>Ga0208543_1000418_pt1 | contig 13439 bp, 23 predicted proteins | sample DEB08_DNA_14_FD_185497 | JGI IMG/M metagenome (GOLD analysis project Ga0208543, IMG submission 185497) | Aqueous microbial communities from the Delaware River and Bay under freshwater to marine salinity gradient to study organic matter... | ecosystem: Environmental > Aquatic > Marine > Coastal ...
GGGCATCGCGTGTTGTCAGAAGCAAGGTTTGACCAGCAACAGTTACGCCCTTCATCAATGCGCCAGACGTGTTTAGCTCAAGATCACCCGCCTCGTTTGTAGCGGCTGGCGTCCATGAATTGTTATCCTCACGGTCAGACCACTGCACCTTGCGAGGATTGCCACCCGCGCCAAGCGCAAACAAAAAACGCTCCTCAGTTACAACGCAACCAAGATTGCTTGTCGGCGCGTTAGACAAAACCGCAGCGGGCGTACCTGTGCCAAGCTGCCATTCGTAAATCTTGCCGTCGTCCTCGTTGCACGCCAGCAAGTATTCGCCCCACGTTTCCAAATCCCAGCTGGTCGCTGGCTGAATGCGAACTGTGTCAGGCCGAGCAATGCCGTATGCGTATGCGCCAAACTCCGCGCCGCCGTAGCCTGTGAAAGATATTGCGTCCTCACGCCCATCAGTTAAGCCAACCGGGGTAATGTCATATTGAGCGCCAGTGGCGGCCCAAACATAAAGTTTGTTGTATGTGCCAGCGGCAATCCAGCGGTCACTGCTATTTGTGATCCAAGTGGTCATGCCGCGTATGCTTGCGTTTGCAGCATTGTTGTTGCGCGTGCGCCACCCGCCTACCGGACGCATAACGCCGTCATGCCAGCGAATAAGACTTGCATCACGCCAACGGCCCATGCTCTGCAAGTCAGTGCCGTTGCGATAGACGCCAGCTGGAATGTTTAGATCAATTAAAGCCATTGTCGCCTCTCGGAAAACGCATTGCGGCCAATATAGCACATTGTACCAAATATGCAAAAGGCCAGCATATAGCTGGCCAGTTGCGTTATATCGTGCGAGCTATTCAGCTTCGTCTTCCGCTGGTGCTTCCAAAGAGTCAGCCAGCATCTTAACAAACGCCTCACGACCCACTGAAAGCTGATCCAAGTTAAACTGAGCATTGCCCAGCTTTCGATCTAGGTCTTGCACATGGTTCAGCATAGCCTTCTGTGCGTCAGTAAAGTCTTCGATGTTGTATTCGATGTCGTTGACAGTGATGAGGTTCTTTTCGTTTTTGCTCATAACAGTCTCCTTTTGGTTTGAGTTTAAGTTAAGCAGCCCAAGGTGTTCCAGAGGCAGTAGTTGGGTTTGCTATTGCATCAATCTTTGCAGCGATAGCAGCCTCAGTGGCATCTTTGTCCACCGATCCGTGTACCCAGCCCAAAACTGTTTCTTCAGTCAAGTCTGCGTAGGCAATAAAGCCAGCAGCAGATGGGTCAGGTGTGTGTGAGGTTGTACCGTAGGAGGATGCAGTGTGGTCCCCGTCTACGCCTGTGCAGCGCCAGTGAGCGACAACTACGCCGTCATCTGAGGTGTTGCGTTCCATGTTGGCGACTTGCCATGTGTAAGTGATAGCCATTGTATAAGCCCTTATGTGATTGTTGCGTTGGACTCGACATTGCCAACGACTTGTAGATTGCCAGATGCGTCCAGCTTCATCTTGTTCGTACCGCCTGTAGCGAAATACAAAGAGCCGCCGCTTTCGGTGATGGTCCAGTTAGCCCAGCCTACTGAGCCGCCGCCAGTCATCTCTAGGTTTCCCGATGAGCTGATGGTTGTGGCTACGCCTCCATTTACTACGGTCTGGAAAGAATTATCAGCGTTGTTGTAACGCAAACGGCCTAATGTTGCGTTTCCACCATCACCCAAAAGAATTTGAGCATAGTTGGATACCCCTGACTTTATGGACAAGTTAGCTTCGCCGCTGTTTTCAATTTGAACCTGATAATCAGGCGAACTCGTCCCAATGCCCAACCGCTCGTCAGCACTCTTCCACACCATTTTTGCTGTCGTGCCTGTGTCCTCGTAGAAGCTGATGTCGCCTGATGGCTGAATATTCATCCGCAATGCAAGGGGATCACCTGTGTAGAACAAGTGATTACTACGGCCATCAACAGTGCTTGTGCGAGGCTGATAAAGCAATGAACCCGTTTGAGTAAATGGTGCCGTTCCTAAACTTCCAGTTTTTAGAATGTAAGCGCTACTAGCAGTTGAGCCAAACGCATCAGACGTTCCAAAAATCTCAAAAGCGCCATCCACAGTCAGCCCATCGCTGGTCAAAGTACCCGTGATGTCTACGCCTGTGGGGTTTATGGTCACGACACTTGTGCCACCACTTGTGCCATCCCTATCGTAACCAAAAACAACACTTTCGCTTGCGCTAGTATTATCGCTGTCGAAGTTAATGAACAAAGATGCTGGAGCGTTAATGACACCATTGTGGGAGCCGTTGTCGTCCAAGAACAACTTACCGTTGTTAGAGTTCAACTGGTCTGCGCTGGCTATGCCTGTTACGCTTATGCCTGTGCTGGTGGTGGCGAGTTTGAGATTGTTGTTATAGTAAAGGTCAACAGAGCCGTTAGGTGTAGCGACCAACATTTCTTCGTCAGCACCACCACTTTGTTTTAACTTAATTTCTGTTCCATTTGTAGAAATCCAAAGTCCACCCAATCCACCTTCTTCTATATAACTTCTTGTGCCATCGTGGTAAATCTCTAGGTCAGACCCTGCGCCGAAGATGGCTTTGTCGTTGTCGCCGAAGGTTACGTCAGCGGAGGTAGAAATGCCATCTGTAGTTAGCACACCCGTGATGTCTACGCCTGTGCTGCTGGTTTCTAGTCTTATGCTTTCGTCGTGTCTAATTCTCACAGAGCCGCCAGCAGTAGCTTTAAGATATTCTTTAACGCTATCAGCAGTTTTTAACACAAGGTCATCAGCTAGTATCTTTAAGTTTCCTGTGCCGCTATCCAAAAGGATACTATCCGACCCATCATGATAAATCTGCAAATCAGACCCAGCACCAAAGATGGCTTTGTCGTTGACACCGAAGGTCATATCGCCAGACGTGGCAAACGATGTGCCTGTGATTGCCGTACCAGTAATCGCAGCAGGCGTTGCGCCGCCAATCACTGCGCCGTCAATTGTGCCGGAATTAATATCAATGCCAGTGACAGGCGTCGTGCCGTCTAGCAGGTTATCAAGCTCGTCGAGATTGTCGTTTAACTTCAATCCCCAAGAATCTTCTGAGGCTCCGACTTCAGGTTTTGTTAGACCATATGTCGTTGTTGTTGTATCGGCCATTTATGCCTCCTGTTTTAAACCGTGATTTGGGTGATACCCAAGTTTAATTTTTGCTTTTGCATAAGCAATAGCCGCCGCTGCTGCGCATTCAAAATAGCCCAAGTTCCTGTAAGACTTGCCGTCTTTTATGCGGGCGGTATATTTTTCTCTGTCTTTAGCAAAGCTAACACCGCGATACCCAGTCTTGTTGTTTGAGGGTATCCCCATATTTTTATGGTTTTGGCAGTTTGTAACTTCGCGCAAATTTTCAATGCGGTTGTCCAACTTGTTGTGATTAATGTGGTCTATTTGATGTGATGGCAAATAACCATGCTCGTAAAGCCACGCTAAATGATGCGCCCTGTAGCGGCAACCATCAACGCCAATTAACCAGTAACCCTTCCAAGTTACAGAACCTGCCACGGAGCCAGCTTTTGCTTTAGGTCTGCCAAAACGCCAAGTGAACACGCCAGTATCAGCATGGTAAACCAGTAATTCTTTTAACCTGCCTTGCGTAAGCATTTGCTCTCCTATGCGGCGTCAGCCCATGTTTCACCTGTAGCCGGGGCTGGTGTCCATTCTGAATTGTCAGGGGAAACCGCAGACCAGCTTTCGGTTGCGTTAGATGCACCTTGCCATATTTCAGACGCAGGATCAACCTCCGTCCACAATTCAGCCGTGCCGGGCAAAGGCTCCCACTTTTCAATCGCATTACAAGTAATACTACTTACAGCACTAATCGAAGCACCGCTAAACTGAACGCGGTTAACCGTTACAACATTTGTAGTAACGGCAGATATAATCGGGGCAATGCTAACAACCGTAACAGCGTTTGCGATTACAGACGCGCTGGACGCTGCCGCCGCGCTTTGCTCACGCACTCTTTCGAAGGCCGCCGTGTTGCTCGCGGTAATGCTCGATGCTGCACTCTGCTCACGCACGCGCTCAACAGTTGTAGAGCCAGTTGCGCTGGCAGATACGTCTGAGGCGCTCTCACGGACGCGCTGGGCTGCGGAAGTGCTGCTCGCTGACACTGAGGCAGACGCGCTAACTTCGCGCACTCTCGTGGCGTCTGACGTGTTGCTAGAGCTGGATGCAATTATAGACCCAGAAAGCCTAACGCGAACATTTGCTGCCGCAGTCGAGGCGACGCCAATAACAATGGCTTCACCGTCTTTTAAAACACCATCAACGCCGTAAGCCCTGACACCGAATGCACCAGTGCCAAAGCCAGTCCTGTATGTGGTGTCAACCATTGGCTTAGTCCATGGTCACGTCAAGGTCAGATGCAGGAATGCGCATCACGTCGCCCGTGTCAATTGCCTTGCTGGTTGTCAGCGCAGCATACGCAATCAAGTTGCCGCCAGATGCCGCATCAAACACGCCGATGTGCGTGACCGTGCCATACGAAGCAGTCGCAGTCGGAAACTCAATCGCAGCTGAGTTTGACGCGGTGTTGCCAGACACAGTAAACGCAACAGACTGCCGAGCGTATGCGCCGCCGGATACTTCCGTGCCTGACGCATCCTCATCTGGATTGCTAGTAAATAACGCAACATAAAGTGCCGATGGGCGCGTAACGGCATCGCCAGTAAAAAGCCACGTCAAAACGCGTGTCTCGAATAGATTGGAAAGGGACAATGCTGCCTCCATTGAAATTGTGAACGTTCTATGCCACAATACACGAAACTCACCAATGCAGCAACACTGGTGAGTTTCTAACCAAGACAGCCTAAAAAGGAGGCCGAAATGTCTGCAAAAGAATTACCATCCCCAGAACTATTGCGTCAACTGCTTCGTTATAATCCAGATACAGGAAAGCTGTATTGGAGAGAGCGCAGCAATCCCGAAAACAACAATGCCAAAAGCACTTGGAACAAAAGATGGTCTGGCAAATTAGCCTTAAATTATACTGACCCATCAAATGGATACAAAGTAGGCCAGCTTATGGGTCGCAAAACTTATGCACATAGAGTAATTTTAGCAATTTGCTCAGGAACGCACCCAGAAGAAGTTGACCACATAAATGGTGACAGGGCCGATAATAGAATAAAAAATCTTAGAGCTTGCAGCCGATTAGAAAACTGCAAAAATTTAAAAAAACCCAAAAATAATACCAGCGGTCAGGTTGGTGTTGGAAAAAAAGGCAATGGATGGAGGGCTAGGATTTTGGGCATACACCTTGGAACCTTTGACAGTTTAAATGACGCTATTGCTGCCAGAAAAGAAGCAGAAGCCAAATACGGCTTCCACCCTAATCATGGCAGGCGTCAGTAGCTGCGGATTTTCATGCGGCGACCTGATCCGCCAAATTTTGATTTTTCGCTCTCAGCATTTATACCATCAATCGCGCTTTGATACAAAGCTGCCCAGACTTGCAAACGCGCGTCATCCTTCAAATACGGCGCGGAATGTATCAGCGAGCCATACAAGTATGCGTCAGGATAATACTGCAACAACCAGTTTGATGTATTGCTGTCAGACAGCGCAGGCAGGTTTGCCATGTAATACAGCTCTGCCGTGTACGTTCCATCTGGCACAGGGTAAACTTCAATCTCGCCAGCAGTAATCGCATAGTACGCAGGCTGACCGCTGGTGTTAAGATTGTGGTATTTGCGGTCAAGCATTTCAGCTTGCGAAATTAACTCAAGCGGGCGCGTGTCTCCGCTCGTAATGTAAAATCGCACAGCCTCCAAGAAGTCTGCCGGAATAGCGCTGTACTGCGTGTCAATCTCAGCAGTGCTGCGCTTTTCCTGACGCCAGTGTCGTATGTCGCGGCCTAAGTTAGCCTCGGCCATCGAGATAAAAGTCGGCGCAATAGCAGCCAAGTCATCACGGTTAAGAAAATCCGTGATGGCTGATTGCAGCTCTGCGTAAGTTGTGATTGCCATTATCTATGATCCTTGGTTAGCAAGCGAACGCATGTACCTGCTAAAAGCTCTTTGCATCCATTCTGGATTTTGAAGCTCTCGTGTAAATCCGCCATCGTCGGAAAGGAATTTTACAAACTCTTGATATTCAGCATTATTTTGGGTTGGCATTTGCATAGACGAAGGAGCCTGCTCCATAGGGCCATAACCCGCAGCACCCAAATCTGTTTTTCTACTGAAATTTTCCAGAATATATGGTGAACGGCTATATCCTGTAGATTCCATTTTTAGCCTAGGGTCGTTGTAATTGGACATAGCATTGGCAGCCCCACGATTAATTTCTTGGATTGTTGCAGAATGAATCGCATTATTGCGTGCCACTTGAGAAGCACGATTACGGTTCGCCATTTCCATATCAGAAAGTTGACTGCCTAAGCCCGGTACCACTTGAGAGGCGCGATTACGGTTTGCCATTTCCATATCAGAAAACTGACTGCCTAAACTCGGTGCCATCTGTGCAACGCGATTACGGTTTGCTCTTTCCATATCAGAAATCTGACTGCCCAAACCAGTTTGCAACAAACCAGGCTGAGCCATAGGAGCGCCGCCGGGCATAGCACCCGTTGCAGCCATAGATTGCGCAGCCTCTTGCTCCGCCACACTGCCAGCAGCATTCAATCCACCGCCGTCAAACAAATCAACGTACCAAGGAACATACTCACGCGTTTGCTCGTTAAAGTAACCGGGCAAGCTATCTTTGTTTGTAATGCCCATCATCTCATCGCCAATTGCGCCAGCTTGTGCAGCGCGGCGCGTGCCAAGCAAAGACTGTATGCCGCCAAGGCCAAGCTCTTTACTGCGCTTTGAAGATAAGTCGCCTAATAAATCAAAAATACCCATGACTTACTTTCCGTATTTTTTCGCAAGGCATTTGCCTGCACGTTTACACGCTGCGGGGGTGGGGCAACCTTTACATGGTTTCATATCATTATCCTCTAGCTTTTTTGCACATTAGCACAGTTTAATTAATAATACCACGCAGGCTGCATATCACACATCCTCAATATCCGCTAGAACCTTCTCCATACGCGCATTTAGCTTCCAATGCCCAGCGCGCCACCTTGCTGCGTGCTGAGCGTCCTCCAAGCTAAGCCCGCGACCAATGTACGACTTGATCCATTGGTTCATGCGGATGTTTTTCATCTTAGGTGACAGCTTGTGGAACGGAACTGGCTTCATGCAATACCTTTCAAATTGCGCTTAATAGATTGCTTCCAACTCGACATCGCGCCAGATAACGCAGTCGCAGCGTCGCTGGCCATTGTCAGGCAGAGCGCATCCGCAAGGTCAGGCGACCTCAGCCCACGCTTGCGCATCTCATCCTTGCTCTCAGCTTTCATCTTGCCTGACGATGTGAAGCTGTATCTAATTGCAGTTAGCTCCGCGAGAAGCTGGTCGTTGTTTGGCAGCTTGCACGACCTGTCCTCAAGCCAACCCTTTGTCTTAAACCAAAGCTCGCTGCGTAGGTTCATATGCGTCTTGCCCATAGCAGGAGCCTCGCCCACGTTAATGCCCCTGACTGGCGCGCCAAGCTCGCGCAGCCTATCAACCACACCGCCGCCAACGCCAATACTATCAACTAGTATCTCGCTGGGCCGCATAGAAGGCGATAAGCCTTCGTATTCGGCCATAACGCGCCCAACAGTCTGCATTAAATCCAAACCCTGCCAAGACGTAATCTCAGTCACAACATTGCCATACCGCTTGCACAGAGCAGTCTTGTCCGAGCCAAAGCGCGCAACGTCCAAGCCCCAAATAGGCTTAACGTCAGGCGTCACCTCAACGTCACGATGTATCGCGCTCTCAACCAAGTGAAACGGAATGATCGTGTCGTCATCCGCCATAGGGAACTCGCCAAGCACCCTAATGCGAAACGCATTGCTTTCCTCGCCATATCTTGCGCGCATCTCGTCAACAAACTCGTCAGACACAAGCGGGCTATCTATGCACGACCAACGCCGCGTCCACCAGCTGTCTGCCATCCGCGTCTGACTTTCGTAAAACGTGCCAGACGAGCGCGTTGGGTTGCTCAGCAAAATCGTAGTCGCAGCGTGGCCAGACATAGAACCAGCAGCAGCCTCAAACACCTTCTCAGGCACACCAGAAGCCTCGTCCACAACCAACAGCACATTCTCCGAGTGAACCCCAGCCAACGCTTCCGGCGTCTCCGCACGGCTCGTCCTAGCCGAAATGAAAGCCTCGCTCGGGGCCGCGTTCAACTCAACCCTGTCAGACTTAACCGTAAGCAAAACCTTCAACTGCGGCGGCAGCTCATTAATCCAACGCTTCAGCTCGGCAAACAAAGCATCAAACAGCTGGCCGGATGTGGGGGCCGTGACAACTACCTTATTCGGAAAACGCAGCAAAACAAACCACAGCATAATCCAGCTGGCCGACGTGGACTTGCCCGTGCCGTGGCCGCTGCGGATGCTAACCTTGCGCTCACCGTCTGCAACAGCCCGCAGAAACTCAGCCTGATAATCGTGCGGAGTAGCGCCCAGCACCTCCTGCACAAACAACGCAGGGTCATCGCGGTAACGCAGCACAAACTCCTCAAGCGGATTATCATTGCTCATCGGTGACATCCTCGTAATCCGCGTCAATAGCCATCGCCTCACGCTGGCGGTCCTCAGCATCAATCTGAGCCAAGTCAGCATTAACCTTGCGTAGCGCGTCCAAGTGCATGTCGCTCACGCTAATCGTAACATTGGTCTGAGGCCGATTGCCGTAACGCTCCTGATTATACGAGCCAGCCATAAACTTACGCCACTGCACCTTCTCACGCGTTGCAGCAATCTCCTGCGTTGAGCTGCCGCCATCTAGCGCGTCAACCATCTCCAAGCCCTGCTCAACCAGCGCGTCAGCCGCCTCCTGCCGAGCCTTGTTTATCACGGCAGTATATTCCGGCACCTTGTGCAGCGCCGTGCTGACGTAACCCCTGCTGCACTCGTAATGGGTCGCAAGTTGCGCCATTGTGCCACCAGAAGAAAAATATTCGAACAGATACTCTGCGCCGCCTTGCTTGGTGACATCGGACAGTATTCGCTTTTGTAACGCCTTGCCTGCCATTTGATTAACTCCAGTTTTTTATAATTTTACGCTGGGTGGCATGTGATTGGCAAGGGGGTACGGGGGGTGGCACCCGTGTGTGTGGATTGTATAATAATAACACTACCCGGCAAATGCTTGACCCGGGGGGGGCATTTGAAATTCACGATCCTGAATATAAGCAAACACTTGTTTAACATGTTAAGCATTGAGGTGCATAGATACCTCAAGCTGCGCGCATTGCATTGCGCCTAACCTGCGCCACACTTGTGCCACACTTTTGCCGCATTCCAGATATTGCAATTGAACGCTTGTTCAATTACGCGGGCGCGCCTCTGCGCTGCGGTGTTGAGGTGTGTTGTGTGGAGGTAAATCAGTTTGTGACGTAACGTCACTATTGCGCAATGCGATGTGAAGGCATATACATTATATATAGACACACACAAACAAGGATTGAGACAATGGAAAGCAACGCAATTCACACCTTTCGCCCTCACGCTTCATTTGGAGGCGATTACATTGAGTCTGACACGCTGAATGGTATGATCACAACTCTACGCCAGCACTTGCCCAGTAGCGTCAAGTTTCGTGCGGTTAAGGTTCCCGGCGAAGACTTTCACACCGTTTTATTTATATCCCGTTACTTTCAAGGCCCGGCCATAGCGGGATACTATCGCCAGCACTGACCGCATCTGTTAGCCGCGCTTCACGGCGCGGCCTTCACATGCAGTCGCATGACACAACACAAACAAGGAGGCAATCAAATGCAAATCAAGCCAATCGCTTCAAACATGACAGAGCTGCAAATCTTGGGCATGTCTATTCTTTTCTCTTATCAAACCCCGGTTGCCGGATGGGACGACAAGGGCGCATTCCGCACAGAACAAAAGTTTAGCGCCACAACGTCAAAGCACATCAACAAGTATCTTGGCGGCAAAGATATAGGCCGCACCGTTCCCCAATCATATATCACCGGGCTTGTTGACTTTGCAGAGGATACAACAATGGAGGCATTGATATCATGACACGTCGCCAAGAGAAGCAAATCCGCCAGCAAGTCAAGGCCGCTTTAATTCAGATTGTATTAGGCTTTGCCGCTGGGCTTATCGTCGGCGCGGTATTAGCGCTCAATCTGTAAAGAGTAACAACACAACACAAGAAAACGCCCGGCCACCGCGCCGGGCTTTTTTAATGCACGGTCTCACCCTCTGGGCTTACCATCTCATGCAATTCCAGTAGGGTTTCAGCCAAACTTTGCATGACCCGCTCCACAGGCACGCCCGCAGATAGTTGCTCCTCAACGTGGTCAATCAGCTCACCTGTCACAATCTCTTGCGTCTCTGTATCCTCGCAATTAAGCATCATACGAAAATCAATCTGGAATGACATAGGCCCGGCCCTCAAATATGCCCGGCGCAAGGATTGGGACAAGCGCCGGGCCAGTTTAGGCGCGGCCTTGGGAGGAACGACGCGCCGTGCGCATTTATAGCCACACACAAGCCCAAAGCGCAAGTTTATGCGCCTTTGCCCGGTCTATCATCCTCCCCCGTCCCACGCTCCTCGTATGCAATGAGAAACATAAGACAGCACGCGGCGTGCCATAGGTGAGAGACTTGCGTTTCACTATCCATCTCATCAAATGCAAAATTGCGCGTCGCAGTCTTTCCACCCCACCAAGCCCAGAGGTGACGCATTAACGCGCCAAACACACGACCCCACCGCATACCCTTCTCCCAATTGCGCGCAGCGTATTTATCTGCGCCAAAGCCCAGAACTCGCGCCGTGCCAAATATAAACTCCGGCGCAACCAACTCGATTGGCTCTTTGCCTTCGTCATTTTTTCTTGCGTCGTTCATCCCCACCATTCTCCATTTCAAACTTGCGCCGCAGGATTGCATCACGCTCGCTGGCGTTCCACTTCGGCAATGTTGGGTCAAACCTGCGCCGATTGGCGAAGCCCTCAAGCTCTGCTAAATCCCGGCAAGCGTCAAGCCTTGATCTAAACCCCTGCAACGGCTCGGCCACTATATGATAGCCTACAGGACGAACAATTGCCTCACCCTTCTCAATCTTATGTCTGACCCACTTAGCCCAATCATATCCCATATATTAAACCTCACGTTCCACGGTGTATGAATGTATTATTAATGTGTCTTTCAGACACATTCATACATTCATACAAAATACGCCCATTGTATGAATTACTGTATTAATTTGTATTAATTGTACTAAACACACCACAAAACCCCTTGTTTATATGGCTCAACAATTAATACACATTTAATACACCCACCCCAAACCGCTCAAACCATATTTTCTGCCGCGTACAGACAAAGCAAGGCCGCTTCAGCCCTGCCATCATCTTTCGCCCTGCCAAAGTCGCTGGCGTTATCTGGGAAGCGCTGCATTGCGAGACCGCGCGACACGCCTTTATCCCGGCTCAATCCGAAGTAGCCTTTCCATTTTGCAGGCGTTACGAATTGCACGGGCAGCTTGTTTGCAGCGCATCCCATTTGCAGCATTCCATAGCCTTCGCCGAAGCGAAACATGCTGGACACGCCTTGCCCGCGCATTGCGGCCACTTGCTCGATGACGGCAAGGCAACGCTCGCCGCTTTCGTTCTGTAGCACGTCCAGCAATGCCGGGCAGTTTATGACCGTTTTGCCTTTGGTGTTTTTGACCGTAGGCATATCATGCACTTCCAGCTTGCCTGTATCGGTCCAATATAACGCCACGGCCCCGGTAAACCCCGGATCGCATCCGTATATGAGCATTAATCTGCCCTCGGTTGCTGTACATGCTCCACAATTGTTGCAGCCTTTTCTAGTGCTGCGCTCCGGCAGAACGCGCTAAAGGATAGCCCTGACCTGCGCGCGGCTTCTGTAATTATGCGATCATATTCTTCCGCGAAATTGATTAGGCGCTTCTTATCCGACATGGTTTTGACTCCTCTTGTGTCTGTTTTCTTTATATATGTTTAAAATATGGGGAGCCAGTGGAAAATATACTTGCAGATATGTTTTTTTCGTGTTTATACTGGTGGCACAACACAAACATGGAGTTTAACAAATGACAAACGAAACCAAACCATCCGCAGAAGAAATCGCACGCTGGGAGCGCATCAAGCAAGAAATGCTTGACCGCGCAGATGTTGTTTCAGGGTTTGCAGATGATGAGCGTGATGCGCTAAATGAGCTGCGCTGGACCAGCATGTCCATATCTGAAGACGTAAACTATTTGATGGATTTCTGTTACAGCGACGTGATTGAATTCTGCCGCGCAGCTGACTTCTTGTGCGAAGAATACAGCTGGAACACATCTGAAAACGAAGACAAGCGCGACATAGGCAAGAAATCTCTTGCGCTTGCCGCCGCTCTGCGCGGTGATGCTTGCGACGGCCCGCGCTTGTCTTACGGCCAAGCCAAAGATTTCGGCGGCATATATCCGCGTATCACTGGCCTTCTGCACACCAAGCCCAACAAATACCAAATGGAGCGCTTTGCCGAGCATGGCATTGTGTGGGAGGGCGAAGTCGATGAGCATTAAGGTAGGATTGCCTGACGTGACGTTCAATGCTTTGTGCAAGCTCACAGAGATTGACCGCGAGTTTATTGGCTCGCCGGATTATATGGGTGTGGCTCAGTTCTGGAGCTGGTCACACCCACAGAAAACGCGATTGAGCCGCGCATCTGTTTCTGCCCGGCGCAAAATACATCATGCGCTTGTGAAAGATGGGCTTGATTTGGATGGCGACACAGGCATTCACCGCTCAATTATTTCCATTGTGCTGGAGAAAGAGGAGCAAGGGTTATGAATGAACGCCAGAGGCAAATTGCCGAATGCACCGAGGATTTTTTGGTTGCCCTTCCTAACAATATGGAGGGCATCGACTTAGGCGCTGTCGTCTGCACGATATTCGAGGCATTCGATCTTGACTATGAAGAGCGCGCTCAAATTTGCGAGGGCGTCTTAGATGTCATGCTTGATGTTGAAATGCGCCGCGATGAGCGCGCAGCGCAAGCCGCTGACGATGTAATTGCGCGTGCTGCCGCGAAGGCTCGCAAGTGATTTGGTCTGAGCATCTGCCGACGTTTTTGATGCAAATGTTCGGCCCCGTTGTAGCGTTGCGGGAAGCTCAGACCAATAGTGTGCCGGAACCTTTCGGGGGTTGGGTTCCGGCACACCCGGATCAGGAACCGCCATTTTAGATAGGACACGCCATGCTCGTACACCTAACGCAAAAAGAGGTTGCGCAATGCAATCAGGCCGCCGCAATGCGCTGGCAATTGGCCCGAGCATCTGGCGTTGTTAATCAGCGCCGGGACAAGGGCAGGTCTGACGCTGACTTGGATTTGCTGGGCGTA
>Ga0208543_1000419_pt1 | contig 13433 bp, 30 predicted proteins | sample DEB08_DNA_14_FD_185497 | JGI IMG/M metagenome (GOLD analysis project Ga0208543, IMG submission 185497) | Aqueous microbial communities from the Delaware River and Bay under freshwater to marine salinity gradient to study organic matter... | ecosystem: Environmental > Aquatic > Marine > Coastal ...
GCCTCAACGAGATTCTTACTGAAGTTACGAACAACCATCACAGGTGTCTGCTTATCGGTTCGGTAGTAACGGCCAGATTGATAATCCTTACCAGCCAACTTCTCCTCAATACCAGCCTTAGTCAGAGAATCCAACTTCTTCTCTTCAGCCTTAGAAACTTTCTTCTTAGTGGTATCACCATTCTGAAACTTCTTTTGCTTCTCAATTGCTTTCTGAAGTTGGTTCTTCTGGCGGTCGGTAAGTTGTCCCTCACTGCCATCAACCTTGTTATCAGCGATTTCATTGTCAGAACCATCACCACCGGCACCATTCGGATTGTAAGAGGAACGACCACTCTTCACATCATCACCATCAGCATCCCCATCGGAATCATCAGTACCATTCGAATCCTGCTTTGATTGACCATCATTCTCAGGACCTTCAGTATTATCAGTACCATTGGTTTCAGAGTTATTACCACCACCACCGGCACCTTCACCAGCTTCTTGCTGATTCTCATCAGATTCTCCCTCACCATTACCATCACCTTGCTCAGGTTGTTCAGATGGTGGAAGTGAATCCTCAATCAATCGGAAGATATCAACCGCCAAATCCAAACACATTTGAGTTGAAGTCAATCGGTTGATGTTTCGTAAGTCCATCAGATTCCATACCCCACGCAACTGAGCCAATGCATCCAAATCACGATTCTCATTGGTGATGTTGATGATACGGAACATATACGATTCCCAATCCTCAGTACGATACTCAGAAGATTGAAGTCCTTTATCGATAATCTTAGCGTTGAAGTACTTATCGTACATCGCGTGGTAGTAACCTTTGTAGCCAGGCGAAGTAGTGTAAATGTAATTATCGATTCTTCGGTCCTCAATCACATTCAACAAATCTTTAACCAATCCACTAATCCAACTCTCAGCCGACCACACATCACCATTAAAGTGTTTATCAGCAATCTTCTGATAGTAATCAGTACTCAATCCGATATCACTATTACGGAGTTTTTGAAGAGTATTAAAGTCGGTTAACTTAATGTGAGAACCTTCATGCAATGCCAACCCAACGGTCGAATCGAAATCCTTATCATCCATCTTAGCGGAGATAGTTACTTCCTTACCATCAGTATAGGAATTATCACCACGTACATCGAAGGTAACAGGAATATTATCGTTGGTAACGATGTTAACAAAGTTACCGATGGCCTTCTTATAAGCCGCAAGAGCCATCAGATTAGAATGTTTAGATTCAACCTTATCCAAGATTGTATCATCATCATCAAACAGCCCATCACGGAGCCAGTAAGATGAATATTTTGTTGTATCTCTCATATGTTTCTTTTTATCTTTCCCAATCATTACAGTACTAAAGTAATAAATATTTTGGATATATCCAAATTCTGAATGTTAAAAAATTGTTAAAGTTATCAACAACTTATCAACAACTCAAAGCAAAGCTTTGATGAGTTTGCGGTAGTCAATTGCCACAATACCCAATACACCCATCATCATTCCAATGAATGCGAATCCCATTTCATTGGCAACTCCGGCAAATGGAATCACCTTTTGAAGTTCACCCATCATCGTAGCCACGGCCAATCCGATGCCACCTACTGCCATTAAAATCGCTTGGTAATTTTTCATACTATATCTCTCAATGATTACAGTACTAAAGTAATAAAAAAAGGGGACTTATACAAGCCCCCTATGTTAACAAATTGTTAAGTTTATCTTCCTAAGAATCCTTGTATGAATCCCCATACAATCCAAAAGAGTATCAATGGCCAGAATACAATCCCACCGATTCGATGCCACATATTAAATCTAAAATCATCATCTTTATCTTGTACTTCTACCACCATCCATTCAGTAAAGAACATAATACAAGCACCAATGGTTAACCACAATAACAAACTCATAACTTAATTACTTAGTGGTGCCTTAATTGGTGGGTGGCATTCATAAGATAGAATACTATAATCAAACTCACCATTTAGAACATCAACATTGTTCAACATAATATCAGGAAGCTGTACAGCAGGTTCTCTACTGAGTTGTTCCTTTGCTTGCTCTATATGATTACTATATAGATGTACATCGCCTAAGTTACCAATCAGGTCGCCAGGTCGATATCCAGTCTCCTCACATAGTAGTAGGAGTAGTGTACCATATGATGCGATGTTAAATGGTAGTCCTAAGAACGTATCTACTGAACGCTGATTCCACATCAGAGATAACTTACCTTCTGATACATAACATTGGAATCCATAGTGGCAAGGTGGTAGAACCATCTGCTCTAATTCACCTACATTCCAAGCACTAACCACCAATCGCCTTGAATCTGGATTTGTTTTAAGTTCGTTGATTAGATTTACGATTTGGTCTATATCTGTATAATTCCATTCTCTCCATTGTGCGCCATAAATTGGTCCTAACTCACCCCACTCTTTAGCAAACTCATCATCCTCTTTGATACGTTGGATGAACGCATCATACTCAAGTGGTTCATAGTGGTGTGAGTGTTTACTACGAACCTTTGTAACAAAGTTCTTATACGCATCACCATTCCAAATGTTACATTTGTTCTGTACTAAATATTGGATATTAGTATCTCCCTTTAGAAACCACTTCAATTCAGTCATCATAGTTTTGACTGCCATCTTCTTTGTGGTAAGTAGAGGAAACCCTTCTTCCATATTATGTCGGATGGTATATCCAAAGATAGACTTAGTACCCGTACCAGTCCTATCCGATTTATCTACACCATAATCCAAAATGGTTTGGAGTAGTGTTTGGTATTGTTTATCTAATGTGTTACTCATTTGTTCTCAAAGTATTTAATCATAATGTGTGCTGATTTATAATTGGTAGCGAGTGGTACATCGTGTACATCACATAACCGCATCAGCATTGAGATATCTACATCATGTGGGTGTTTATCCAATGGGTCTCTAAAGAAGATTACGCCATCAATTTCACCTCTGGTTACCATAGCACCAATCTCAGCATCACCACCCATCGGGCCCGATGCCACTCTTTCTACTTTTAGGCCTGCGTGGATAATCATAGTACCAGTTGTACCTGTACCAACTAATTGTACATCTTTACGTTTGAAGAATGGTAATCGTTTCATTACGAACGATACCATATCTGCCTTCTTACCATCGTGTGCGATTACTGCTAACTTCATAAATTAAAGTTTATATTATGTTCTTGTATAATCGTTAGTAGTTGCTCTCTACACTTCTCATAGGTTTCATACTTAGCCTCACTATACTCTTCATCAGGCATATATTTGTACTGCGCTCTTAACCATTGGTCCATCTCCCATAATGCGGAATACATATTTGAACCCTTAGTTGCCATTTCAAATTCAGTATAATCTTCGGGTAGGTTAAACTTTAAGATAGCTTCCATAATTCGTAATTACTATTTTCTGTTTTGAACTTAACATAACCATCTCTCTCTTCTACAATCTCAGTAATGACAGTTGTCTGCCAGGTGAAATATCTACTGAATGGGGACATGATAAGCGAGCGACCCACTGCAGGTTTATCATGCTTGGCTTTAAACCTACCCACTTCATCAAACTCAAGCCACATTACTTCTTTGGATTGCTTAGTTAGCCCATCTCGTTCTCTAACCAACTTCCAATCGAATTCGTTTTCAAGTACACCATCTATTAAGTTCAATGGTATTTTAGTTTGTTCTATTTTACTCATAATCGTTTAAACTACTTTGTGCTCTACTTAGAGAATCCAATACACCATCAATGTGTTTAGCGAATTCCTTATCTAACTTATATACACTATGACGTACAACATTCCCTACGATTGAATCATAGAGAATGTTAGTTCTGTCGATAGCTTGTTCTACTTCTTTAATAGATGGTTTCATTTAATCCATTCATAGTATGCCTGTTGATATGCATCAACTCTACGCATCTTTGGATTCTCTTCCATAATCTTAGAAGCAGTTTCCATCACTTCTTCTCTAAGACCATATCCATATGCTTCAATGAGGATTTCTTCAATATCGGTTTCAGCACTCATTAGTATAAAAGATTTGAAGTAGCGACTGCCACAATGAATAGAATTAGACCAACAACAGCAATAATGGCGAACGTTTCAGAATCCATTACTTGCTTTTTAGTTTTACCTTGTCGTAGGTCGCTATCATTATTAGTAAACTTTCTCATATTAATTTAATTAGAGCGGGAGGGTGGAACTGCCCCACCATCTCCGTACTGGAAGTACGGTGAGTTTCTCTTAACTCTTCTCCCGCATTTGAGCGAAAGGTTGGAACTGCCCCAACTCCTCCTATCTGGTTGATAGGCGGGTTTCTCTTAACCCTTCTCTCGCAATTTATCAATCACAGAATTATCTTTTTGAGTTTTGATGTGAGTATCCCACAACTCTCTCATATAATCCATATGATGTTTCTGTATTTCAAATCCCATATCACCACTAAAGGTGTTCAATGAACCTGTGATTAGTGCGTTTACTATGTGTAGTGATTGCTCTCCACCATCGGTGGTAGAGTTCTCTACTACTGCTTTTAAGTAGTGAATCTTATCGGTTATATGTACACTATCCCATTTCATTGATTACAAATATACAAAACATTTTTCATATATCCAAATAAAATCTTTGAAAAATAATAAAGGAGCGTGAATCAGAATATACCAGTTCTGAAAAGTTAGTTTATGGTTAATTATACCGCATACCAATCAACTCTTACTTTTATTCAGAGTTCACTTTAAGATGGTTAATCTCATCAGTGCGCCACAACGACTTTGATTGTACCTTATCCCCCATTATAGGATTGTTCGGTCATAAAGTAAGATTTCCTTTCGGGTACTTACAATGCTCTTAGAAGAATTGGTTTAGTTTTCTTCCTAACCTACCACCTTCTTTCCTGTCGGAACTCAATCACCCATTTGAGCAATCGAACTGAATCGTGTTCAGTGTCAGGTGTACCTTATCCCCTTCTTCCGATAGGGATTGTTCGGTCATACACTCACCATCCACACGGCCAATGCTTCAGGTGCCTTTATTATTATTTCAAAGAACTTCTACAAATATACAAAAGTTTTTTCAAACTTCCAAATATATTTCGGATTTTTTTTCTAACGTCGGGATAACAGGACTCGAACCTATGACCCCCTGCTCCCAAAGCAGGTGCGCTACCAACTGCGCCACATCCCGAAGGTTACCATTCTTTAATGGGTTAATTAATTATTTGTTTTGGTTAATACGATTCTCAAACTTATCAAATCTGGAATCAATTGTTTTGTAAACCCCATCAACTTCGTTGTGAAGTTCTTTATTCAAATCATCTACATTATTGTAGATATCACGTTCAATATCAATCATCATTTGATTAATATCATCAACTTGCTCTTTGAGTGATTTAACACTCATATAATTCACAAACGTACCCACAACCATCAGTAATACGATAGCCGCACATACACCTAAAATAAATGATGTTATTTCCATATCTTTCTCCTTATTAAATCAAAGAACAGTAACCTGCAGAGGAAGAGGGATTCGAACCCCCGGTACCGTGAAGTACGCTGGTTTTCAAGACCAGTCCATTCGACCGCTCTGGCATTCCTCTGTATGAGCTCCCTGTAGGAATCGAACCCACGACCTACTGAGTACAAATCAGTTGCTCTAAGCCATCTGAGCTAAGGGAGCGAGTGAGTTAACCTTTAATCAACTCCTTCTTTTCTTCATCAACGAATGTTGTTGGGATATCACTACCATACTCCTTTGAGAAGTTCTTAGAAAGTGTTTCCAATTTATCCGTTGCGTTTGCGAGTTGTTCAACTAAGTTGTCCATCTCTACAGTATGTTGTGGGTGTTCTCCGATTCCTACAGATGATTCGAAGTAAACTGATAATCGTGCTCTTGCATCCATTATCTCTGCTGTGTACCTTGCTTCTAAAGCTTGGTATAATCTTCTTGCGATTTTGTAATTCATAACTATTGAATATATTAGTGTTACTATAAATATTAAAATAAATTTAGTAAAGTACATCCTGTCGGATTCGAACCAACGACCTTCTCGGTGTAAACGAGATGCTCTGAACCAACTGAGCTAAGGATGCATATTTGTTAGATACCCCATCTTCCTTTAAGGAGGATTACACCAAATCCTAACGATAACATTACCATAACGAAACCTGGCTCAATTGGTACTGAGTGGTTACCATCACAATAAGGTCCGTGGTCTGGATTGTTACAGGGACCACCAACTCCTTCACACCAAGGTGGTGGGTTTGGGTTATCACACGGGTCTGGTAAATATTGATAATCTATTAAGTAGGGGTTATCCGTAAATGCTGGGTCTTTTTTTGGGTCATACATTGTTTACTTATTTCATTCATTATAAAATGTACCGATGGAGAGACTCGAACTCTCACTCCGAAGAACTAGTGCCTAAAACTAGCGTGTCTACCAATTCCACCACATCGGTAAGTGACCCCTCAGGGGCTCGAACCCTGGACCCTCACATTAAAAGTGTGATGCTCTAACCAGCTGAGCTAAGAGGTCGGTTGTAGGAATGACGGGACTTGAACCCATGACCTTGACTGTATAAGAGTCCTGCTCTAACCAACTGAGCTACATTCCCATGTTGAAAACACCCGCTGAATATGTAGGGGTGCAGAACTCGCAAAAAAATCCGTAAGTCAAAGAACTCTATGGGGTGTCTAATGAGAATCGAACTCATAACCTCTGGCTCCACAAACCAGCGCTCTGACCAATTGAGCTATAAACACCGTAAGAAAGTAGTACGCCCGATAGGATTCGAACCTATGACCTACGCATTAGAAGTGCGTTGCTCTATCCAGCTGAGCTACGGGCGCATATTATATATTTAGTTTCGTATTCGTTTTATATAAGAGTAGATAAACTTAATAACTTCATAGGTAAGAGAACCTACCATAAATCCTACAAACGCAGTTAATGTGTAACGTACAATTTCTTCCATTGTTATTTTGTTTGGTAGCCGGGGCGGGAATCGAACCCGCACGAACCCTTCGGTTCAACAGATTTTAAGTCTGTCGTGTCTACCAATTCCACCACCCGGCCATTCGAATCATTATCCAATTAGTTCAATGATAGAATTAATCTCTTCCCGCGATTGCCAACCCATAACATCATCACCACAATTGGGGAAGAAGTTTTGAGTTGCCCAACCACCATCTGGTCCAAAGATAGCAATCTCAAAGGCGGAAAAATCATCTGGTGAATTATGATTCTCCCGAGGAGTGGAGTACATACCCGAACCGGCAACTACACTAAGTACATTACCATTAGGGAACTTCATAATCGCATGAATACCACCTGTATCCTTTTCTTTAAAATTCAAATCATTAAAATTCATATCACTCATTTTTTAGTTAGAACCCATCATTGCATCCTGAATCAGCTCAGAAGGAACACCACCATCTTTCATTGGAGCATCCAACATAATCTGTGAAAGTTGAATGGCCATACCAATCTTACCATCATCGACCAAATCCCTAAGAGATTTCAGCTTCACATCGGTTGGCCATGCCAACACCATTTTCTTAATCTGAGGGTCAACGTTCATCATCGTTTCTGGGGTTTGTAGTGTATCTCTCTCAATCATTACAGTGTAAATATACGAAAGGAATCTTTACTATCCAAATTTTAATGTTACGAATTTGTTAAAAGATTACTCATCTCCATAATCATCCATCAGGTCACGTACTGCCTCTTCCATCAGTTCGTTTTGGATGTGGTGAACGTTCTCCCACAAATCATCCATCTGCTCATCGTAGTCATCAGCATTATCATCTGGCCACTCATAGGTATCATCATAGGTAATCATCTCATTCTTATACCAACCACCGCCACCGATTGGGTCAAGTGATTCATCTTCGAATGTGTATTGAAGTACCACATCGTTATCAATCTCAAATAGGATTTCACCCAAACGTTCAATTGCGTTCTCAATGTAATACCATGCGGAGCAAGTACTCATTTGGAATGCTTCATCATATGCTTCTACATTCTCAATGTGGGCCCACTTAGCGCCAATCTTATCGGTGTAATCTCCTCTATCATATTCACTACTACCATACAACGCATTATATAGGAACATAGTATCCTGTAGAGTTTGCCAATCGTGTCCATCGAACATCTCTTTCAGTTTCTCAAACACTTTAGGTTCATCAGATAGAACCTCAACAAATGTCATTACGTGATTTGCCATAAATTATTTTTTATTTAAAGTTTCACTTCCCAACATATAATTAGCAGTTTGTTCAGGTACTCCCATACCAACAATACCTTCCAACTTCGTTACAGCATCTGTGATATCCATAGCGATAATGTTTACGTTACGGGATGCACCGCTATCAACGTACTTACATTCATATATCTGATATCCCTTCATCTTTGAAGTTTCTACCATAGTAATCTGAGTGATGAATGTTTTAGTACCACTCTTAATCATAGAATCAATAAGTTCTGATTCTTTCCTTTTGTATTTAGATTTTAACTTTGCCATAATTACTCATCGTTATAGATTGATTCGAATCCGTTATACTTACGCCATTCAGGGTTAATCTTACCACCCTCAACAACAATATCTTCACTCTTCTCACGGGAATCAAACATCAGTTCGCCTGGGTACTCTACAAAGGTATCGTAAAGCTCATTTGCCAAATCACCCAACACTTCATCGTTCGTATCGATGAACTCTTCAGCTTCCCAACTACTTAGGTTCTCCTGAATGAACCAATAAAAATCTTCTTCCGTTTCTCCTTCAAAAGCGGGAGTGGTATTACGGAATACTTCGGCATCCAATGTGATTGGACTAGATACAAACGTTTGCCAAAACGATGTACGTGTTCTAAAATCTAACTTCATTTTTTATGATGTTTACTTAATACTTCATTGATGTGTTTGATGCTATCACTACTACCTATCAGTATCTCCACATTGCGATATCGTTTCACAATCTGTTCCTCACTCCACTTCAGTAGTTCATCATAATCAGGTACGAATGCTTTTATATTTGTCATAATTGGTAACAAATATACAAAACATTTTTCATATATCCAAATTTAATTTCCTATTTCGTTAACTAATTCAGATAGTGGTAGGTGCTTTGTTTCGTAGATATCTTCAAACATAATATCTGCCATTGTACCTTCGATATGGAAAATCTTACCATACCCAAAATCAGTATGTAGGACAGTATCACCTACTTTGTAGTTGAGAACTGCTTGGAGTTCCCCCTCATTTGTAATGTTCATATTTAGTTTATTTAATAACCAATAAATTCAATCTTAACACAATCGTTAACAATACCTTTCTTAACAGCATACTCCCACTCATCGTTCAACCAATAGTTGGGTACGTTCTGTACTTCGTTAACACATCCTTCGTAGAGGTCATCGATATCGAACCCACTACCATAACGAACACCACCACATAAGGTCATCAGTTCGTTTAGCGTATCCCACTCCTTACGTTTGTAGGCGTTTTCAATCTGAACTTTGATTTCCCCCTTCATCAACGAAGCAACGAAATCATTCCACTCATACATTTCCTTTGACCAGGGTTTGGTCACTTTTGGTTTTTCTATATTCATATCTTAACAGAGGTAAGTAGGTCCATAAGCTCCATACACAGCAGTTCCATCAATCACATTTCCACGAGGATGTTTAGCGGCGGTAGCCCATCCGGCTGGCTTCATCAAATCACCCTTCTTCAATTGAACACCTTTGTGAACGAAAGGAATCCGAGCGATGAATCCCCAAACAGAAGTTCCAACAATAATCTTATAGAACTTATGACCCTTTGTGATTTCCACATTCGGAATCTTTAAGGTTTGGTAGTTAGTTTGCCAATACTCAGTAAGTTGATTAACCAACTGAGTTTCGAACTCTTCAATCGTTTGAACGGGCTTTACGTTTTGAAACATCATATCTTCTATCTCTTAATCTTACAGTACTAATATAGGGAACATCGTTGGAAGTTCCAAACAAAGTATGTTAAGATAATGTTAAGTTTTCAACGGTGTGAACTTTAGAAAAATTTTGATAAAATTTATTCAAACCATTGTGAGCGATGAGTCTTTACATTATCAACTCTCTTATCTGGTTCTTCCCAACCCTTCTCAATCATCTTATCGATAATCTTTTGTTGGTTCTCCTTATCCCCTTCCTTACCAATCTTCTTCGCAGATTGATATTCGGAATCGGTTAACTTCCTACCCTGCGATTCGGCAGTAGCAGCAGCGAATCGTTTGGCGTGATACTCACCCAATGGTTTGGTGAATTGTTTTAGATACTCTGCTTTGGTATCTAAGTACTCAAAGAACTCATCTTCGGATAAGGCTTCCATTTGCCCATCCGTTAACTCATTGTTAGGGTCGTACTTCATTTCTCTTCGTTGTTATAGGTTTTGTATTTTCTAATCACTTGGAATGTTCGTTTCAAATCACTATCAAGACGTATCTCTTCACCTAACCTAACAGGATACCAAGCAATAGTATAACCATGATTAGCATTGTAATCCTCAGGCAGTATTCTATTACCATTTACTTTATATAAGTAAATCCAAGGTATATTACCCATTAACTCAAGCTCAATACCTATTCTTTTAAGTCGGTTGATAAAGATTTCTACTTCGTTCATCTCTCTTCTTAAAGGTTTCCTGGTTTCAACTTATCGTTGTTGATATCTTCTATCAACCAACTAATTCGTTCTCTTGCCATATTCGGGCAATCATCCATTAGAAGTTCGTGAATACCTTTTAGGTTTTGTAGAACTAAACGTTTGGATACCAATGGATTAGGAGCAGGTGTTACCAACTCTCTTAACTTATCTCTAAAACTCATATACTTACTTTAAGGGTTCATATTCATCGTATGGTTCGTTAACACCATATTCATTCACTCGATTGATGGTTATCACTTTGTAAGGTTCACCATCGATATAAACAACATCACACATTGTAGTACCTATCATATTCATTGTGGGGTTGACCTCCGTTGAGGTATCCGAAACCATTGTAACGATTTGCATCCATAAGGATTCTTTCAATCATCGTACAGATTCCAGCTTTGAACTTTTGGGTAGCGTACTCATCAGTACGGGCAAGTTGGTTGTTCACATACTCAACAAGCGGGAGGATTTCAAGTGTTTTTCTCATATCTCTCAATCATTAACAGTACAATATACCAAATATATTCCAAACATCCAAATCCTCAATGTTAAGATAATGTTAAATCTTTGATATCGCCTGTAGAACCGATATTGGTGATTATCGGTTAATTGAACGATAATCGCTGGGTGAAGCCAAAATAATAATAGTGAAGATACTACTGAAGGGATAGCAAGTACTTATCATATAGGACACGTAACTTATGACGCATATCATCCTCAATAGAAGAACCTCCAGTATACTGAACGTATGTATCTAACTTCATATCCCTTACCTCACATATAGAAGGATGGAGATGGGGATGATAGGAAATCTGAACCCCACCCCAACGAAACCCATCCATACGCTTGATTGCTAACCACTCAGATTTATTCATCACTTACCAACCTCTACCGGAATGAACCATTGCTTCAATACGTTGTTCCTCTAACCATTGTAGATAACGAAAGAATCGCTTAATCTTATTCATAGTACAAATCCTTTAGTTCCTTTAAACGAAGTAGTTCATTTTGAATCTCATCTTCTACAGTAGAGATACGAAGGGTATCCTTATATATCTCCCAATAGTAGATACAACCTACTGAATCCAACGCATCCAAATTAAGAGGTGTGTACAATAGTGTGTCAACCCCCCTATTTACAGGCGTTTCAGAGGTAGGTTGATTTGATGAGCATGTGAAGCAGAATAGGGATATACCAATTCCAAAGATGATTCCTTTCATCCATCCTAACCATGCTGAAGTACGGGGATTCTCATCTACCCATTCCCACTTTCGTTTCAAATATTCTCTATACATAATTTATGTTGTTTATAATTCTTCTTCACCTTCTGCTTCCATAGTACATTGGGGACATCTATATAGGTGTAGTAACCCATTCGTTTCCCATTTGTGTTTACAATTAAAACACCTTACTATTACAGTTAACTTCTTTTGAATTAAATGTTTCATCGGAAATCTCCTTTGAAATAAGTATTAGTATTAGCTATAATAAATACTACTGTATATACTATATACCACTTCAGACAGGTTTTCCCTAGAGAGAAAAATTGACCTCCGCATGAAAATTGATTAAGCGTGGGTGTATCGTGTTGATTTACAGTGGATTACAAAGAAATGCCCCCACCCCCTGCCGAGTATCTTTCATCACCTATAAGCGAGGGTGGGATGGCTTATTCCTTATCCATACACTTCCACCTGTCGGTTACGGAAGTATTCCAATTTGTGTTCTGCTCTAATGGCCTGTTCAAGATTACCATTAGCGTACGCTTCATTTAGCCTTGCTCTCCAGTAATTAATTTTGGGGAGATAGCCATACTGATACTTATTGTTTCTATTCATACTACTATACTATCTATTACTATTACTATTTAGCTGATTCTTTTTTACTTCACTCCCGTCCGTATGGATACCTATCCAATTCGTAGTAGCAGTAAAGCATATACACTATAATGATTAACAATATCATATTACATACTTCTTTCGGAAATACACTGCCATCTCATCTCTCCCACCCATATAGGCCAGAAGAAGGGTAGCCATCACAGCAACTCCTTCAGCCACTGCGTAGATTATCACTCCGTTTAAAATCATCTTAACTATTTCAATCATCTCAATCATCATTACATAGTAAAGATAAGGATAATACTCTATATATCCAAATCTTTTATGTTAAATAATTGTTAAATTTCAGTCACCGTAAGGTAACCACCAACGAACCCAGTTCGGAGGTTAGCCCCTGTAGCGTAGATAAGTTGGTTGATGTAATCCATCACTACATAAGTTCCATCACTACTACCGAACCCTTCACCCTCAGGCCAGTCATAAGCAAGTTGTTCAGCCACATCAGTAGCAATCTCATTTTGAATCTCTTCTCCCACTTCAGGAAGGAGTTCATATCCAGCCACTCTAGCGGCTCGATTCATAATCTGTTCAGGGTACATAATGTAATTCATATCTCTCTCTCAATCTTACAGTACTAATATCGTAATAATTTCCCACATATACAAGCTCTGTATGTTAAATTTGTGTTAAGTTATTAACTTTTTACACAGTGTACTCCATCACAACCCGGCAGTATCCCACAAATGTTGATAACTTTTTCCCAAAATTGGAAAGATTTAACACAATTTTAACAGTTATGTCGGCCAAATTTCGTATATTTACCTTGGACAGTACGTCCTTTTGGGTTTTTTTTATATAAGCCACCACCATTAAGATACGAAAAA
>Ga0208543_1000421_pt1 | contig 13345 bp, 21 predicted proteins | sample DEB08_DNA_14_FD_185497 | JGI IMG/M metagenome (GOLD analysis project Ga0208543, IMG submission 185497) | Aqueous microbial communities from the Delaware River and Bay under freshwater to marine salinity gradient to study organic matter... | ecosystem: Environmental > Aquatic > Marine > Coastal ...
GGTCGATCCAACATCCTCTATCAAGTTCACCAATTGACCATACATTTTGTGCATAGTTCCAAATCACATATTTATTCGGTGTGTATTGAGTATCACCGCTTGGGAATCCCCACCATATCTCATTGAAGTTAGAATTATGTCCACCCCAACAAGCACCTTTGCCTGGTACGTTAAGATTATCAAAAACATAATCATGCACATCGCAAGGTATTTCTCTAACTGTACCATCATAGATATAGAAAGCATTTTCACCCATCCATGCAAGGAAGTTACCTGTAGGGACAATGACTCTTCTGCCTACTGCTTTACAGTTTGTACCTGCATCGGCAATACCATAAACAAAAGGTGAGCCAGAATAAAACATTCTATTAATGCCTGTATCACTAAAAATGATAATGTCGGATCTAAACTTAACAGCGTATAAAGCTCTACCGCCTGTAGGGATTTGTAAATCACCTGCGGTATTGGTTGCTTTTGATGTCCAAGTATTACGATCTTCTCTGGTTGACCAAGCTACTTTTCTTGGATCACTTGCTGAACCAATCGCAACTAAATGTCTTTCATTGGTAACGATGGTTGCTTGGTTGCTTACGGGTGCGCCTGTGACTGCTGTTGCTATGGTATCAGCAGTACCGCCTGAGTTTGGCGACCATTTATAAATCTTGCCATCGCCTGAAAAACAGAAAACTAAATCTTCACCCCAATTACTGAATGAGAAATGACCTGTATTTAGAGGTAATCCAGATTGACTTCTAGCATCGCCATAATCTTCTGAACCATAAGTGTATGCACCAAATCCTAAAGGATCAGCACTTGCATCATTAACAAAGCCTGAAGGTGTAATATCTGTCCATGTATTGTCATATAAGACATAGACTTTTTCTCTTGTACCAACTGCTAAAACAGGATCACCAGCATTATCTGAATAGGCATACATCCCAATAGGTGCGCCTGTAAGTGCTGTGTTTCTAAGTTTCTCCCAGCCACCAATAGGTTTTAGGTAGCCATTTTCAAAGCGAACTAAATCCCCGTCAACCCAACGGCCTTTGTTGCCATAGTCAGTTCCGTTCTTGACTATGCCTGCGGGTGGAGTAACTGGAATGAGTGCCATTCACTTAATTCGCTGCGATATATGTTTTACCAGTTGCAATCGCTGTAGTGTAAGATGATTTATCTTCTGAGCTTCCTGCTATATCTGGTAAATTGTTTTCACCATTGTAAGCCAAGACAATCTCTAAATGGTCAACATTACGCTGAACAATGTCGTTGATTTCATCTTGGGTTGAACCTTTTATAACATATTCTGAATCTGAACCATTAGTATTTATATCATTTATAACCGTTATAGAATCATCTGCACTTACCAAAACTTCTGCTACAGTTTGATTTGACATTTTTATTCTCCTTCTAAGGTTTGTATTCTTGATTCGAGAGCATCATTTTTAGCTGATAGTTCTTGAATTGATTTAACAAGCATAGGTATTAATGATGCCTCACCTAAACTTTGTAGTCCATGATTATCTGCATCTTCTGACCACAACTCTACTTTGTCTGCTGGTATGTTTTCTGCATCTAAAGCCTCTTTAACTTCTTGTGCTATGAATCCGTTTTGCCAACCCACATCATGATCTTCTACACCATCAGTACGCCATACATCAGGCAATTCACTATTTACCTTGAGTTTATAATTAACTGGTCGCAATCTTTTAATAAAGGATAGACCATAGGTCATATCTTCTATATCTTTCTTAATTCTTTCGTCTGAACTTGCTGATACTGTTGTACTACCTACAGTAAGTCTGACATATCCTGAACCACCATTATGAACTGAAAGTGATTGATATGCTGTATTTGAACCACCTGCATTGTTGTAACCAATTGCATATCTATGATTTGTATTGCTTGGTATGCTTACACTAAATCCAATCGCTACATTTCTATAACCGTTGCCACAATGATAACCTGCGTTTTGACCTAAAAAGGTATTTGCATATCCTGTTCCTGCATTGTAAGCAGTATGCCTACCTACATGAACATTACTATGTCCACTTGTGTTGTTGTAACCTGCCTGGTAACCAATTACCACATTACCATAGCCTGTTAAATCATCACCTGCTTCAACACCCATACATACATTTGAATGTCCTGTAGTTAAAGCATCGCCTGCTCCATAGCCTACAAGTGTATTCTCATTTCCTGTAGTAATTTCCTTACCTGCAATATAACCTATACATGTGTTATTGTGTGAGGCAGTAGATTTTAACAAAGCACCCTCGCCAACTGCAGTATTTGCAGAGCCCGTTGTATTAACTTCCATAGCAAAAGCACCAATAGCTGTATTGGAATTAGCTGTTGTGTTTGCACCTAATGCTGCATGACCTACTGCTGTAGAATTATACCCAGTTGTCATGGCATCTAAGGCATTAGAACCTACGGCTACATTTCTTGTGCCTGTAGTGTTTGTTAATAAAGCACTTCTACCAAGTGCGGTATTGTTTGCACCAGTAGTATTTAATGCTAAAGCTCCTGCTCCTACTGCTGTGCTATTATCGGCTGTAGTATTTGCATTTAATGCACTTTCTCCTAAAGCAGTGTTAAACCCACCTGTAGTGTTTTGACCTAAAGATGCGTAACCAACTGAAGTATTGTAAGTACCAGTTGTATTAGCATCTAAACATTCAGAACCTACTGCTGTGTTATTAGTGCCTGTAGTGTTTCCTGTAAGTGCGGCATATCCAAGTGCTGTATTATATCCACCTGTAGAACTTCCAGAAGCTCCCATGTAAGCTCTTCTTCCAAGAGCAGTATTGTAAGATGATGTTACATATCTTAAAGCTGAATATCCAACCCCTGTATTGTAACTTTGAGATGTTAAAGAATTACCTGATAATCTTCCGATACCAATATTTTCACTACCACTTGTAAGTGCTTCCAATGAATTACCACCGATTGCTAGTGAGTTATGGCCTGTTGTAACAGCCTTTAAAGCAGATTGACCAATAGCTACATTATCTGTACCTGTGGTTATTGCTAATCCAGCATCTTTACCAACTAAAGTGTTATCTGTTCCGTCTGTAATTGCTGTTCCAGCATTATCACCTATGGCTACATTGTCTTGTGATGAAGAAGTTGCACTATCAAGTGCTGTATCACCTAGAGCAACATTATCTGTTCCTGTTGGATAATTACCGTCAAGTTTAATTGTTCCGCCATCAACTGATAAATTGCTTGATGCAGTAAGAGTGGTAAATGATCCTGCTGCTGCTGTAGTCCCACCAATAACAGAGCTATCAATAACTGCTCCGTCTAAGTTCATAGCTACTGAAGTTCCAGTAGAACTAAATAGACCATCAACGGTATCTAGGTCATTATTAATCTTTGTACCCCAGGTATCGGTAGATGCACCGACCTCTGGTTTGGTTAGGTTTAAGTTAGTAGTAAATGTATCTGCCATAAATCTTTCCTTTAAGCTGCTTCTTGTTTATCTTTCTCTGTCCATGATGTTGACGGATTCGATACATCCGTCCAAGTTGTTGTGACTGTTTGATCTGTCCATGTATCAGAGGGAACAACAATATCAGTCCATTTTAAACTACCAATCGCAGAAAAACTACTTGTTTGTGCTAGTGTCGATGATCCTCTGTCGATTTGTCTGCCGATTGCAGTAAAGTCAGAAGTAGCAGCTATGGTTAAACTTGCACTTATAGTAAATCTGCCTGTGGCAGTCATGTTTGATATTACAGGGCCAATCGATGCACCTTTATCAATCTGAGTTCCTGTAGCGGTCATGCTAGAAACACCAGCGATGGTTGCAGAACCTAGGTCAATTTGAACCCCTGTAGCAGTCATACTGCTTGTTCCTGCAATCGTAGATGCGCCTCTATCTATTTGAGTACCAACCGCAGACATACTGCTGACACCTGCGATTGTGGCTGTACCACGATCAATCTGTCTGCCTGTTGCAGTTGCACTAGATGTTTGAGCTATAGTCGCTGATCCACGATCTATTTGTCGTCCTATAGCTGAAGCACTAGAAACTGCTGATATGGTTGATGCGCCAAGACTTATTACATGACCAACTGAAGTAAATCCTGAAGTTTGCGCTGAAGTTGCTGATCCAAGTCTTATGACTGTAGCGACAGAAGTAAATCCTGAAGAAGCAGCAATGGTAGAACTACCGAATCTCTTTACAGAAGATTCAGCAGTAAAACCAGAAGTTTGCGATGCGGTAGCTGCACCAAAATGATAAACGGGAGTTCCATAATGGGACTTCCCGTAGGTATATTCACCGTAGCCTACTGAGGCCATTGTCTTATGCTAATGTGATATCTAAATCGCCAGCATCAAATCTGAATACATCTCCACTAGATACAGTTTTGTTAGCAGTCAAACTTGCATAAGCAAGTAAGTTACCAGAACTTGAGGCATCTAAAATACCTACAGCTACAACTGTTCCATAGTCTGCGGTTGCAGTTGGATATTCAATCGCAGCAGCGTTGGTCGCTGTTGTGGGATCAGTACCTGATACGTTAAATGTAGCAGTTTGTCTTGCATAAGCTCCACCTGAAACTTCAGTACCGCCACCAGTATCAGTTGGTGCTACAGTATATAAAGCCACATAAAGTGTAGATGGTGCTGTGTAAGCTGTGCCACCAAAAACGTGATCTAATACTTTGTCTTCTAAATAATCGCTAAATCCAGCCATTTTTACTCCTAGTTATTATTCCAATAATGTACGTTTTTACGAGATTTACCATAAGTTCGTCTTCTTTGAACCAATGATCCTTTACCAAACTCAGCCTTTTCTTGTTGTAATCTCATTTCTTCAAGAGATTTTTCATACTGAGCATTGAACAAAGGAGCTCTCTCGTCTTCCATCAAAAAAACTGATGCGTGTTTTAGTGATCCATATAAGTAAACATCTGGATGTGTATTAGACACAAAGTTAGATGTATTAGAATCAGAAAGTGCATCTATCTTTCCGAAGTATGTTAATTGTAATGTATAACTGCTGTCAGGGGTAGGTGCAAGTTCGATTGTATCGTCAACTAATGCGTAATAGATTGGTTGACCAGTTTTGTTATTAATTGATTTTCTATACACATCAAGTGATTCAATAGACATTTGCATCAATGGTCTAAAGTCATTGGATGTAATTTCAATGTTGATGGCTTCTAGCCAATCAGAAGGTACTGATAAATATTGTCCGTCTGCTGTAGCGGTTGCTCGCTTAATCATTTCTTTAACTCTAAGTTTACGATTAAGTTCAGCTTCAGTATTGTCAATAAATATATCTATTTCAGAAGTTAAATCTGATCTGTTTAGATAATTAGCTATGTTAGTTTTAAGCTCTGCGTATGTCATAGTTTACCTTGCCATGTTCTAAAGACTTTGTTATCAGAATTATTTAACCACTTCTTCCATTCTTTCATGTCATTCGCCCAGCCCTCTCTACAGGCTCTCTGATAGATCACCAAGGGCACTTCTGCAACATGACGTAAATCTTTACCTGGTTTATTGTCTGCTAATACTTTGCAGTGCTCTATAACCGGAGCAACATCTTGGGTGGTGTGATAAATAACCTTATCATCCTCTGTAGCAAACTCGTTAGTAAAACCAGTTTTGTGATCAATAATTGTTCGTCTAGCCATATTGTTTTATTAAAAAATCCGTGACTTTAATTTTATCATTGATTTCGGCAATTTGCTTAACAATATCGTCTAGGTATTGACTATAACTTGTGTGTTCTGGAATTGATGTTGGATTGTTTAGATATATTTCTAAATCTAAAGTAAGTTTTGAAAGCTCTCCATTTAAGCTTTCTTGATAAGCTTTTAGTATGTCTTGCTTATTCATAAAAAATGGGGCCAGAAAATCCAGCCCCATATCCTAATAATTAGGAAGTGCTTAAGTCTGCAACAACACCATGAGCAGCTTCGTTGGACACTTCTAGTCCATACTCAACTACGATCATTTTTGTTTGTGCGTCTCCAATAGTAGCAATATCTACTGTTTGGAAATTTCTTAAGTAAGCAACTTTTGCAAAGTCAGGATCAACTAGAAGAAGTGATCTTTCTCTTGATCTGTTTGATGGAACGATTTTGAGTTCACCAAAGTCAGATGAATAGATAGATACTGAAGCTTCTACAGTGTCTGCATCTACAAATTGTCTAGCAGATGATCTACCTGTGAAACCAGAGATAACTTGTTTGTTATGTGGTCCACAAATAGCCAATGATGGCTCACCACCATTAGAGAAAGCTAGTTCAAGTACGTCTTTAAGAAGAGTTTCAGTAAGAGCTCTCTGAGTACCATCGGTAGGCGCTGCACCTGATCCAGTTGAAGCACCACCAGTTCCTCTTGAATCGTTTGAAGTGATCCAAGATTCAAAACCACCAGTTACACGAGCAGTTGTCGCATTACCAGTTGTTTTAGCACCCTTTTGACAAAGAGCCTCTTCCATGTCTCTCTTAAGAGCTTTAGACATAATAGCAAGCTGGTGAGCCATTTCTGATCTCTTACCTGCTGGGTCTGAACTCTCTTGAGAGCCTGTTACTGTTGCATCTCTTTTTGAGATCATACATACGTTGCTCGCTCTTACAGTAGCGGTTGAAGATGATCTTGAAAGTTCAAAACCTTCTAGTTCACCACTTGCGCTTGGTGTAGGAAGCGATTCTGTTTGCCAATCAAAAACTACGTTTTTGACGTTTCGTGTGCCTATTGACGACATAAAAGGAGTCTGCATAGGAGAGATATTGTAAATTATGTTACTTAGGTCCTCTCTGTCAGCAGTCGCTGTGTATGTGTCAAAGGCGTTTGTTACCTTAGCCATTGTTATTTCCTTTTTAAATTATTTGTTCAAATACACTAGCCGCATCCGAAGCTTTTCCAGATTTGGCCAACCTTTGTTTTGCTTTTTTAATAGCGCTTGTTGTCTTAGGAACATTTGCAGCACCAGGTCTAGCTACTCGGCTTTTAGCCTTTTGCACTGGTTTCTTTTTAACTGCTTCGTTAGCTTGGTCATAAAGCCATGCGTTTCTTGCCATAAGTAAAATCCTATAGTCATACACTTGGCCCATTTCCTCGGGTGAAAAGCCTAGTTTATTGACTCCATAATCAACGATAGCCCTTTCTTCGGTTGCCTTGATTGTGTCGTCCTTCCACTCAGGAATAGACTCTAACAATTTTTTTCTGCCTTCTTGAACAACTTCAGCAAGCTTTTCCTGTTGTTCTTGGAATTGTTTTTGCTGTAGCTCTTCTTTTTGTTTTTTGACAGATTGGATTGTTTTTTGTCTTTCATTCCACTTGTCACGCTCAGTTAGGTAAGCAATCGGATCAACCTCTCTGAGGCCTTCCCAATCCGGTTCTTGCTCAAAACCCTTGGTAAGCATTTGTTCCATTTGTGGTAACAAGTCACCATAAATAGCATCTTTTTCCGCTAACTCGTTTTGTCTTTGTTCTACTTCTTTTCGCAGAGTTGACAGTTCTTGAGTCTTGCGTGTGTAATCTCGCTGTCGAGAGTATCCGTTCACTAATTCATCAAGCGTGACCTCTAGTTCTTGACCATCCACTTTAACTGAGTGGAGGGTGGGTTGCTCTTCTTCAGAAACTTCTACTTGTTCCTCGTGAGAATCTAATTCTTCTTCATCGACCTCGGCTTCTTCATCCTCAGCAACGTCTTCTTCAAGCTCTGCTGCTTCAGGTAATTCATCTTCTTCGATGACTTCTTCTACTACTTCTGTTGTGACTGCCTCTTCGACCTTATCCTCTTCGGGGGTCAAGAAACTTTCAAACGCCGTAGTAGCAAGCTCTCGGTCAGTTTGTAAAGCAGTCGGTTTTCCGTTATTGCTCATATAAATACTCCTATATTGTATTTTTATAGTATTTTATATGAATTATTTATAAAAGTGAAAGATTTAGCCTACGCTTCTAATCTTATTTATGTGGGCTTTTGTGAGTTTGCCTTTCTCTGCAATGATTCTAAGATGTTTTTCTATCTCAGGTATTAATAAAATTGATCTATGTAAGTCCTCTCTGATATTCACATCTTTTATATCACGAGAGTTTAACCAATGCGCTACATATTCTCTTTTAAGGTTTTCTATTGCATCCTTAAATACGTCTGAGGTTAATATTTGTTCGGCTTGTTCAGCCTTGACGACTTCTTCGTGTGTTGGCATTTATACTAAATTTATTAAGCTTGGCGGTACAAATCTTCTACTACCAGTAACGATTGGAGAAACAATTTCTTCTGTTCTTACTTGAGGCATGCTCAATAAAGATGGTACTGGTGGAGGTGTGAATACCGGCATAGGCATTTGTTGAACTGGTGGAGTTGGTTGTGTAATAGGCATTGGTAATGGTGTTGGTATGCCTGGGATTGAAGGTATAAATTGTGATGGAACTGTTCCTGGAGCTTGAGGCATTACAGGGGCTTGCATAACAGGAACTTCTCGACCCGCCCCGGTTTTAGCAAGACTTTCAAGTTGTGCAAGCTCAGATTCTCTTTCTAAATCACGTTCTTCTTGTTTAAGTAATTCTAAATCTTGTGCTGTTGGCTCTACACCCATAACTGGAGATTTACCAGAAATTAAATCTCTCAAGAAATCAAAGTCAGGTTTAAAATCTTGTGGGGGTGTTTGTCCAAAGATGGTTGGCTCTGGTGTACCAGCCGGTGCAAATGGCATTTGATCTTCCATAATCAACTCTTCGCCCATAGATGGCGCTTCTGGCATAACAGGCACTGGGCCTTCAGACCTAAATCTGTTTAGTTCATCAAGTTCAGATTGTGTAATACCCATTGGATATTCAGGACTAAACATCATGCCTTCTTGAACTACATCTTCGAAAGGCATACCGCCAGCTATTGATCTAGCATATTCAAACCCACTTGAATAAGTAGGGTCTGTTTGCGGTGTTGAACCTATACCGGTTCCTTGACCCATCATGTTTTGTAGGGCCATTAATCTTTCTTTCAGTGATTCTATGTAATCTTTATCCATTATTTCGTAATTAGTTTATCTATTTTAGCATCAAGTTTGTCTATTTTGTCTATTAATCTTTGAAACTCTATTGTGTGCTCATTTCTTGTTAAATAATCTCTAGCCACCTCTTCTCTGGTTTTGTTAACCAAAATATCAACACGTTTAATTTCTGTTTCGTTTTTTCTTATGCCATAAACTAGAGGAGCCAAGATCAAGGTTACTATGATGTTCCAAACAATGTAACCTGAAATCTCCATATTAGTAACTCCAAATCCAAGGTCTTGGTCTGTAGTTTTTTTGCACTGAGGTATCAAGATGTATAAATCGACTGTCGCCTTTTTGGTTGACTCCAATACCTGTGAAGCCGTATTTAGGAGCCTTTTCTATAATCTCGTAGGCTTTAGACCCTCTTACTCCAATATCGGCTGCTATGCCGTCTCTGTGAGCTCCAGGGTTTGTTTTTTTCTTTTCAATCGGATGATCTTTGCAACGATATCCAGAGGTAATTTTAAATGGGAATCCAACGTCTGATCTTAGTTTCTGTAACTTAGCAATAAAATCTTCGCTCATGCCATGTTCGCCACAATGCTGGCATGCAAATTCATTTTCGTTAAAGTTCGGATAATCGTCCCAGTTCATTGCCTAATTATCGTAAATGCATGAAACAAAAGCAACCAGTTCACCTATAACTTTTAACTCTGGGTTCATTTTTTTTGCTTTTGCCTCTGCTTCTTTAAATGAGTTGGCAATAATATTGCCGCCATCAAAGATTTTAACTTTATTATCAGAGGTAGTTACTTTTATCTCGGTAAGATAAATTATTTCTTTTCCTTATTACTTGATCCAAAGTAAAACGATATAACTGCTGAAGCTATACCTGATAGATAACCAAGAATAAGCATGACGATATCGTCTGAACTATCATCTATTGGATAGGCTGTAATCATAAAGATATAACCAATAAAACCAACCAAGGTTAATGATCCTAAAAACTTAGGTGTCCAATCACCACTAAACTTTTCTCTAGCGTGTTGGGTGTCCTCAGTTTCTAAAGAATAAATATCTATCTCAAACTGTTTCATTTGTAATTGAAAATCTTTTTCTGCTTTTTTAAGTTCAAGCATTTGCTCGGCTGTAAGATTATTAATTGCTTTTTCTATTTCTACAGGAGAGTTTTTTACACCTAAGACTTGAGATAGTATTTGACCAGCTTGACCACCCAAAGGGCCACCAATCGCTGCGCCGAGTGTCGGTGCTAGGCTAGTTACCAGATTCTTTATTTTGTTTAGTTTCATTTTCTTTTAATCTTCTTTCCTGCATTAACAGTTTTAATTCATGCCAACGATAAAATGTTTTGTTAATGTGGTCCCAAAACAGACCTTTATTTTCGTTTGGCTTTTCCATTTTTGCTTTTAGATTTTTGCCTCTTAGTATTTTCTTCCATGTACTTGCTTAATTCAGCAAAGGTATCAAATCTAATTTTTTTCTCAGGCTTACTCACTTGTGTTTAGTTATAACTTCAAACTCAGCCGAAGTGGATGCTCCTTTGTGTGGTACAAACTTACCGTTATTTTTCATCAATCTAAAAGTTTTACCGTCCTTCATAAAATGATAACCCTTTGGAGCTTTTACTTTTTTCTTCATTTTCTTTTCTTCTTAGCCATTCTAAGTTTTTTGAAGTCAGCAGCCGTTATCTTTTTGCGTGGCGGGGCTATGCCTGCAAGTTTCTTTTGTTTCGCTGAATACTCTGAATATGGCATTACTTCTTACCTTTTTTATAGCTTTTTTTCATTGGCTTTTTAACTGATTTCTTTTTTCCTTTGTGATACGGCGGCATTATTTTCTCCTTTTTCTATTTTGTTGAACTTTCTTCCATAAATCCTGGTCAGCCTTTCTTGCACCACCAGAACCAGAAGCAAATGATCTAGCTCTTGCAATACCCCATGAGATTGGAGTTTGACCGGGCCTTGAACCACTTGAGAAAAAAGCGCCTTGTCCTCTACGCATCACTTGTCTTAATATGCCAACCGGTACGTCATACTTATCGGACATATTTTTAAGTGTGGTTTTAGAACTATCTTTACTTTTTTTTGACACTGTTCTTTCTCTGTTTGGTTATTTGATTCATTAGATATTCAGTCAGTTTACCCTCTGCATATAACCTAGCTGTGTTCTTTATTTCACGCTCTGTCTTTCTTTTATTCTTAGAGCCACGAACATATTTTACGGGAACACCGGCTTTGGTTTTTTTAACTTTGGGGAACTTACCTCTCATAACCAACGATCTATTTTATCTTTGATGTAATCTTTGTGTTTGTCATAGACAAGGTAGCCTACGAGTCCCACAAGTAAAAGTATTGTTATTATTTCCATAGTAGGATTATACCTACCATTTCTTACAAGACCAATATCTAGCGCTTAGTTTGCTTGGGGGGTTGGTATCGCACTTATGTCTAGCACGAAAGGACTTTCTTCTTTCGGGATTGCTTTTTTTGATCCTCATATTTGGATCACCGAAACGAATTAATTTGATATCATCGCCATCTTTTGCAAGTACGGCAAATTTCTTAGACTTGCCCGGTGTTCTTTTGGGTTGGTTGTAGCGTTGAAATGTTTCGCCTCTGTACTTGATTGCCATTAGTGTATTGTTTTCTCCTCAAAGCTTAATATCTGTGAGTCTTCATTGATTTGACCGCCAGACATTAAAATTAAAAGCTGGATCGCATGATCTCTATTTTTAGCTTTTATTTCTGTACCACAATACACCATATCGCCTTCTAAAACTTCAATATCATATAGTTTCATTGGCGTTTTTAAATAATCCCTGAGCTTGAGTTTTTGCAAGTGACCTGATTGATTCACGATCTCTCTCCATTAATGCGTTAATTTCTGCAACATTGACTTGTGCGCCGTACTTAGCATTAAGTTCAGCCGCTTTAAGTCTAATTTGCGCTTCTTCGATATCTCTGTTTCTATCATCGTCCATGATGATCTTCATTCTATCGGTTTCTGCATCAATGATAGCTTTCTGAGCTTGTACCTGAGCCTTCTGTGCTTCAGCTTGTGCAAGCATTTCAGCAGCATCCGGTTGTGGTGGTTGCGGAGGTATTGGTGCAACCTGAGTATTCATAAAGCTACTGACATCGTTGAAGCCTGCAAGCTCTATAATCTTTGAAAGAGTGTTTGCATATTGTTGTAATGAAACCATTGGATTATTGACACCAAGGGTTTGTAAGATTTGTTCTTGCTTGCCTGCAAATGCGGTAAGCGCTTGTAGTTTTTCATTATCACTGGTTTTAGAAATAGCAACATTGATACTTAAATCTTTATCGCTGTCCCAATAACGTGGATCAACCGGAACAAATTTATTGTTAAGTCTAAACATATCTTGAGCTTCTTGGTGTTTAATCACTAAGCCGTTGACTAGACCAAATAAATCTTTCATGCCTTCAGCAAAATGTCTGACAATCAATTCAATTCTGCCTTGAGCGCCAGACATGGTAGCGGCAACCGCCGCCGCAGACGAAGATTGTAATGCATCGGCATTCAATCCGGCGGATGCCTTAGATACTCCTGTTCTATTTTCCTTAGCTTCATCAAGATAACCAAGGACCGGGAAAGCTTCACGCCCTACAAATGGAACCGTAAACGGTTGAACCATTCCAGGTGCTCGCATTCTAATGGGTTGTCCAATATCGGTGTTGAGTACGTCATCAATATTAACTTGGCCTTCAACAACACCCATTCTTGGGAATATTGAATGACCGAGTGAGTCTAAAGTATCACGCATAATTTGTGACTTGGCTGCTTGAATCGGCATGAGGTAGTCTGCTGGACATGAACCGATTGAAGTGTGTGGCTCTGGGTCCGGACAAAACATAACAATGGGTAAATCGTCCCACTGCTCAACATTAATAATTTCAAGCGCATTCCCAAGCGTGCAAACACGGATGCGTTCATCAATGCCGTCATCGTCTAAGTCATAATAAAGATAATGCTCAACGTATAAAACTTGCTTGCCGCCGGTATCTCTTCTGTCGGTGGCAGTAATTTCTTCAAATGGGTTTCTGGCTTCTCTTTCTTCATAGCCATCGGTGTCGTAATAACCGCCACTGCCTGCGTATTGTTCTACTTCTTCTTGATCGTAGCCCATAGCAACCAAATCGCTTACGGTTTTAATCATTCTATGTGCGACATACGGTGCCGTATTAATATCTCTAGCATTTCTTGAGATCAAGACTTCTTCCGGTGGTATGGATTCAATACATACTTGGTCTTTGGCTTTAATTCTACGAATGGTTAAGTCATAAGAAGCTGGTTTTTCTTGAGTAATCTCTTCGTTTGTTTGTGGGTCAATGATG
>Ga0208543_1000428_pt1 | contig 13276 bp, 15 predicted proteins | sample DEB08_DNA_14_FD_185497 | JGI IMG/M metagenome (GOLD analysis project Ga0208543, IMG submission 185497) | Aqueous microbial communities from the Delaware River and Bay under freshwater to marine salinity gradient to study organic matter... | ecosystem: Environmental > Aquatic > Marine > Coastal ...
AACAAGCAGAGAAGTTCGGCTGGCTCGCAGTTGAGTGCATCAAGGCGGCTGGCATATCGTTTGACCTCAGATGCCCCCTTGACGGAGAGTACAAAGTTGGATCAACGTGGTCGGAGACACACTGATGAGTTGGAACAAAGCGAAAAGCAATGAAGACGGTTCACGAGAAACTCCCATTAAAGACAGTCAATCAAGAAAAGGAGATTTAGCAGAGTACTACGCAGTTACTTGGCTTTGGGATAAAGGATACGAGGTTTTTAAAAACGCAAGCAGTTGTGGCCCTGTAGATATGATTGCTGTAAAAGACGGAAAGTCAACATTAATAGACGTAAAAACTTCAGATAGGTCTGGGAAGGTACAGGACAAGAGAACTAATGAGCAAGTTAAAATGGGAGTTGTTTTTCTTCTGTTTAACAAACAAACCCGTAAGTGTCGTTTTGTGGAGCATAAAACATGAACAAACTTTACTCACTGGTGGATGACATCTACTCTGTAGTGTCCACTAAAGAACCAGCAGAGGGTGTTGATCTGTACGATGAGATTGAACGCTTTGGTGAGAACTGCAAGCGACTCATGGCAAACCTGTTCACAGAGAAGCGTGACGGACGCAAGCTACGTATGTCAAACATCGGGCGTGATGACCGTTACCTCTGGAACGTAGTGAACAACTCTGACGTAGAAGAGGAGATGACGCCTAACACCTACGTCAAGTTTATGTACGGGCATCTGATAGAAGAGATGCTCTTGTTTTTAACTAGACTATCAGGACACGAGGTGACCGATGAGCAGAAGAAGTGTGAGGTTCAGGGCATTACAGGCTCTATGGATTGTAAAATTGATGGTGTTGTCACAGATATTAAATCTGTCTCGTCTTTTGGGTTTAAGAAATTCAAGGACGGAAGTTTGGCTTATGATGACCCGTTTGGATACGTTGCTCAAATTAAAGGGTATGCCCATTCGGAAGGCGAAACCAAGTTTGGTTGGCTAGCGATGGACAAACAGAACGGACACCTGACGTACCTCATGTACGACTCTGAGGACACACAGGCTCCCGTTCACGAAAAGATTGGCTACGACATAGAGGAGCACATCAAACGCGTAAAAAAGCTAGTAGAGCAACCGGAGCCGCCAGAAGTTTGCCACGAAACCGTACCAGATGGCAAAAGTGGAAACAGAAAGCTCGCAGTCGGTTGTTCTTACTGTCCCTACAAGTTTACCTGTTGGCCCGAAGTAAGAACCTTCATCTACTCAAGTGGTCCAAGATATTTAACAGAGGTGGTCAATGAGCCGAAGGTCACGGAAATCCAAGCTGGGTAACTTTAGGTCGGAGTTTGAAAAAGATGTCGCAACGCAGTTACAACCATTTGGCTTTAGCTACGAGCCGTTCCAAGTCCCGTATAGGATTGAACGAAAGTACACCCCAGACTTTGTGTACGAACTCAACGGACGAACGTACCTCATCGAGTGCAAAGGATATTTTCGAGCAGGAGACACGCAGAAGTATAGAGCGATCTCTAAGTGTCTCCCAGAGACGCAAGAACTCATATTTGTACTGATGAAGCCTAATCAGAAAGTGAGTAAAAGTACCAAACTTACTATGGCAGAATGGTGTGACAAGCACGAGATTTTATGGTATAATATAGATACGCTTAAGGAGTTGGTTAGTTATGTCTCTGACACTAGAAGAAATTAAGGAACGGCTGTTGAGGTTGTATGATCCTGACGATCTTCTGGAAGCCTTGCAAATATCATCTGAAGAAATACTAGACAGGTTTGAGGACAAACTAATCAAAAAGATAGAGGCTTTTCACGAAGAACTAGAGGAAGAAGAGGGAGAGTATGCAGAATGAGTGGACTACTTATTTGGATAAGCATGGTAACGTTATAAATCACGGATCTTTAGATAAAGCTAAACCAGAGGAATGTCCGAAAATGCACTTTAAATTAACAGCCAAAGATCATCACGATGCTACTCTCATGGGTCAAGATACTGTCAGGCTCTGCGAAATGCAGGGTATTGTCCCTAGGATGAAAGACAAGAAAGGCATGGATACGCGAACTAAAAACAATGTACTCGCGTTCAAAGCAGAGTTTTTATTCGCTCGTTTGTTTAATTTACCACTGCCTGTTGTGAATGTTTTGTCTGACGGTGGAATAGACTTCTGGTTGGGCGAAACATCAGTAGATGTTAAATGTAGCTCGTATACGGACGGCCCCTTAATTTTTGACGATGAAAAATCTTTTGCCGCTGACTTTGCAGTACTATACGGGGCAACTGATGATCCTAAAGTTTTAAAGCTAAACGGCTGTATTGACAGGAACACTTTCTTTAAAAAAGCCTACAAAAAAGACTTTGGCTACGGAGAAAGATTTGTAATGAGGGCTGACAGTCTAGACCCTATAGAAAAACTCTGGAGAGTTTACGTTGAAAAAAATCTGATGGAGAACAACAATGAGTATTGACGGCGCTACGCCAGAAGATTGGGACAGAGTGTCTAAGACAGCTATAGGCAAGCTGTATCACCCAAGCGACAACCACAACCCCGTGACACAACCCGATCACTACAACAAGGGAGCGATAGAGGCCATTGAAGCGATCAAGGCGTCCATGCACCCACAGGAGTACAAGGGTTACCTCAAGGGTAACTGCTTGAAGTACCTTTGGCGTTACGAGTACAAGAACGGTGTAGAGGACTTGCGGAAAGCTAAGGTCTACCTAGAGTGGTTGATCAAGGAGGTAGGACCGTGAAAGTAGTAGAAGGCAAGTTCGGTAACAAAGATGAAGACAAGAAGGAGATCACCACATCAGAGTTTCTATCAGCGTTTGTAGTCAAAGCACTGCAACACGAGGAGGAGGGACGAAAGGTAAAGGTGGCTGTTGTGATGTACGAAGACGGCGAGATGTTTGAAGTAGCGTCCAACGAGCAGTATCCTGATGGGGTGTACATGCTTCTGCAAATGGCGGCACAGGCAATCATTAACGAAACACTAGGAGTAACAGAATGAAAGTGACAGACGTTACAATTAAGAAAGCATCCAACGGGTACATCTTGGATTGGTACGACAGCGACAGTAACACAACCATACACGCTACCTTTGAAGAAGCCGTAGCACAACTACAGGAAATCTTTGAGGAGGCATGATGGACGCATATCAACAGTACATACACAAGAGTCGCTACGCTAGGTATTTGCCAGATGAGAAGCGTAGGGAGACTTGGGAAGAAACAGTCAGCCGGTACGTAAATTTCTGGGGCGACGATCTGCCAGAGACTGCACGTAAGGAAGTGTACGAGGCTATCCACAGCCTAGACGTAATGCCTTCCATGCGAGCACTGATGACCGCAGGGGAAGCACTGGAGCGTGACAACGTAGCTGGGTTTAACTGTAGCTATCTGCCTATAGATCATCCCAAGGCGTTTGACGAACTGATGTACATTCTGCTGTGCGGCACTGGTGTGGGCTTCAGCGTAGAACGTCAGTACGTACAGAAATTACCAGAGGTAGCGGAGGAGTTCCATGAAACAGATACAGTTATCAATGTTGCAGATTCGAAGATCGGATGGGCGAAATCGTTTAGGGAGTTGGTATCACTGCTGTATTCAGGTCAAGTTCCCAGATGGGACGTTAGTAGAGTACGACCTTCAGGTTCCCCGCTCAAGACTTTCGGAGGTCGTGCAAGTGGCCCTGAACCTCTCGTCGAGTTGTTCCGATTCACGGTGGACCTGTTTCGGGAAGCTTCTGGACGAAAACTTAGCTCCGTTGAGTGTCACGATCTTTGCTGTAAGATTGCTCAAATCGTCGTCGTCGGAGGAGTCCGTAGATCGGCCCTTATCTCACTCAGCAATCTCACCGATGACAGACTACGACGGTGCAAACACGGACAGTGGTGGGTAGATAATCCCCAGCGAGGGCTGGCGAACAACTCTGCTTGCTACACAGAGAAACCAGACTTTGAGGCATTTCTAAATGAGTGGACCAGCCTATATGAATCCAGATCAGGAGAGCGAGGAGTATTTAGTAGAGTCGCAAGTCAGAAACAGGCTTCAAGAAATGAACGAAGAGATGCTACCTTTGATTTCGGAACTAATCCGTGTAGCGAAATCATCCTCAGACCCTACCAATTCTGCAACCTTTCAGAAGTTGTTGTTAGGCCACAGGATACACTCAACAGCCTCAAACGAAAGGTTCGGATTGCGACTATCCTTGGGACTCTTCAGGCTACCCTCACCGACTTCCGATACCTCAGAAATATTTGGAGAGTAAACACGGAAGAAGAAGCACTGCTGGGGGTATCTCTGACAGGCATCATGGATCACCCGTTGCTCTCAGGACGAGGAGACAAGAATGAACTCAAGAAGTGGCTCAGAGCCATGCGACAAGAAGCAATCAAAGTTAACAAAGAATGGGCTGATAGATTGGGTATCAATGTATCTACCGCTATCACTGCAGTTAAGCCTTCAGGCACTGTTAGCCAGTTGGTTGATTCTGCTAGTGGTATCCATCCTCGTTATTCTGCACAATATATACGCAGAGTACGTGCAGATGCTCGTGACCCACTTTGCTCAGTCCTAGAGGCCGCTGGTGTCCCTGTGGAGGACGATGTGATGTCCCCCAGTACTAGGGTATTCAGCTTCCCTATCGCCTCTCCAGAGGGCGCTGTGACAGCCTCAGACATGGGTGCTATGGAGCAGTTGGAACTGTGGGAGATATACCAAGATGAGTGGTGTGAACACAAGCCGTCCATGACTTGTTACTACCGTGACGAGGAGTTTCTTGAGGTGGGACAGTGGCTGTACAACAAGTTTGACAAGGTAAGTGGCATATCTTTCTTACCGTACTCAGACCACACGTACCAACAGGCCCCGTATGAACCTGTGGACAAGAAGACGTTCAATCAGTTGAAGAAGGACTTTCCTACAGAGATTGATTGGGACATCAACGAGGAATCCGATATGACTGAGGGTAGTCAACAGTTGGCCTGTACCGGCAATAACTGTGAACTCTAAGTTACTCCGGTACGCTCTAGTTGGGTTGCTCTTAGGAGCGCCCAACGCCTCTTCAGACACCCTGATACGATCTGGATGCTCTAAAGACTATCCGGGTGTCCAGTGGTCTATCTACGAGGATACAGGAGGTAACAGGTACGTAACTAAGGACCCTAGGTCACGTAAGTGTGGGTTCTCCCGTAAACTCAATCTGTCTCTGGTAAAGGAATCTGGAGACAGGTTTGACCCTGTGGTTATCTCTGTGGACTACAGAGACATGCTAGGCCGTGAGGAGGGCTGGGGCATGGTACACCACAGCACAACCAGAGGAACAGCCAAGAGGGTCGGGTGCTGTACCGTGGAGGTGTACGGGGACGGGTCTACGGGTGACGGTGTGTTTACTCTGGGTGTGGAGCAAATACAGTTTAGGCTTGAGCCAGAACCTGTGTGTCCTACTGAGAGTAACCTAGACTGTCAGGGGTACGAACAGAGGGGTTCTTATCCGTTTATCTACTACGGTGAAGATGATGACCGTGTGGTTACGTGGGAGCTAGGTGTGCTTATGTACGCCTCTCACGCTAAGTACGGAATAGATACACCGATAGAGTTGATGCACGAGTACCCAGAGATGTGGGACCAGTGGGAGGACAGGGTTCAGAAGTACAACGAGGTGTACGAGAAGTCAGGTGTACACGTTAGGTACGAGCTAAAGGAACTGTGGCTAGCCCACTACCATACGTTGCACGACGTAGAACGACAGGCCAATCAGCTTCCTGTGGACGTTGTGCTGGCCTACGGTACGTCTTACGCAGATACCTGTGGTGTGGCTTACCCTAACCTGAGGTTCAACGAGGGACAGCCACCGTCGTCCATGTCTAAGTGTGACATATACACTGATCTACACGAGATAGGACACTCAGTGGGTTTAGCACACGGACCAGAGAACCAAGCGTATCCGAAGTCAGGCTACATATTCCCTGAGTTTGGACACGGGTGGAACGATGTGTGCGGTAAGTACGACGATCTGATGTCCTACGGTATCCACGGGGTGTTCCACAGTAACTCTCTGTTGGCGTGTAACGAGGTGGTCAACACCCCTGAGACAGCATCAGCAGGACACAGGCAGATCACTGACACTGCTTACGCTATCAACAGGGTTAGGTACAATGTGTCGCTAGTGAACGACGAGAGTTTTGACAGGAGGGGAGTCTTGAGGCCCGTGGCTACACAGGCCCGTAGACTGAGGGAGGTGATCGTGGATTAACTGAAGAACAGGATAGAGTAACCTCTGTCTTGCTTGGCTACGTCCTCTGGCTTGTCTTTCGGGTCATGGGGCGTAGTCATTCCCATTTGTTGCATCTTACGAACTCTTTCCTTTGACTTCTGGCACATACTGTGGTAGTCGTGGGATGTGTAAGATACTGTGTGTTTGTCGTTGTTACTGTTTTTCATTTTATCTCCCAGCATTAGCCGCTTTTTCTAATTCTATGAAGAACTTCGGATCTTCTGCTTTCAGCCTTTCCAAAGAACCTTCTTTAGCTTTTAAGTTTCTATACAAAGCCGCTTTACCGGACAAGGGCATATTACGTATGCTTTCTTTTTGGTCTTCAGAAAATAGTACACCTTGAGGAACTACAGCTTTTTCTACAGCAGAAGGAACCAAGCCCTCACGTAATTCAACACCCCTACCAAGAGCAGACACCCTTCTCCTAATCATTTCCTGTCCTACGGTTTGTCCTGCTATGAGTCTTTGAGTGACTTCACGGGCCAGTATGTTAGCCCCTATAGATCCTGTAGCAATAGTAGATCCTATTTGTTCTCCTGCTCCGACCTTAAACAAACCCATAACCTGTCCAACTAAGGCAGAGTTAAAGAGTGATTCGAAAACACTAGGCTGAAAAGAGCTAGGCATCATTTCTTTTAAGGCGCCTAGTTCCTGCTCTGCCCTCGCTATTTTTTGGTCAACGTCTGCTAACTGAAGAGAAAGCCTTTCTTTAACATCCGAAATTTTAAGATCCAAATCTCTGCGACCTTCTGCACCAGCTTTTTGTACTTGCTTTTGTCTTTTGAGGTCATCAATTTTAGCTTGTGCTTCTGCTCTAATTCTATCCTTTTGCTTTTGTAAAGAGACTTTTATTTGCGCTCTATTAGCTATCGCCTCTTTTCTAATTATATCAGCTTCTTTGTTAGCTAGTTGAAGTATATTGTCCTTGTTTTCTTCAGTTAATTTAGCTAGACTTTGAGCCTCCGCTTGTAGTCTTCCTTGACCTCTAGCCACAAAACGCTTACTGTGCGCTCTCAAAGCATCTAAATAATCAGAGGCGTCAAAAGCGCCAAGCCTAGCGTTTCCCCCTGATGCTTTTGCAATAGCTTCATCAACGATTCCTCTAACACTCCAAGCGGCTTTATCACCCGCTAATGCTTTTCTTTCTGCCGCATTAAGACCTGTTTCTAGAAGATCATCAAAATAGGTCTGAACCTCTGATGCAAATTTTCTCGTAGAAACTTGATTATCGCTCAGTCCGTTTACGGCCCTTCCTATCGTACTCCTTAGCTGTATTAAATCTTCTCCCTTGATAACACCGTTAGGAGCTTTGGCGGCTATTTGAGCTTGAATAAAGGTTTTAATACTGGGAATTATCCCGCCTCTCTCAGCACCGACCAATGCTAACTCTGCGTAATCATCAGCTATGCTGTCTATGAATTTCAAAGCACCTTCAGCGGACACAGAGTACGTTTTTCCGTGGGCTACTTTAAAACCGTATTTAGTCCATAACTGGTCTAAAAAAGCGTTAGCGGATTGCGGGTCCATAGCTCCAAGCTCGTTAATCTCATCTGCAGTTGCTCCGGGGGGAGCCGCCTCACGAAGTGCTTTACCTCTAAAAAACGCATTAGCCGAATTGACAGCTTCATCAGCTTCTTTTACAGCCTGAGTTCTTAAAGTGCTTGGGTTTTGTTTAGACGCCTCTAACTCTGCCAGTTCTCTAGCATAGTTTACTTTAGCCTGTCCTACAGCCTCTGATTCTAATTTTCTTAGTTCAGCTATTCTATCATCAATCCGTATACCGGTTTCTTCTATTGATTCGGCTGTGTTTCTTTTGATTGATTCTTTAGCTATCTTTGTTTTACGGGCCGCTTCTTCAGTAGTCTTTGCTCCGGCCACTCGTGCAGATTTGGGCGTAACTGCTCTGCCAGCCATCTGTCGTGCCTGTTGCTCACTTAGTGACCTTCCTCCGTATGCCTTAGAAACAACTGATCTGTACACAGGAGCTAAGGCGTGTTCTGTAAACATTAAATTAATAAAATCTTTTCCTTCACCAAGCTGTTGCGCTAACTTAGTTTCCGTAAAAAAGTCATAAGATTTTTTAACTCCAGAAAAGGCGAAAGGGACCGCCATAGAAATACCGGCGGTTAGTGCGGCGTTTTTCATTTTCTCTTCTTCAGTTTGGCCTTCATAACCTATTACAAGGCCTTCTGCTCCTGCAAAACCAGAGGCCGCTACCGGAGTCGGAGCTTTAGAAAGAAACTCTGCAACTCGCCCACTCTGCTGTTTTCCTAACTGTGCCGCAAGTAAAGCGCCTTCGTCAGAGACTTGAGCTACTTTCGGCCCTAGTTTAGAAGCAACTTCAGCTTGTGTTCTAGCCGCTTGCGCTCCCTGTCTTAAACGAGCGGCCTGAGACAACAACTGCCCACCTTTCACTGACACAGGTGATAAAATGTTACCGGCAATATTAGCGGACATAGATAACACAGGACTTTCTTCAGCAAATCTTGCGGATTTAGCTTCTTCTTCAGTTAAAATTTGTTCTCTTAATTCTGATACAGAAACATCCTTAAACGCCTCTGGCTCTAGCACCTTAACAATAGCGGCTGAAATATAACTAGATATTTCCTCGCCTTTGTTTAGCCACAGTCCATCAACAAACGCTCGTGCAGTCATAAATAAATCGTCAGCAGTTACGGCATTAGAATCCACTTTTTCTATATAGGATTGCATATGCTCTGCAACATACTGCTCTTGTCGTTGCGCTGGACCCATAGCATCTACAGCATAGGGATTAGAAAAACCAACGCCAGAACCTAAAGAAGCATATGGGTTATCTTCGTCTATTTCTTGACCCGTAAATACGCTTTTAGCCATGTTATTACCCTTATCGGTAGAACTTAGGAACGAACCCTAAAACTTCTGATACTTGTCTAATTATTCTTTGCTCAATCTGAGCGGCGTTATCAGGATCAGCGGCAGTTTGCTCTTCAATATCCCGTAAGGCTTTTTCCATTATAACACCGTACTGCTGTTTTTTGTCTTCAAAACCAACCATTGTTGCATCTAGTCCAGCGTTTATCTGAGAGGCCAGATGTCTATCAGCAACAAGAGCGATGTCACTAGAAGCCGCCAGTATACGTTCCTCTGCCTGTAAATACCTAAGTATTTCTTCTTTGCTAGCGTTGGCGGCAGGAAAACCTTGAGAGAATATTCTAACATCAGTGTCTGAAGCCACGCCCGGAGGAAGTGAGTTAATGATGTCTGTGTTTCTTGTTCTCAAGAAAGCTGTTTTAGCTTCTTCTTCTGCATCCCTTAATCCAGCAATATCTAAAACAGAAGTCCTTAAATCACTAAGAATACCAGCGGTTTTTTCAGTAGTAAAAAGTTCCTGCTGTAATTGCCTGTTTCTGGCTAAACCTATAGAGGCCTTTGTAGATTCTGCTGAAATTTCGTTGTTTCTTTTTTCTACATTAGAACCTACTGACCCCCTTCCCTCAGACTTGGTAACCTCCTCTAGCTTACCATAGTCAATACTGCCATCTGCTTGTATAGCATCTTGGATTGAACTAGCAGTGTACTTTCCTGTTTTTGCTAATTCAAGAGGCTTGTCAACGGGTTTTGCCTCTTCTTCTTTAAAGGGTGCCACAGCAACTTGAATAAACTTCGTAGGGTCTGTGGGATCAGGCTCGTACCGTACTGAGCCGGGAGTTATCGTAAAACCCTCTGGTTTTCCTCCTTTAAACACATCAGCACCAGCTTTGTAAGCACTCATAATCTGTGCTTGAGTACCACCTAAGTTAACAACAGATCCAATAGCCTCTTGTAGTTGTTCTAGAGGTGTGCCACGAGTCGCCGCTTGGGTAATAGCAGAGAGTCCTCCTTGTATTCCCTGTGCTGTACCCTTTTCTGCTTTAGCTTTCTGCACAGCCTCAACACGGTTAGCCTCGTCCATCAGCATTTTACCGATGCGTTGCATATTAGGGTCCCTGTTCGTCATCATTTGCTGACCTTGAGACCTCAGTGCATCAGGATTATTCTGGTAAGCCCCCATAATCTGCTGGAACTGCTCTTGAGCACTCTGCGCCTTTCGTTTTTCGGCACGACGAGTGAGCATACCAGCAATTCCTGTGCCTACGCCAGAGATGCCACCACCGATAGACTGTCCGATGTTTTGCCCTGCTGAAGCTAACATTCCACCTACGTTATAAGCCATTATATTATCCTCTGTCCTTTAATTACCAGAACTTCCACCAAGGCTCTTCAGCACCTAGTATAGTTCCTAAACCACCCAACAAACCACCGTACACGTTACCGTACAGACTAGCAAGGCCCGTCTTTTGACCCATTTCAGCCTGTAGTTTAGCCATTGCCGCTTCTAGCTCGTATTCACCCATTTGTCTACGGGCAACGTCAGCCATAGATGCTACGTTGAGTGCAGGAGAGAACGCAGATAGCATAGCCGCCTGTGGCACATAAGCGCCCTGAAGAGCACCTAAGCCAATTTGTTGTTGCGCTTGCTCTAAGCCAAGGCCACCTGTCATTAAGCCCATGCCGCCTTGTAGAGCCTGTAGCGCCCTAGCTTGCTGTGCTGATCGTAACGCCTCTTCTTGTCCTGCAAAAGCAGTTCCGCTTGTAAGAGCCTGTAGAGCCTGTGCTTGTTGTGCGGCTTCCAGAGCTTGTCTCTGTCCAGCTAGGCCAGAACCTAGTCCAGCAAACTGAGCACCTAGAGCCGCCTGTTGCTGTTGCTCTGCTTGTGCTTGAGATATAGCGGCAAGAGCGGCCCTGTTTTGAGCCTCTTCTTGTGCTTGAGCTAACGCAAGTTGCTCTGGTGTTCCACCGAACATAGCCGTGCGTACACCGCCTCTGCCTTGTGAAAACAGTCGTTCTTCCAGAGCTAGTCTCTGTCTCTCTTCTTCACCAAGCTGTGTAGCCCTAATACGGTCATACACTTCTTGTTCTCTAGCACCCATAGGCATACCGGCTTGGCCCATGAATTGCCCACCTAGTCCAAACGCCTGTTGTGCCGCTTGTTGTTGCCTTAAAAGCCCAAAAGGCGTTTGACCTAGTTGCGCTTGTCCCATACCCATTAGATTTTGACTTGCCCCTAAAATTGCAGGAGACATTGCAGGAACTTGACCAAACTGTTGTTGACCAGCGCCCAACAACTGTTGTCCAGCGGCACCTAGCTGACCAGCGCCAGCAGGAGTAGCACCAAACCTAGAGAGTGCCGCAGATTCCAAAGCACTCTGAAGCTGTTGCCCTGTACCGCCTAAAGAATAACTCGTTCCTTCAGGACCGCCCGTAATAGTTCCCGTAGGACCACTAACTGTAAACGGTTTAAACGCAATATCAGGGGTAGGTAATGCAGGAATCTCTTCTTTAAAGATACTCTCAATAGTACTGGGAACAAGCCCTTCAACAATATCGCTTAAAAAGCCCATTAGTAAGTACCTCTATTATTATAATTAATCATCATAGCGTTTTACCTATCAGTGCTAGTACATTCATTTCCTGTATGGACAGTGCGTAGCCGTTGATGTCTGTCTCAAGACCCACGCTGATCACTGAGCCGTAGCCTGTTGTGTTAATAGAAGAACGACTAATGATTGTACCTTCTTCTGAAAACTCTGCTACGTTGTACTCAGACTGTCCGTAGAATCCGGGTGTAGCACTGCTGGTTCTAAACGTGCTAGTGCTGGTTGCTGTTGAAAAGTCGTAAGACCACTTGAGAAATATGTCTGCGTTGTTTCCACCAATGATCGTAGGTCTGATCTTCTTCAACATCTTAATCTTAGACGGGTCACCAAAGCTCAAGCCGGGGCTGTAGTAACGAAACCGATAGACACTACCGTTGTCAAAGTAGTTGTTGTACGTTCCTACACCCGCTGTTGTGCCTATGTATATGTCACCGTTTCTGTCCCTGTGAAAACACTTGAAGTCCACACTAGGCCATCGTGTTACCCTGTACGCACCGTTCTCCAGTGTGCCTCGTACATCAAAGCAGTACACGAGGTTGAGATCAGGAAAGCACAGAAGATAGAAGTAGTTCTCAGGACTGTACACTGTACTCACTGGTTCTGTTTTACCCAACGTGTTAGCAATCAGTTCCTGCTTGATGTTTCTGCTCAAGTCGGTAATAGGCAAGGACTTCTCTTGTATAGAGCGTCCCAAGCTCCTAAGACCTGTCTGCGTCAAAAACAACAAGTCTGTTCCTATGTTCTGTACACTCTTTCTGTCTACACAGCCAACACCCGGAATAGTGTCCTGTATAGCCATTGTTGCAGGACTCTCTGCCCCACCGTAGACCAACGTGTTGTGTTCACCGAAGACTACGAGTAAACCGTTGTGTGCCGCTATCGCTACAACCTTGTCAAACCCGTTAGGCCACGCTTTAGATACGTCAATAGATCCGCTAGAGCCACCAGAGAAATCGTGTCCTATCAACAAGTCAGACCAGTAGATCGTGTTGTCGTCAGTAGCGTTACCTACACACCACACTCGTCCGTATGCACCGATAGCTTCGTTAGCGTACTGTGCAGACGTAACTGACGCACCAGATACACTAGACATCTTGGTTACTGCGCCTAAGCTGTTGCTGTACACAAGAGGCTCGTAGCCACGTTGGAAGAAGTAAGCGTAATCGTTAAAGTTAAATATCTTCCAATCGTTAGCTGTAATTGTGTACGACCCCGGAGTTGCGTCAACCAGTGTCGTTGTACCTGTCATAATCTTGTTGTTGCCAGTACTAAAGATTACCTCGTTACCAGCGTTGTCGTAAAACTCGTGGATGTTAGAGAGGTAGTCAGTACCTAGTACAGTTTTGTCTGTAGTTACAACAGCGTTACCCTTACGTGAAGCCAATCGTCCTCGTCTGTCAATGATAGCGTTATCTGCAATCTCCGCAAAAGACGTATCCTGTGCAAGCGGAGAATCCTCTGTGTTGATCCCTTTGAACGCAGGAGCAACTAGGTTAATACTCTGTAGTGGCTGGGCCATCTAGCGTCTCCCTACGGTGTGTACCA
>Ga0208543_1000430_pt1 | contig 13181 bp, 18 predicted proteins | sample DEB08_DNA_14_FD_185497 | JGI IMG/M metagenome (GOLD analysis project Ga0208543, IMG submission 185497) | Aqueous microbial communities from the Delaware River and Bay under freshwater to marine salinity gradient to study organic matter... | ecosystem: Environmental > Aquatic > Marine > Coastal ...
ATGCGGAAACCCGATAGGGGGTAGGGGGGTCAAAGAGATTCCTTGCCGGGGGGTCATTAGCTCAGAGTCAGAGGATCTTCCCGTGCTTATAGTTAAGGCCGAACCGAACCGACACTTCCTTGATGTTTTGATAGATACGCCGGCCAGTAATTCCGAAACGTTTTGAAGCTTGAGCCACTGTCATTTGCCTAGTGATCACCATCAGGGCGGCAACCCGCCCAAATGGTGTCGTCTTTCGTTTGGCCGAGTCAGTAATCCACAAGATCAACTCGACGAGGGCATCAGCGCACATTGGCCCGCAATCGGGGCAATCCTCGTCAAAGGGATCGGGATCAATGACAGGGTGATCGATCAAAACGGGGGATCAAAGTCGTCTTGTTGCTGGCTTTGAGGTGCGGAACCTCGGGCCGCTACTGGCTCAGATGGTGCCGCATTGCCCTTACACATGCTTTCCTTAACGTCCTCAATTAAATAGATAGCGTTAAGATTTCCGACAATGGGACGCATCACATTGCTCGCCTTGTCTTGTTCTCTTTGGTCCTTTCCGAGGTCTTGCTTGATGATGTGAGTGTTTCCATACTGATCTTGTGTAAGATTTCCGTGTTCGTCTCTTACGGGAAAGGCAACACAGGGCAGGTATTTCGCCCCGTTTTTGCCGTCTATAATAAATCCCTTGTCAATTTCGTGTAACTTTAAGCTGAATTTAATCATTGTTGTTTAGTTGTTTAATGGCTGTTTTGTATCGTTTTTTTGTTTTTGGTTCCGTATCCAAAAAGTTTTGAAAGCGCCGGGTTGCGTTGATAATGGATCCGTGATCCTTAAACCCTAGGAGATGCCTCACGGCCCGCGTTGAAAAACCCTCTTGCTTGTTTAGGTAGTAGGCAAGCGCATGTCTTGCCGTGATGATTGGCTCGGTTCGAGATCCTTGAGTGATTTGCCCGGGGTATAGCAAAAACACGTCCTCGAATACCTTTTGAATCTTTTCGATCTGGTTCATCAGTTATTCCTTTGCCAGTTGTTGTATGAGTATTTGAAGCCGATGTAAGGAATGCGCCCTTCCAATAGATCAATAATGTGTTGCTGAATGTATCCAGCGCCGAGCATCTCGAGCCATTCCTCGAGGTCGCTCGAGTAAACCCAATCGATCAGTATCTGGACTTTGTTCGGGTGATCATAATAATTGTTGTATGAGGTATAAGCTCGATACGCGCATGATCGGCGCGGCCAGTTGTCTTTTCTAAATACACACTTTCCATCAACAATGATCCCGAAACGCCTCAACACATGAATGTCGTCGATCGTTTGCTCTATGATTGACCAAGCCAATCGCGCGTAACCGTCTGAAATTTTTTGTTGTTGCAGTTGCTCTTCATCGGGAAATTGTTCCGGTGTAATCGGCGCGATCATATCCAATTGAATGTTTGAATCGGAATGTATGCGGTGATGTCCCGATCTTGCGGATCGTTGCGGTCTGACCTTCCGCCCATTGAAAAACTAAAGCTTTGATTCAGATTTACCATTCCGCGAGCCCCGTCGCCTTGCCACTCAACGAACAGGAACGAAGGAAGCCCGGTCGCCTCATGCAGCCTGTTTGCCGCTAATACTTTGAGCATTGAAACCATCAGCGTCGGAAATTTGGTTGATGAGTAAGTTCGACATTTCAATTCGGCGAACCCTGTCGGGGTCTTTCCGTTAAAAATGCAAAAATCCAGATTGTAAACCCGAGGAAGCTTTTCAAACGTTCTCCCGAACTTCTGTTCGAGATCGTGGGCAAAGTTTACCTCGTTGAATTGGTCTTTAATCGTTTCGTATAGTTTCCGAGCCATTGCGATGTTCGAGAATGTCTTCGATGCTGAGTCCTAGCCCTTGAAGCCCGGCGACCGCGTAAAACATTGAATCAATTGCCTCTTCAAGCAGGTTGTAATAAATTTCCTTCGGAGATTTCTCCCATAGATTCCCCCCGTGTTCAGATTGTCCGGCTTTGTATTTTTGTTTTCCAATGATGCTTGCCACGGTTAATGCCATTTCCATTGATTTCTCCTGTTCTTTATTCATGTGAATTCCCAAATATTTCTCCGTTTAAAATGATATAATTATTGAATGTGTATTTGTTGGGTGTTGTTTGGTTGAGTATTCCGAAACCGTGGTTCCACTTGTTGACACTTGCATAGTTCGGATTTAGATCGCAGAGGCAACCAATTGAGTATGAAATGAAAACCTCGCCTTTTGCGGTTGTTTCGACATTGGTCGAGGATCGGTGTCCGTGCCCGGCAATGGTGCTTGTGTAGGTCTTCATCCATTGCCCCCGAGCTTGATTGACGCCTCCTCCTGATCCTTTGCCAAACTCCTGCCCGTGATAGAGCCAAAGGCCCGAGACGTTGATCGGCCGACGTTCGTCGACAACCTCGATCTTAAAGGTCTCGCAATTTACGTAATCATAAAGTGAGGTTCCGGGCAGGACGGCAATCTCGGGCGCGTTTTGGTAAAAGTAAGCCTTCCACCTCTCTTCATGATTGCCCTCTTTCCAAATGATTTTGGCTTTTGGGAACTCTTGCCGAAGGTATGCAAGAAACCTTTGGCAAACCTCAATTTCCTTTGCAATGTTGGGCTTTTTTGGGTCGCGATCCCATCGGCTTAACTGGTAGCAATCCAAAACATCACCAAGCAACACGATCACATTGACTCGTTGCCGCTTGGCTTCCTCAATCGCAATCTTGATCGCGGGTTTGTTGTGATATGGGATGTGGAGATCGGAAAAAACCAAGATCCTGTTTTTGCCTTTAATATGAAAAGGCTTGAGAGGTTTGGCTTCTGACTCCGGCAGTTCCAGCTTTTGACCTGCTGCTTTTTTTGCCCGAGGATGCCTTGCATATTTTGCCAGATCCTTGCCCTTGGTGCCCGTAGCGTATCGAATGGCATGCCTTGCTTTCTCGATTGTTGGAAACAAGTTTTTGTCATCGTTATGCAATTTCCGAGCAAGCGTCCTTGTCGGATAGTCAGGGTATTTTTCCAGCGCAAACAAAACGTATTCCCGGCGCTTTTCAATCGACTTTTTTGATCTTTTAACCATTGCGAAAACTGCTTCGGAGTTGATTCAACATTTTGGTAATGCCGGCTTCCTGTTCACCGACTGGTTGCCCCTCATAAAGTCGCTCTTCCAGAGCCGCGAGAAAGTCATCGGCCTTTTTGGGGCGCATCCAAATAATCCGGGCCGCGTCTTGAAGATCGACAATGTGAACCTGATTTTTCATCCGCCGAATGGCATCACCCCACTTTTTCAACCAAAACTTTAGAAGCTCGAGTTTCTTTGTTTGCTCGTCCGCCTCGGCGATCCACTCGCGTTCGTATGGGTTATAATTTCGGCTTACCCATTCCAAAACGCCTTGGATCCTGTCCCGCGCGGTTTGATACTTAACCCGCAAATCGTAACAACGATCGCATGTTGCCATTCCCCGGAACGAGTCAATCATTTGCTGATAGCTATTTCCCGGGCCGCTTTGGGGGTTCTCAGTTCGTTTCTCGCTTAAGGGGTCACCGCATAGCGGAGGAAAGTCGCGATGCGTCCTGACCTGAACTGAGTCGTTGCAAACTTTGCAAATCGACATCCTGCTTTCCATTGCCTCTTCGTCGACCTCGAGATCCTGAATTTTGGGCCGGGGTGCGTATTCGCTCAAACCCCAATGGTTCCGATCAAAGGTCATTGCACAATCGAAGGATGAAGTTTGCGTTTGCCCTGTTTTTCCCGATTCTTTTGCCGATCGCTCTCGGCCCATTGCTTGAGCTTGATACGCCACTTGATCAACTGATGATTCCTTATCCAAAAATTATTGATTTCGTGATGTTGCCAAAACTTAATTGCTGAGTCCCTCGGTATGCCGTGCATGTCCGCGTAGTCGGTCACCTCTGCTTTTGTTGGAATACCAGAATCATCAAGATGTGAGATTGACGAATTCTCGTCTCTCGTCTCTTTTCTCGACTCCGCCTCCGAATACGACTCCGCCTCCGTCTTCGTCTCCGCCTCCGCCTCTAGCGGACATATGACGGTCATTTGACGGTCATTTGACGGACATATGTCCGCCGGTTCTGGGAACTTGCTTTTTGGCGTTCGCATACGTTGTTTAAAATTAACGATTTGCAAATATTCTCGGCCTTTCTCGCACTTGTATAATTCAATCAAACCCAATGACTGACATTTGACGGTCATATGACGGACACTTGACGGACATATGTCGGTCAAAAGTGGAAACAAGGCAGCAATCAAGAGCCTTGGGTCGGCATGAAATCGACCATAATCATCGGCCTTTGTAATGAGCCGAACGAAAAACCTTTCCTCCTCGGCGGTTAATTCGTTGACCGTTAAAGAGTCGGTCCAATCTCGCAGAATTCGATTAGGCATTGTTTTTGTCTTTCATGACTTCAAGAGCTTGATCCAGATCGCAGACGACGTTGACGTTGCCTTTCCATAGGTCAAAAAACGCTTGTTCCGGTCCTGTTAGCCGGCGGGCGGATGGGGGTTTCCCCCCATCCTTGATCTCCATCAACCAATTCAATCCCGCATAACCCACCAAAATATCCGGGCAACCGTGCCCGACTCCCGACAAATCGAGGACCGAGTATCCGCAACGCCTGAGACCATCAACGATCGACCGATGGTTTGCGTCTGTTCGAGCCGCTCTTCTCAAGTTTTAATCAATTGCCTTCCAAACTGCGCAACCGTTTCGTTTTTCATCGGTTTGCATGATCCAGCCATCTCGAGCAAGCTCAGTGAATCGGCCCGATATGGTGTTTAATTGCAGCCCGTTTTTCTGCGCGTATTCCTTAGCCGTTAGCCCAATATCTAGCGACATCTCGACCGCAAACAAAACGTCTTGCCTTGACTTGCTCATTTTGGGTTGGGCTCTTTTAAAAGCGGCCCTGCTTGTAAACTTGCCCCCGTGTTTGTTTTCGCAAATGTCCTTCATGCTGCTACCTCCGGGGGTGTAATAAAGGGAAGCATTCGCGCCGCGGCCTCGGCCGTAATTGCTAGATCCTTGATCAAGTAAGTCTGAGCCCGAGCCGGGTCTTCTTTAATCCAGCGATGAAAGTCCGTGCCGCTTTCGGCTTTGGGTTCACCACCAAAAAAAACAGATAGGGCCGACAGTGAAATGGTTTGTTCGCGGTTGCCGCATTGCCATAACTCCATCAAATCGATAAATCGCTCGTCCCAAAATCGACCGAGCCGAGGTGTTGCCGATGGGGTGATCCCATAAAAAAAGGAGCGACGAATCAGGAAGGGCAAATCAAACCCTTTAATATTGAACCCGATCCATCGTTTTGTCGGGCCTGCTTCGCTAATGGCATCCCAAAAGGCCCCAATGATTTCGCGCTCGCTGTATTGGTTAACGTCCCAGATGTCGACCTTCGTCCCGTTGGCTAGGCCGATCGCTAGGACTTGCCCGGTTTGGGCGCTTAAAGCGGCTTTCTTTATGTAATTCTCTTCCTGTTCCTTGATCTTTGCCGCGATCTTGTCCTCGTCTTTCCAGTTGCCCGGCGCTGAGAATCTAGGCATCTGCCTTGTCAATATGTCCTCGGGCATTGGCCCTGTTTCTATGTCAAAAACTATTCCGTCAATCTGGCTCATTTTTTCCCTTTCTTTTGAGGGCCTAAGTCTCCGTCATCATCTGTTTCCTGTTCTTGAGCGGCTCGGGTTATGTTTCGAACGGGGCGCGGTTGCTCGGGCATTTCTTCGGAGAGATACAAGCCCCCGGCCGATGATGGGAACGCGCTTCGAAGGGCATCGGCTTCTGCACATTTGACGCCCATCATCTCGGGGTTCTCGCGCCAAAGCCCGACTTGCTTGTCATATCGTGAAATGTTCAAGCTTCGGTAAGTGGCAACGCGCTGGTCTTTTCGATGCACTCGAGCCCAAGCCCCGACAGCTTTTTGCCCCGGCTCGATGTAGTCGCCCTGTGTTTCGACCCGTCCGTTCTCGGTTTCGAGGATCAACCCGGACTCCATTCCATCGAATTTCTCGGAATGCTCGGCCCGCTTGAGCAAGGCCATATGGGAAACAATGATGTTGAATTTGGCTCCCCCTCGGGTGTCGTATCCGACGAGGAACACATCGCCGGTAAAGGGATTGAGTTTTCGAGCCCGGCAGAGCATGACAAGATCAAGAATTTCCTTGTTGCTGGGTTCCTTGCCCGAGGCGGTGGGTGTGATCATTTGCCGACGTATGATGTCGGCCGATATTCTTATGGCTTCAGATTCTCCAAGAGGGACGAACGAGGTTTCGCCCTGCTTGACTGTTAGTTGTGTTTCTGACATTATTTTTTTTAGCTGATTGTTACGGTGTAACTTCCGTGCTTTCTCCGGTCGCATGTTCGCGCATGTGGCCGGTTTTTTTGTGTTAGGTTTGGCCCCGGGATCCTCTCCCGGGGCCGAGTTATGAACTAACGTACCTTTTTCTTGTTTCTCCCAGATGTTTGCGGCTCTGGAAAATTTGCTTCGTGGTGCTTATAAGGCCCGGCCAAAATAAGGAGGCCGTAACCTGCCAGCAGGATCCCAAAGGTGATCCACGGCATAAAAACAACCGACCCCGCGAGGCTGATTGAAGAGAGAATTCCGAAGACTATGGCAGTTTTCATTGGATGGAGTTTTGCGGGGTTGGTTTTAAAGTTTTGGTTTGCTCAACAATTTCTGAGAGCAAAAAACGATAGGCGTTTCCGATTTTGTGAGAGGGGATTTCGCCGCTCTTTGCAAGTTTTCGAACAGTTCCAACCGACATTTGCAGTTGTTCGGCGACTTCTTTTGGTTTCAGTAAATTCTGATTCATTGCGAATGTGTTATTACCATACACACGGTATGCGCATACCGTCAACAAACAAAGTTGTTGCAAGGGTTTAAAAGTGATGTAAAAACATTTATGACGGACTTTGGCTGCGTTTTGAGTGGTTATATGTTTCGCCTTGCAACCAATGCCCGGACAGAGATCAGATAAAAAAGTTAATGTGAACGCGTGGGTTTCGAAGGAAGCCCGCGAGGTTTTGGATGTTTTGGCGAAAAGATCGCATCGTTCTCGGACTCAAGTCGTCGAATTGCTGCTTCTAGCCGAGGCCAAGCGTCATGCGCAAACAACAGACGATCCAGCAGTTCGCGAGGACTTGTTTCGTCTAATTGACACATTCGCCGAACAAGCGGAATGATTTCCGGCGATAAATTCATCGCTGAATCTTGAGCGATGGGGTGAGACAAAACCCGTCCAACCCCTTGTTTTGTGAATAACTCACATAATTTTAAGCCAAGTTTTTGTTTCTTCCTTGGTCTGCATTGCTCGGTAGTGCCTCAACATGATCGCGGCTGAGTGCCCAAGGGCTTTGGTCGCCTCATCCATCCCATAAATATTGTAAAAATGGCTTGCGGCTGTGTGCCTCAATACGTCTTTGGGCCATTTTTTGAGTTTTGCAGCCTTGCGAAGTGCGTCCCGTCGTCGTCGGAAGTTTGTTTGCCAGTCAAACCAGCGGGTTTTCGGGCACTCGGAGAGGATCGACAGGGCAGGGGGCAGCAAGGGAACGATCCGCCGATTGCGGGTTTTAGCCGCTTCCCCTGAAATGGTGACTTGCTCACGCTCTAGATCGATGTCCTTAGCACTTAGTCGGGCGCATTCCTCCGGGCGGATGCCTTCGAACAGGGCAAGGGCGAAGTAGGGGAGAAAGCCCGGGTCGGCCTGCCTAGTGGCTTGAATTAAGGTTTGGCACTGCTTGACGGTCAGGATCTCAGGGTCTGCTTGATTAATTCGAACCGTCTCGATTCGCTCGAAAGGGTTTTGATTGATATATCCTTGCCGTTTGGCCCAAGAAAAGAGAACTGAAACCCGGCCTTGCATTGTTTTTCTCGTGGAAAGGCTTTCAAACTTTTCAAGCCACGCCTGAACCTCGATGTGGCTAATGTGGGAAATGGGTTTTCGTCCGATCTCATCGACAAAACGCCGGAAGGTTCGCTTGATTTCTGCCTCATATTTAGGGCGAAGCCCGGTTTTCGATTTGTTGGCAAGGAACTCTTCAATCGCCTCGGGAAGCAGGAGCCCGGATTTGCCAAGATAGTTCGACCGGTAAGTGTCCCAGACCTCCTTGATGGTAAGCCCACAGGAACGAATCTCGGCCAAAATTTCCAAAATCGTCCACTTGGAGCGGGGTTCAAGCCCGGCCCATTGATTCCCAAGATGTCGCCTTTGGTCCTCAAATTCTCGAAGGATAACTCGGGCTCTTCGAAGGCTTGGTTCGTAACGTCGGCGCTTTTTCCCGGCAACGATCCCGAAGTCGATCTCGAAGCAAGGCTTGCCGTTTTTGATGATGGGGCGGATTTTGGCCATAACAGGACGAATTAAGTGTCAATTTAGCGTCACTTGTAAAGCACTTTAAAGATAACGAAACGCATCAAAACGAAGCAAAACGCACAATGGAAAAAGGCACAATTCACCCGCATAAGTTGTTGATTACGAGTGAAAAGCCTTGAAGGAAAGGGTGGTGGAGCCGAGGGGAGTCGAACCCCTGACCCCCACAATGCCATTGTGGGACGCACTTTTGTAAGATGTTGAAAATGAACGGTAAAAACGGGTGTCAAAAACCCGGTGTCAAAGAGGCGTCACATAAAAACACACTTGAACACCACTATTTTACCACCTTCCGACAGGGCAATTCCAAGCCTCCATTCGGGCCTTCCATTTAAGGAAACAACCACACTCCGAACACCTGTTTTGGTCTTTGATGTAATGCTCGCACCCCTTGCAAATTTCAAGCCGCTCGGCTTGTTCCTTGGCGCTTGCCATCTTGAACCCGTTCTTGATCAAATCACCGGCCGCTTTGATTGCGTTCCCGGCCATTGTGCGGGCTCCGGGCAACTCCTTGTCGGGCTTGCTTTGAGCGGGCTCCGTGTCGTGCCTGATGCGGCTCGGGCTAATCCCGCGAGCTTGGGTCAACCGCCTAGCCGATCGTGATTGAATAGATCTCATTATTCCTGTTTCGGGTTTCGAATAGGTTTGTCGCGAAATCATTAGCAACCGGGGTCGCGCTTCCGATAGTCGTCGACACGCTCCGGGTGTAGGTGGTGCCGCTCTTTTTAACTTGAGGGTGAGCAATATCCATTGAGCTGATTGTCGAAGATGTGATCCCGCTCATTGTCACCGTGTCGTCATATCCAAAACTCTCATCGTTGGTCGACGAATCGTAGGCCCGAACAGAGTAATCGTAAGACGCGGCGCTCGGGCTTGTGCCCGTGAACGTGTAGCTTGGAACGATGTCCTCGAAACTGGTCGAGGTGTTATCATACATCAAGTAATACGTGCCGCCGACAGCGTTGTTGCGTCGATACACGCGGTATGATGTTGCCCCGCTAACAGCCGACCAAGAAATTTCGACCTCGTTTATGCCGGCCGTGAATGTGACGTTTGTCGGGTCTGAGATTGGCATTTTTAAACGACTGGAATTTGAACGTAAGCTTCAAGGGTATCCCAAGAAATTGAACGACTAGAGTCCCAGCCTTCACCGAACAAGCTCAGGCCCAAGCTAGATGGAGCCCAAGTGTCTACGTGATCCGCTCCGGCAAGATGGGGAGCCTCAAGCGTTCCGCTTTTGGTCAAAATGCACTCATCTTGATCGGTCGTTGTAGGAATCCAGTCCTGACATTGACCGTTGATCTTGTAATCGTTTTCATTTGTGGAATTGCCGCCAGAGTTTCCGGGCCATCCGGGGCAATCCGCGGCTTGTCGAGAGTGAACTTTTTTTGATGTAAAAAGCGAAGCAGTGAACCCGGAGCCGCTGTCATTCTGAACCAAATTTCGCAAATCGATCGGCAAGGCGTATTCGCTGAACTCTGCAAAGTCGATTTCGTATTCGTAATTTTGTGCAAATGTTCGAATCGAGCATCCTCCGTTCGGATGTTCAGCAATTCGGGAATCTTTCGAGCTTGTTATAAAGTCGGGGCTCGTTGCCTCCTGCCATTGTCCCACAACGTCGGGTGTATCGGTTGCAATGTTAATTGTCGGGCCTGTTACGTTGTCCGCCCAAACCGCGCCATTCACACAATCCAAAGTCGATTGATTTGTTTGAACTCCTGAATAATACGAATATTTGTAATATGTTTTTGACCTAAAACGAACTCGGGTCGGCAAATACAACCGTGCCCTGTAAAGCAAATTCACGGCCCGGGCGATCTGGTTGTAGTGTTCCGCGTAGGTGTAAACGTTGGGCAAAGGCCCGAACATCTTTGGATTATCGGATCGAACCGACAAGGGAACGATTCTCGGCCATCGGTTGGAGTTTGCAGATTTGAAAAGATTTTCGTATGTAAAATCGAAAAGCCGCTTGTTGTAACAGATCAAAGCCCCGGTCGTCGGGTTGGTGTAACTTCGCAAACTATTCGACGAGTCAGGATCGACGTAACCCTCGCATATAGCCCGCAAGATGAAGTCCATCCAAAGCAATTCCGGCGTCTCCATCCGAGAATCTGTCGAATCATAATCCGTGTTGTTGTCCTCATACACCTTTTGAACCTGTCGCGTGAAATAAAAGCGCGGAATACAGGATCCATACAGGTCGGCGACCCAACTATTCGAGCCGCTTGTCGGTGCATCGGGTGCCGTGTCTCCAATTCGTTGGGCACAATTTGTGCCGCTTGCTTGAAGCTCAAGGTAATCGATCAACGTGTTCTCGTCGGTTCTCCGACCTGATTCGGTTGATACATAATTCGCCCAACCTGATGCGCCCCCGCTCGAGTTTGAAACGCTGGAGGGTGCATTCGAGTTGTGAGACAGGCGATCGGTCAATGTAACCTTTACGGACGACCCATCGAAAACAACAGACTCAACCTCGTAGTCGGGCGTGTATATCTGACAGCTTTTCCAATGGTCAATTTGACCGGCGCAAGCCGACTCGCTTGGATTATTTTCACAAGCCGCGTCGTTCTCCTGATCGATCAAGGTTCCGCTACCACTGAGGATTGACGGTGTATGGGTTCCGAGCCCGTATCGATAGCCCGGAGGATTCTCAGGCTTAATTAACGGCCGGGAAGGCACAATCGAAGCATGTCGCCCCATCTCCTTGCCGTTTGCGTCGAGTGGGTCTGTCCATTGCTGACTGTAGAACGTGCAACGATCCAACCCAAAACCCAATTGATCCGCATATGCGATCAGTTTGTAAATCGAATCGTTCGGGTGATAGGTCGCCGAACTAATGAACATCGTCCAATTGTTGTCGACCCCGTTTTGCCCTGCTGTCGCAATGATCCCGTCGTGTTCTTTGACTATCTCATCGCCCGCGGTTTTGGTGTATGTATCAGCCCCTGCGGCTCCGGTGAATGTGTCGCCGACCGCGTAAGTGTTGCCGTCGTAAGTGATCCCGGTCGTCCCGCTTTCGACAACATACTCGACATTGTGCCGAATCTCTCCGCTCTGGATAATGTGCTTGCTTGGCGCTATCCCGCCCCACGAATAAGCGTCCGAATCACCTCGCGAGTTTTGCGTGAAATACAAAACGCTTTTGCCGTTTTCAATTGCGTAGCCACTGAATTGATGCCGTTCAATAACTCGTGTCCTGTCGTGAACAACCTTTCGGATCGTTTCATAAACCGGATTTCGGTTGATGTGTGCAAGCTCACTCCGGGCGCTCCCTTGGTTTGGATTGATGATCGCCCCGTGTCGGAAGTATGCATCCGAAATGCCTTTCGGTTCTTGAGTGTTCTCGCCGCGGCCGTCATACCCTGTCGTGTTCACTGAGCCCATTCGAAGAACCGCATAAGCGTCCTCGTTTGCGGGCTTCATTTCTAGCTGTTCAAGAATCTCGCAATAGGCCGATTCAGTGGAACCCATAGCGCGATCGCACTTGATCTTGACAGACCCTCCGACCGGATACTCGAAAAACAAACTCTGGCTTGTTGTCGTTCCGTTGACGGTTACCGAACCCTTGTCGACCCCATCAATTTCAATCGTAAAGGTTTTTGATTCGGTCAAGCTGTCGCCAATTGCGATGAATCCCGAGCAAACGAACCCGGTATGGATCGAGTAAGAGGTTGACGGGGATCCGCTCGGATCAATCACCCCATAACCCGCGGCCGTGGAACTCAGGAAATCATATTGCTTGTAATCGTGTTGATAGATGCCCGAGCCCGGACTTGTTTCGGTTGCGTATGCCGGGGCAAGGTAATACTGGATCGAAAAGAACTTTTGAAAATCAAAGGCCGTGTCCTCGACAAAATAATCGGTGCGACTTCTTTCAAATGTGTTCCCTTTGAAATCGTTAATATAAAAATTCAACGCTCGACTGAGCTGGTCCCCGTCGGTTCGCTGCAAAAACGCGTCGTCGGTTGCTCCGTCAAACGGTCCTTCAATGTAATCCTCAAACGGAAGCAAGGTGACGGTTCCATCGTAATGATACAGAATGTAATTCTTGCCGCCTTTGCTAAATCTTTCAACGCCCTTGGAAACATTCGCACATGAGCCCGAGCCGGATCCGTTTGGACAGGATGAGTAAACACACGTTGAAGAGTCCGAAAGCTTTTGAAACTTTATGTCGCGATCAATGATGAATTCATTTCCCGCGCAAATGCCGTTGGTTCCGCCTTGCGGCAAAAAGCCTCCATACCCTTTGTGATAGACGCTTCCAAACCGAAAGAATAAATGATGTTGCGCCGCAAAGAGCGCGTTGGCTTGTGCGGTCAAGGAACCCGTCGGATCGGTTTCCCCTCGTTGAGCTTTTCCAACCTCCCATTTTTCGGCGTCGGTTGATGGTGCGCCGGGGTTGTGGAGTTTGATCCCTGTATCGAGGATCGAATCCCAATTCAATCGATCGGGTTCGCTGTCAACATCAGCGGATTCATTGCCAAAGACAAACGCGTTGATCGGGTTTTGAACGTTCGCCCCTGATGCGGTGCCCGCGTCGGTGACGGGGTAATCTGAACCGGAAGACGGTTCAACGTGAGAGTAAAAAGTTTGCCACTCATCTTGTGCTGGGTGGTTGTTTGCGTCTGCTGGATTTCGCAGGTTGCGAAACAGCGAATGGATATACCAATGAAGACGGTAAGAGGGATCACCAACCCCGCTTTTTAAGCGATCATTAAAAGCGTCGGCAAGTTTGTTCCAGTGTGCCGACGTTATAACATCGCCGGAGTTTACTTGCGGGACGTTGGAAAATTGAAGCGCCACATCCTAA
>Ga0208543_1000441_pt1 | contig 13031 bp, 16 predicted proteins | sample DEB08_DNA_14_FD_185497 | JGI IMG/M metagenome (GOLD analysis project Ga0208543, IMG submission 185497) | Aqueous microbial communities from the Delaware River and Bay under freshwater to marine salinity gradient to study organic matter... | ecosystem: Environmental > Aquatic > Marine > Coastal ...
ATTAGTGAAATTCCATTATTAGATAATGTATTTCGTTTAGGATCGAATGCATTTTTTGAAACTTTTAATATTGCAAGAAAAATGTATGAAGAAGGAAAACTAGAATTCGATTCATATGATATAGAAATTCTTGAAACAGATATTGGAAAGTGGGAATTGTTTGAAAATGAGCATGTCCCGCTCGATTGCCCTTTTTTGGTTGAGGAAGAAAAAGATGTAGAATTAAATTCTCCCAAAAGAGGTGGTAACAAGAAATACTATGTTTATGTAAAAAATGATAAGGGAAATATTATAAAGGTTGAGTTTGGAGATACAACTGGATTGACTGCAAAAATTAATAACAAAGAAGCTGCTAGAAATTTTGCAGCAAGACATAATTGCGATCAGAAAAACGACAAAACAAAACCTGGCTACTGGGCATGTAGATTGCCTAGATATGCAAAACAACTTGGATTGAGTGGAGGCGGAAGCTATTTTTGGTGATACTATGAGACCTTATATGGAATGGATGGAAGAAGAAAACTGTATTTTAAGAGAATTTAATGAGGATGTAGATAGTGAAGAATTGGTTTGGCATAGAGACAAAAATGATAGACTAGTTCGTATTATGGAATCTGATGGATGGTTTTTTCAATTTGAAGATGAATTTCCTTTTGAGTTATTGAAAGGAATGTGGTTGAAGATAGATAACCACAGATATCATAGAGTAATAAAAGGCGATAACAATGGGAGTTTATTAATCAAAATTTACGAAGGGGGATAGAATGTTTCATCAGTTGCTTGATATTCATTTATCTAATATAAAAAAGTTTGATGATGTAATGAATACCAATTATTTACAAGAATATAAAAAAATAATGTGGCATGCCCTGAATGAATTTGAAAAACCGTTGATGAGTGCTGTTTTTACAAATGGTAGACAGTGGAGAAAACTCAAAGACCAATTTTTGTATGTGCCAGAGGAAGGAACTAAAAATGACAGATGACATAGATTTTGGATTTACTGCCGTTGACGAAGAAGAGCTGAGAAGTATTGCACCTTCTCCGGCATCTAATGAAGTGTCAGAAAAACTTGAAAGCACTGGAGAAGGACTCAAGTTATTAGAATATAAAATGGACAATTTAGTTGATAAACTTGGTGAAATGTTAGACGAAGTTGAAACGGTGAAGGAATTTTATAATAACGAAAAAGTAATTGTAAATTCTAAGTTGAAAGATGTTGAAAATCTAATTTTACCTCTACTAAATAATTTGATGAAAAATAAAGAAAAAGAGTATATTTATTGGCCAAACCGCGAAGCAATTATCACTCAACAAATAAATCGTATAACGAGTATAACAAGAGCAGAAGAATGAAAGATACTGTAGTTTTTACATTTGGTAGATTTAATCCACCAACAACTGGACATGAAAAACTAATAGAGAAAGTTGCTGCCGTCGCAAGAAGCGAAAAGGCGGATTTTATGGTATTTCCAAGTCAATCTACAAATCCTAAAAAAGACCCTCTAGATTTTAGAACAAAAGTTTCTTATATGAAGAAAATGTTTCCAAAATATTCTAAGAATATCATGTCCAATAAAGATGCAAAATCTGCTTTTAATATCGTTCCTATGCTATATAAGATGGGATATGAAAGATGTATTATGGTTGTAGGTGGCGATAGAGTTTCAGAATTTGAAACAATATTGAATAAGTACAATGGTGTTTCTGGTAGTCATGGTTTCTATGAGTTTGAAAATGGAGTTGAAATTGTTTCTGCCGGAGAAAGAGATGAAAATGCTACTGATGTAAGTGGTATGTCTGCATCTAAAATGAGAGCAGCTGCAGCTGCTAATAGATACGAAGATGAAAAGATTGGTGGAAAAATTCTTCAAGGATTCAAGAGTGGACTTCCAAGTAAATTTGAAAGAACGCATGGAAAGAAACTCTTTGCAGACCTAAGAAAAGCAATGAACCTCAGCGAAGAAATGATCGAATTTCTTAATTCCGTTGGAGATGATTTGCTAGAGTTTATGCAAACAGATTATATGGGATATGTAGACGATGCAACTGATAACAACCTGTACAACGAGATATATGAAGAATTTTTTGCGGAAAGAAAGGTTGCTCAGGACAAAGATATCGAAGATAGAGAAGGTACACAACCTAAAAAATACTACGCAAAAGATGCAGACGGCGATGAAATGTCAAAGTCAACAAAACAAGCTCGCGCAAGACATTTCGCAAAATATGGAAAAAAATCAGACGATTCAGACAGTTCTTACAAACCAGCACCTGGCGATGCGAATGCAAAAACAAAACCCTCAAAATACACCAACCTATATCATAAAATGTATGGAGAGGATGTATCTCAAAAACAAATAGACGATTTGGAAAAATTTGCAGATAGAATGCTTGCAAAATATGATATTGATATTACATTTACAAGACATTTTGTTGATAGAATGAATGACAATAGAAACGATCCAGAGATCAAAGTTGCAGAACTTCAAAAGTTTTTCAAAAAGATTCAGAAGAAAAAAGGTTCTCAGATCAAGGCGAACCCCGATATCGAAGCAGTTCTCAAAGACATGTCAACTAACTTAAATCTGCCTGTAGTTATCAACTATAAGAATGGTGAGTTTGAAGTTGTACATAAAACAATCATGCGTAAGAAAAACTTCTCTACATCAAGTAAAGAATTAAAATACGAAGAGGTAGATATGAATATTGAAGAAAAACTTAACGAAATATCTAACATCCGCCGTTTGAAGCTTGTCAGCAAAATTAAGAATTCTGGTGTTGTAAAACAGGGTTCTATGTCTAAGGATAATAAAAAAGAAGCAGCAAATCCAGCTCAACAAGCTGCCATTGCTATTGCAAAGAAAAAATCGGGAAAATACGATGATGATGGAAATCTTAAAGAATTGACATCAGCAGAAAAAAAACTTATTGATAAAATGTATGACAAAAAAGGTAACTTGACGCCATTGGGTAAAAAAGTTATGGAATATGGTAAGAAAAATGAAAAACTAGGCAAAGATGCTGATGCTGGTGATTACATCGATGATTTTAGAAAATCAGATGCTCCGCAATTCAAAGGTAAGTCCGATGAAAAAATAAGACAAATGGCGGTTGCCGCATATCTTAAAGCAAAAGAAAAAAATGAAACTGTTGATGAAAAAATTGCAACCAATAAAGAAAGAATGAATATGGCTGCTCTTGATGCGTTAAAAAAATTGATTGCATCAAAAGGTGATAAACAGTCTTTAAAATCATATGTATATACTATCGCTAAATCTTTCAGTGGAATGTCGGGTAAAGATTTAGAGACTCTTTATAGAAATTCTATTAAAGAACAAGTTGAACTTGATGAAGAAAGATGGAAATATAAGGGCGACACAAATTACAAGGTAGGTGGTAATCTAAGATATGATGATAAGTTAGATTACAAACTTTCAAAGGCAGATGCTGATATTTTAAACAAATACATGAAACAAGCTAAAAATGATGCAGCACGTAGTAAAGTGTGGAATATGTTCTGGGATTCAAAAGAAACAGGTAATACGGCCAAGGGCCCAGAAAAAGCGATCAAATTTGCCAAAAATTCTATCAAAGAAGAACTAGATGAACAAATCGAGGGACTTAAAAAGAAAGCAGAAAAGTCGGGTATTTCATATGGTATTCTAAAAAAGGTATATGACAGAGGTATGGCTGCTTGGAAAACAGGACATAGGCCAGGAACTACTCCACAACAGTGGGCATTTGCTAGAGTCAATTCATTTATCACTGGCGGTGGCGCACGGAAGTCGGATGCAGACCTTTGGGCTGAAAGATAAATAAATAGTAAAAAAACTGGAGAACTCCCATGACTAATAGGAAAAATATTCCCGAAGAAATTTTAGACGATGATGTAGCAGATTTCATCGGCGCAGCTTCTGCTGCGAAGGCGGCAGGAAAAAAGAAATTTAAATTTGGTGATAAAGAATATCCTGTCACAATTTCTGATAAAATTGCAAAGACTGTTAATAAAGAAGCCGCTGTTGGTATTATGCAAAACAAGGACGATGAAAAGATTTCCAAGGGTTCACAAAAAATGGGAAGTGCAAAAAATGAATCTTTAGATGGAAGAACTAAAGCATTTAAAGAAAAATTACAAAAGCTTTCCTATTCAGAGAAGAAAAAAGATAAACTAGAAAACGAGAAGAATTTTGATGGCCGCGGCAAAGAGTTCAAAGAAAAACTAGTCAAACTTGGATATAAAAAGCCTACTATGGAAGAAAGACTTCTAGAAAAAATGGGCAAATCTTCAACTGGTTATGATTTGTATCACAAAGATTTTTCATCTGCAATGAAACATGCATACGAATTTGCAAAGAAAAAATATGGTATTGATATTGATCCAAAAGAAATTGATGATAAAGTTGCCACTGGGCCTCGCAAACCAACATCTGGTAAAACCAATTCTTATCGTTTACTTGATAAAGATGGTAAAAAAGCAGTTCAAATTCAAGTATACAATATGGACAATAAGAAATACGAATTGAATATGTATAAAGAGGAAAAGGAATTTGAACCTCATATGATGTACGACCCAAAAACTGGTAAAGGTTACAAAGCCGAAAAACCAGAAGATCATGAACGTATGTCTAAGATGGGATATACTCATGAAAAACCAAAAATGGAAGAATTTCATTTACATGAAGCATCAATTCAAATGGTAGCAAGAGATCTCGAATCATATGCTAAAAAAGATAAAAAGGGTATGGATTATGATGATTTCATGAAAGCAGCAAAAATGATGAAAGATAATCAATTGAAAGCTTTGATTTCATTTGTGAATGATTTGGACACAGAACCAAGAGAAAAAATCCTCATGATTGTTAAGAATGTTCTTGGTAAGAAAACTGCTGAGAAAATGTTTGGGGTAAGATTTTTTGATAGTAAAATTAATGAGATTAAAGAAATGAAACAGCCCTTCGTAGTTGTTGATACTGCTGATGGTAACAAAGTCGTAGGTATGGCTTCTGATGAAAAGGGGGCAAAATCAATTATTTCCACTTCTCAACTTCCACCAATGAAAATTAAAGACAAGAAAACTTTGAAGATTGTAAAGACAAGCAAAAAACAAGATATTGGGTTTCCTGTGAAAGAAGATAGAGCTGCTAATAAGATGGAAGAGATTGAACTAAAAGAATTTGAAACAGAGATTGATTTACAAGAAAAACTTTCTCCAGCCCAAATCAAAAAATTAAAAAGTGAATTTGAAGACCTGAGAGGAAAGAAAATCTCTGCACAGTCAGGAATGAAACTTTCCAAAGCTTTGGACAAATTGGACAAGGAACAAACGATTGCTCTTGTTAATTTAGATTTGCCATTCGTTTCTACTCTTGCTGTTAGCAAACTAATGATGAATTTTAACATGTCTCCAAGCGAAGTCAATAAAATAATTGATGGAAAAGATGAATCATTTGATCCAAAACTCAAAGAAGAACTAAAAATTAAAGAATTGATTGAAAGTTCTGATAAAAAAGATGCAGAGGAAATGAAAGAAATTGTTCTTGCAATGAACCCTAAATATAATACGAAACAAGTTCAAAAAGAAGTTGAAAAAATGGCGATGGAGAAATATGGAAATTCCTCTCGCGCTAAAAAGATTGCTAGCTACGTTAAATAAGGAGAAAAAAATGGATTTACCAAGTTGGGCAAGGCCAAAAAACTGGATGAAGAATGCAGTTGCAACTAATCGCGGTTGGGTCAACGAAAAAACTGGAGAGGTGTATAAAAAGCACTCAAATTTGAAAGACAAAATTGATGCACTTGCGCCTGCAAAACCAGCACCAAAACCAAAACCAACACCAGCACCGAAAGATGAAGGTGTAGATCTTTCAAGTATGACAAAAGACGAATTGGAAGAGTTGGGCAGAGAACATGGAATTGAGTTGGACAAGAGAAAAACTAAAAAGGATTTAGTTGCTGAAATCAAAGACGTAATATAATATTATAAAGAACAATAATAATGGATCACTTTGAAATTTTGAATGAAAACAATGTTTTCAATTATCAGATGAAATCTTATGATAATCCTCAGTGTCATAGCATGGAAGAGTTTCTTGACGATATGAAACGTATCAAATATGTCAAGAGACTCTTTCACAAATATCACACTAAAGGTTTATTAAAAGAGAGATTGATAATAAATCATCTGGTAGTTTTGTTTAATGTTTTGGGAAATGTTCCGTGTAGTAGAATTTTATTTTTGAAAATTGACAAAAATCAACACTACATCTTAGCAAGTTTTTTGCACTTTTTACACAAACTTCCAAAAGAAGTAAAAGGAATTGAGGGTAGAACTATAAATTTAGAAGAAATTGTTCTTGATAAATATATATTAGAAACATTAGGAAAAATTTAAGATGGCCTCAGTATTTAATGCATATCTAGCATATCAATTTATAAAAATTCTCACTACGCCGTGGGAAGAAACTGAAGCATATAAAAACGGCGTGGTTGATGCATCTGGAAAACAACTTAAAAAATCTGGTGATTTAAAAACGGATGCAGAAAAAAAATCTTTCACCATTTTTCATAAAATCATTTTCAATTTAAAAAGAATTCTTTCAAAGTTTCCAGGCGGAAAATCTAGAATTGCATCTTACGCAGCTGCTATGGCACTTCTTAGAGAAAATAATGAAAATCTAAAAGAAGAAGATTTAAATCTTCTTGAAAATCTTCTTATAGATTATATCAATAAACAAGAGGAAGAATTATATGAAAGTGGTATTCTTATCGAAGAGATGGGGTCGGGAGGAATAGCTAATTCGGTTGGTGATGGTTCGAAGTTAGGAAACTTTATAAACAATCCATATAAATTTTCTGGTATGCAAATTTTCAAAGTCGATCCAGATAGTTTTGATAAATTTATGAAAGGTAAGAAAAAATATTCTCGTTGGGATAATTTTATTCGCAGAGAAGATGCTTTACATATAAGAAAATATATAAAGAGCAACCCAACTAAAAGAGTTGTGTTGCAAGATTCACAAAACGGTTCTATGATTATCTTACACAGAGATTTGTAATGTTTGGTATTTTCAGTACAGCAAAAATAGCGGTAGTAGTTGTCGCTCTCACAGTAGCCGGCGGGGGCTATTGGTATGTACAAAAACTACAAACTCAGGTAAAAACTCTAGAGGCAAACCAAGCTATCTTGAGTGGTGCTGTGGAGTCAAAAGATTCAGAAATTGCAAGATTGAATGCAGATATTAAAGAAGTAAAAGAAATTAATAATCGGATTTCTACAGAAAGTAAAGTCTTGAACGGACAAGTCGATGAACTTAGGAGAAAACTTTCAGAACACGATTTGGGGTTCTTGGCAGAAAACAAACCTGGCCTTGTAGAAAAAATAATAAATAATGATATACAAAATACTTTGAAAAGTGATTTAGAAGATATTATGGAAACAGAAAAATGAATAAATATATACAATTGACTCTTATATTATTTATTGGCTTGAGTATCACAGGATGTAGTAGTACACAGGAAAAGATTGTTACTGAAGAAGTTCTAGTAAACAAAGTTCCTCTTGATCTTGAAATGCCAAAACCAGTAACATGGCAAAATTTTGAATTTGTTGTGGTTACTCCTGATAACTATCAGGAAACTGTTGATAAATTGAAATCCGGCGGTAAGAGTATTGCGCTGTTTGCATTAGATGAAGATTCTTATAAGAATTTATCTATTGTAGTAAATGATATGAAAAGATATATGGGCGAACAGAAAATTATAATTTTAGAATATAAAAAATACTATGAACAAGAATAAAAACAATAAGGCGCAAACTAATGACCGATTATGATTCTAGATTAGAAAGAATAGAAAGCAAGATTGATCAACTTGCAGATGCAATGATATCTATGGCTCGGGCCGAAGAAAAAATGACTGCTTTACGAACCGACCATGAAAAAATGTATGAAAGAATAAACAAACTTTCTATAAAAATGGATGAATTAGATCGGATGGCGCGAGAAAACGCAAGAACAACTGCTATATTTTTGAAGGCATTTTGGATAGTTTTTGCTGCAGCTGTATCATCTGTCGCAGCACATTTTTATTTCTGGCAATAGAATAATTATTGACAACCCCTAAAAAATAGTATAATATGAACTTTACTTACATGTGGAGTTGTGATGATATATATTGATCGAGCATACATTCAGAGATTATCCCCACAATTAGAAGGTTTCGTACAGAAGAAAAATAATCTGTACAACTTCCGTTGTCCTATCTGTGGCGATTCTCAGAAAAAAACCTACAAGATGCGTGGGTTTATTTACGAAAAAAAGAATAGTTTTAGATATATGTGTCATAATTGTGGCGCAAGTATGTCTTTTGCTAATTTCATAAAAGAACAAAATCATTCTTTATATGAAGAATATGTAATGGAAAAGTGGAAAGAAGGACAAAACAAATCTGGCCCTACTCAAAATCTTCAAAACACAGAAAAAGATGTTAAGTATGATTTTGACTTCAAGCCTAAATTTTCTACGAAATGTGTTTTTGAATATGGAGAGAAAATATCCGATTTACATCCAACACATCCATCTAGGATGTATTGTGAGAAAAGAAAACTTCCAAAACTAGATGTATTGTATCATACACCAGATTTCAAATTTGTAGTAGATAAGGTGGCAAAGGGATATAATATTCCTAAAAATGAAAAAAGAATAGTCATTCCATTCTTTAATGAGAAATGTGAACTGATTGCCTTACAAGGAAGGAGTATGGACCCTAAAAATCCTATGCGATATATCACCATTAAGGTAAAAGATGTCCCAAAAGTATATGGATTGGATAGAATTGATCCAGCAAAAACTACATATGTAACAGAAGGCCCATTTGATTCTCTTTTTCTTGATAACTGTCTTGCTATGGCAGGTAGTGATGTAGATAAAGAATATTTCAAATCATTTTCGGATATTGTTTTTATATACGATAATGAACCAAGAAACAAAGAGATAGTGAAGAAAATGGAACGGACTATTGACTCAGGATTTTCCGTTTTCATATGGCCAAAAAATATTAAAGAAAAAGATATTAATGATGTAATATTGTCTGGAATGGACACTTTAGAATTACAATCACTTATAAGTATAAACACCTACAAAGACCTACAAGCAAAACTCACTTTTTCTGCTTGGAAAAAATGTTAATTACCACCAAAAAATATCAAAAAAGAGGATAAGCTATGTTGAAATTAGTCAATACACAAAAAGATTTGGATGCAAGAAAAATTATGTCTCAGGCAAAATTTTATGAGTCATATTCTAGATGGATGGAAGATGAAGGAAGATATGAATCTTGGGATGAATCTGTAAAACGTGTAATGGATATGCACAGAGCATATTACAGTGACAAAATTTCTCCAGAACTTAATCTATTAATTGATGAAGCAGAATCTCTTTATAAATTACAATACACATTAGGCGCACAAAGAGCGCTTCAGTTTGGTGGTGAACAACTTCTGAAACATCAAATGCGTATGTATAACTGCACTTCTTCTTATGCAGATCGTGCTGCGTATTTCCAAGAGTTGTTTTACATTCTTCTTTGTGGTGCTGGAGCAGGATTTTCTGTACAGAAACATCATGTCGCAAAACTACCTGCTATAGCAGAGAGAAAGAAACAAGCGAAAGGCTGGAAAGTAGAAGATTCTATAGAAGGCTGGGCAGATGCTCTAGGGGTGCTAATGTCCTCTTATTTTGTAGGTGGTGGAACTTTTCCAGATTTTGAAGGGCGTAGAGTATATTTTGACTTGTCAGAGATTAGACCTCAAGGTGCAGAGATTTCTGGTGGATTTAAGGCGCCAGGCCCAGAACCACTCAGGAAAGCATTAGATAAGATTGAACATCTTGTGCAATCTTTAATTCTCAGCGGAGAAACTACTCTCAGGCCAATTCATGTATATGATATTTCAATGCACGCTGCCGACGCGGTTCTGGCTGGTGGAGTTAGACGTTCTGCGACCATTGCATTGTTTTCGCATGATGATGAAGAGATGACCAAGGCTAAAACTGGAAATTGGTTTGTCGAAAATCCACAAAGAGGACGTAGCAACAATTCAGCAGTTTTAGTGAGAAGTGAAGTTACGAAAGAACAGTTTAAAGAATTAATGCAACCAATTAAAGAATTTGGTGAGCCTGGTTTTTATTTTGTAGACAATAAAGAACATACCACAAATCCATGTGTAGAAATTGGAATGTATCCTCAAATTGATGGAATATCTGGATGGCAGGGTTGTAATTTGACAGAAATCAATGGTGGCAAGTGTGTTTCCAAAGAAGAATTTTTTAAGGCGTGTCGTGCCGCCTCTATTCTTGGAACACTTCAAGCCGGTTACACAGATTTCAAATATATATCAGAAGATTCTAAAAGAATTTTTGAGAGAGAAGCCTTGTTGGGAGTTTCTATCACAGGATGGATGAACAATCCAGAGATTCTTTTAGATGCAGATATTCAACGAGAAGGAGCAGAAATTGTTAAAAGAGTTAATAAAGAAGTTGCTGCGCTTATTGGAATTAACCAAGCCGCGCGTACTACTTGTGTAAAACCATCTGGTAATGCATCTGTTCTTCTGCAAACTGCCTCTGGTATTCATGCAGAACATTCACCAAAGTATATTCGTCATGTACAGATGAATAAAGACGCTGAAGTTGCACAACTGATTGCACAGACAAATCCATACATGGTCGAAGAGTCTGTCTGGTCAAGTAGTAGAACTGATTACTGTATCGGTTTCCCTGTCATCTCTCCAAAAGGTTCTCTTTACAAAGAAGATCTATTTGGAACCGATTTGTTGAAAAAAGTTCAACTCGTTCAACAGAATTGGGTCGAAGCGGGAACTAATGTAGATTTGTGTGCAGACCCAACAGTTCGTCATAATGTTTCTAATACAGTAACTGTTGCATCGCATATGTGGAATGAGGTAGAAGATTTTCTTTATGAAAATAAAGACTACTTTGCTGGAGTTTCTTTCTTATCTGGCATGGGAGATAAGGATTTTCATCAAGCTCCAATGACAGAAGTATTAGATGAAACAGAAATTGTGAATAAGTACGGAAGAGGCGCAATGTTTGCTGCTGGGTTGATTGTTGATACTAGAAAAGGGTTTAACAATCTATGGGAAGCATGTTCAATTGCACAAATGCCAATTGAACACCAAGGAGAGATTTCTGATCTTCGAGCTGAATGGATTCGTAGGTTTAAGAAATTTGCCGATAATTACTTTTATGGTGATATGAAAGATGCAGAATATTGTTTGAAGGATGTTTTCTTGTTGCATAAATGGACAAAAATTCAACATAATTTGACACATATAGATTTTAATACGCAACTCGAAACTAAAAAATTCACAGACATTGATACTATGGGCGCGATTGCGTGTCAAGGTGGTGCCTGTGAAATAACCTTTTGAAAAAATACATAATTCTAAATAATAAAATATTTCAAAAGGGAGTAGTAAATGGAGCATATTGGATGTACAGAATGTGCAGCGGAATTTTCCGTAGAAACTCATAATGAAGAAGTTGTAAGGTTTTGTCCCATCTGTGGAGAGGCTCTTGAAGATTGTATAAATATAATCAAAGAGTTCGACATGGAAGAGGATGAAGAGTGGTTAGAAGAATAGGTGGTATTGATTACAGCTTAACTTGCCCATCAGTGTGCATATATACAGGAGAGAAAGAAGATTTTAGTTTTGAAAAATGCTTAATCTTCTTTCTTTCAAATACAAAAAAATACGAAGATTTTCAATATAAAAATATTGAAGGTTCACAACAAATTCAAAATTGGCAGACAGCAGAGGAAAGATATGATTTTATCTCAGACTGGGCCTTAGACATTTTCATACATCATAATATCGAAGAAATAGTCTTAGAGGACTATAGTTACGGATCGAAAGGAAAAGTGTTTCATATTGCCGAAAACACTGGAATTTTGAAGTGGAAACTGTGGAATTCAGAACTAGAATATCATGTAGTGCCTCCGACAGTGATAAAGAAGTTTGCCACTGGTAAAGGTAATGCTAATAAAGAAATGATGTACGAATCATTTTTAGAAGAAACTAATGTAAATTTGAACGAAAGTTTAGAAATAAAATCAGAAAAAATAGGAAACCCTGTTTCAGATATTGTAGATTCTTATTATATTTGTAAATTAGCCCTTGACTTATAAACACATAGTTGTTATATTATATGTGTATTAACAAATGGTAAATTCAATGAACATTTTTGTACTAGATGAAAATCCAACTGTAGCCGCACAACTTCAATGCGACAAACATGTAGTAAAGATGATTGTCGAATCGGCACAAATGCTTTCCACGGCGCATAGAATGTTGGATGGTAAACATGAGAAACGACCATCTATCTCAGGAAAACGCATGGTCGACTATTGGGTTCATCCTAACCCAAACCTAGAGAAAACTCTTTACAAGGCTGTACACTTCACTCATCCCTGCACAGAGTGGACCACCGAGTCTCTTGCAAATTATATCTGGCATTACAACCATTGGGTGGCTCTATGTGACGAATACACATACAGATATGGAAAAATACATTCTACCGATGAATTATTGCGAGAGGTTTTGATCACACCTCCAATAAACATTGCAGAAGATGGACTCACTCCATTCAAACTTGCAATGAAAGATTCTCCTCAATGTCAATTTCCAGATGATCCTGTAAAGTCTTATCAGTTATTTTACCAAACAAAGCAAGAAAGGTTCAATATGATATGGAGTAAACGGAACATTCCAGAATGGTTTCAAAAAACTCCTTGACAGACTAGAATGAAATATGTTATAAGTAATAGTATGAAAACAAAATAGAGACAAAATTATGATTTTGATAGATCTAAGTCAAGTTATCATTTCTAATCTCATGACTCAGGTAGGTCCCAATACTGAAGATATTGATGATGGCTTGATTCGACACATGATACTGAATAGTATTCTAAGAATTAAGAAAAAGTTTTCAGCAGAGTATGGAAATATCGTA
>Ga0208543_1000442_pt1 | contig 13028 bp, 4 predicted proteins | sample DEB08_DNA_14_FD_185497 | JGI IMG/M metagenome (GOLD analysis project Ga0208543, IMG submission 185497) | Aqueous microbial communities from the Delaware River and Bay under freshwater to marine salinity gradient to study organic matter... | ecosystem: Environmental > Aquatic > Marine > Coastal ...
GAGCTTGTCGTCGTCGAAGCGTTTGAGGTCATCTGGGAAGCCGAACATGCAGATGGAGTCCATCGCCGAGCACCCATTCGAGTCCTTGATTTCGGAAAGTGCGCCGCTATTTTCGTAATACTTCCACAACACGTCGTCGGCGAACAAATCGGGGCAGTCGTCGCTGTCGATGTCGAGTCCGCGGAGGATCGAGTTCATCAGGCACGGGTGTCCCTGCTGGCGCGCCACCACAGCCAAACTCAGCACATTTTGCATGTAGCAGTTGGTCTTGGTGCGACGGTTCAGGAAAGGGTAAAAGGCGTTCCAAACGTAGTTTGATAGTCCCTGGTCGTGTTCAGAATAAGCGATCATGTCCATGAAGCACAGACCGGGTGCAGCTCCATCATCATGAAGCCATCCATCATCATGAAGCCATAGCATATTCGATACGCCATCATCGATGAATTCATCTACAGAATTCTTGCGGGCCTGCACGATAGCATCAATCAACTGGCGGAGCCGCGACGAGTCCGATATGAGCATGGCAGCGGACAGAATTGATTCTTTCTTGTCGTTCTGTGCCATGATATGCTCATACTTGAGGTTGTACTCGCCGCTTCGCAATTTCTTCACCATGTCGTCGAATTCGCCGAATTCACCGTTGATGGCCTCTTTGATCTTGTCATGGATCATCTCGCCAAAGTTCCACATGCACGGAAATCGGTTCAGATAGGTCAAGGCATCGTCCATCTTCGATAGTTTTTCCTGATCGCTAGGAAACAACTCGAGGTCCTTTAACCCTCGGGACAACTGCTCCGCCGACCGTGCTACCGTCACGAGCGCGTCCTTGAGTGGAGTCCAATCTTCGATCTCCTGCATGCGAAAAGCATTCTCGCAGGTCAAGGCGTCAAGCCTCGTTTTCTGCGTCTCTACCTCTAGCATGAGCTCCTTCTCTTTCGTGGATGCCATCTTGAGTGCCGTATTGAGCGCCTCAACTTGATACTCCAGCTTCTTTTTCTCCGTGTTGAGGTCTTCGGTCTCGCGATGCGTCCTGCGCACCTGCCCTTGCAGAATTGCAACGGTACGTTCTTCATCCATACCTGCACTCGCGCCTGTGGTCTGATTGGCCGTGTTTTCGGTCGCACTTTGGTGTCCTCCTTCCATGTTCATAGATGTCCTTTGCTGGCGCTTTCTTAACTCTTCACGCAAATTTTGGCGGCCGTCCGCCACATCAGCCGGATTGCCTGCGTCCGCCACATCACGCGGATTGCCTGCGTCCGCCACACCAGGCTTTTTCTTCTTCAGCCTATTGATAGCGCTGTCGTTTGTGCCATGTCTCCTCTTCTTGGTATGCGAGCCAGTCCCATTCGTAGTCTGACCTTCGGGCTGTCCAGACTGGTCAATGTCTTCCATTATCGTGGCAGCAGGTCCGTGGATTTCTGATTTCGATTCGACAGCAATCAATTCCAAATAACAACGTGGAATTCCCGAAATAGAATTGTACGGGGTTCTGTTTTTTTTTACATGCAGACCCGAAATAGAATTGTACGGGGTTCTGTTTTTTTTTTACATGCAGACCCGAAATAGAATTGTACGGGGTTCTGTTTTTTTTACATACAGACCCGAAATAGAATTGTACGGGGTTCTATTTTTTTACATATAGACCCAAAATAGAAATTGAATAATACATTTGTATGCTTATTTTTGGAAATAGGCCTATTTTATGAGTCCTGACTATGACTCAAATTGTCCCAAAGCACGAATGCAGTGGCAGTGTTGTCCGCCGCACGTGTACAACGGTAGTGATGCGTAGACGCGCTTCCCCTTTTGCAGCGAATTTGATTCGGCGTGTTCGGCTGTGCTGCCGGCACGCGCACGTTCGCGATCAAGATTGGCTGGGCGCTGCGCTCTGTGAACGCAACGTACGCAGTAGGACCCTGCACGGCCACGCCGTCTGTTCGTAGGAGTTGTATGACTTCGGGACTTGCCTGGTGGAGGTAGACTCTGCGCCGCGCACTTTTCGGGTCGCTTGCCAAGGTTTCTGCCGGCGTTGTCGTGGTCAGGTAGTCAATCCTTGACGCTGCTTTCCCCTCGCGAAGCGCGTTCAGTGCCAGTTCCGTCTGCTTTGTGAGTGGCGCGTATTGTAAGGAGTTTGCAATGAACATGCCCTGCTGTGCGTGGGTGCCGGCGTGCGCGAGCGCGACCGTGAGGCAAAGGTTTCGCGCGTAGTTGAGGTGCTGGTTGTGGAAGAGAGAGCGAAAGCGGCTCACTGCGTTGCTGTTGAAGAAGAGCATGCGCTTGGCCGTGTGCATCCCGAGGAGCGAGCGCGTCTTGTTTTGGACGGCATTGTTTTTCATGGCAGTGTTTTTCATGGCAGTATTCTTGAGAGCAGCCTGTATGCACAAAGCACGCGGTGCTGGCGGAAACGACAACGAGGGGATGAAAAACTCGCGGAGGAAGATGGCGTCGACCACGTCGTCGAAACCAGTGACGGTGAACGCGGGGTTGCTGTGCAAGACGGTGGCGCGGTGGCCGTCGATGCATTCGGCGTGCACCGTGGCGGTGGCTGCCCCGTTGGAGGCACGTGCGCTGTGTTCGAGCGTGAGCATGCACTTTTGCGGACCGAGGCGTGTGTACGTGAGCGTGTACGGGTAGTCGCGAACGAGCTCGCCGGTGCCCCCCGGGGCGAGGTGGCGCTTGCACGACGTCAGCATGCCTGGGTGGATGTAAATGTGGTTCTTCTTGTCACTCTCTGCCGCTTGTACGCTTAAGTGGATCGCGTTGCAACGCGGGTTGGCGAGAGACTGATGAATGATGGTCATTTGGGACATTTATTCACAAATAATCGTGCTTATATAATGTGTGTCGTGTGGGACATGTGTCATGCCACGGCGTGTAGTGCGAGATGCGCGGGTTCTGCTGCCTCGTTTTCAACGCTTTCTGCGGGCGTTTCCTGCGGGACGCTATTCGGTTCGGGGGTCGGGGTGGTAACTTTCTTGGCGTCCGCCTCTCCCACCTGCATTTTGTTCTGGAAATTGGGCGCATGTAGGAGCATGTCTTCATCTCCATTGAGCAGCATTTCAAGTTCCGCTGCGAGCACGGTTTCGTCGAGCGTGTCCATGTTGATCGGTTGACCCAGGGCATCCTGCATCGCGGACAGGTCCTGGTGTGCCTCCTGCATGTCAAGCATCACCTCGTCGGCGTCTTCCACCGCCTCGCGTACCCCGAGCGACTTGAGTGCAACGCTCGTCTTCTGCATCGAGGTGAGCACTTGGTTGTTGAGTTCGCTCATGCACAGCGCGTCCAGCTGCTGCTCAATGTTCACGCGCTTGTTGGCGGTCTGCGTCAGCCGCATGCGCTTGGCGCGCGTGCGCATGAGCAGGTGCTGGAGCGTCGTCTTGGCATGGGACGCCTGTGCCGCGCGCACATGCACCGCGGATGATTTCAGGTCCTCGCGCAGGCTGTCTTCGACCTGCTTGAGGTGCGTGATCGTCTCCTGCAGTTGGACCTTGGCGGTGATGGCGTTGTCGCTGCGCACGACCGCAGAGTCGGGGCGCGCCACCAAGCTCATTAACTGAATCCACACCGAAGCGACTGGGGCGGTTAGGTTACAAGAGTTAGTCATTGTGGAGGTGACCGAGGTGGTATATACAGCAGACAGAGAAGCTGGCTTTCTATATCTTTACAGTCAAATTTTGGTTACAGTCAATATAACTTTTTGTATACAGACAGTTTATTGCAAATACAATGGGAAACTTGGCTGCCAGATCCCATGTGCTGTCACCGTCACCTCGTGCTTGGTCGATACAACTTGCGTGAACTTAACCCCGAACTCGCTCATTTCAAACCCAAGCAAATATAAAATCTCCACAATGAGCTTCGTGTAGAGTTTGTTAGATTTCGCTTTGCAGCATACAAGATCTGTGAATTTGAACTGTATGGAAAGTCCATGCTGGTCGTGATCCGTAGTGATTTCGGGTTCGATCGAATTCAATTTGTTGTTGAAGATGAAAAGAAATGTCTCGTGAAGGAAGTTTTCTTTCAATACGATGAAGTCAAGACGCCGAAGGTAACTATCTATTTCTTTGTCCGACCAGAACATCGGCTCATGGATGGCTTCCAATTGTTTGATTTGTGCATGAAGCTTTGGATTTGGGGTTGACAGTAAAGTATGGTGACTATCCATGAGAATCTGGAGAGTGTCGATCAATTTGATGTGGTGATCATCCTTTTCCGTTTTCATCCAGTTGGCTTCCTCGATGTGTTTTTTGATCATCTTTTTGGTCCTTTCCACATGATCGGGCCAGTATACCATGCGTTGCGTATCCCTCAGAGCCTGCTTCAATTCTTGCCAATCAGGCCAGCTCTCCTCCAGTTCCATCATGGAGGAGACTTTTTCCCATGACGTCGGATCGAGCCTGCTAAGGATATTTGTTAGTATGTCACTAGTGAAACGCCTCAGACGTGACATTTTCTAATCGTTGACAATTTTGCGGTTCATATATACTGGATGCGTGGTGTATTGAATGGGACTTATTGGTGAACTCGGTCAAATCCAGAGTCTTATTTTATTGAAAACAATCGCCCAAAATAGAAATCAATTTTACCCAAAATAGGAATCAATCTCACCCAAAATAGAAATCAATTTTACCCAAAATAGGAATCAATCTCACCCAAAATAGAAATCAATTTTACCCAAAATAGGAATCAATCTCACCCAAAATAGAAATCAAGTTTACCCAAAATAGGAATAGATTTTAATGTTAACTCGAAATAGAATTATGTCTTATAGGGCCGCCGCACGAGATGCACAATTTGCCATGCATCGTTGAGCGCGTGAGTACTTAGGAATGCCGATATATCTATATGACACACAGGCCAGACGTATTACGCGAGGCCCGACGTGATGCACCACCCCAACGGTATAAATGGACATTATTTGAAACAAATGGAGTTGTTTCAGGATTTCGTTTTTCAGTACGAAATCTACCGAGTGAAATGCACAACTATATTCATAGAGTGAAATTTGAATTATATTTGGTGGATGGACAACAAATTTATCCAAAAGAAATGCAGAGATGGTATTTAAAAATAATTAATTTTGATGCAGATGAAGATGTTGAAGAAATAATCAATTTAAAAACGATAACAGATTGTATTGAAATGGACAAAGTTTTTCTCTTAGTTTACGAACAAAGGAGTAATTATGATCAATATAACGATGATATAGTACATAAAGTGGAAATACCATTTGAAATGAAAGATGAATTGGATAATTTCTTGAACTTGTACTACAATAATGAAACTCTGGATGGAATAATTGCGGATGATCACAAAAACCCAGATTGGGTTGAATATGCACGTAGAATAAGAAACAAAATCTTGGAACACCGTCAATTACAATTAAACAAAGTCAGAGCACATCGACAGGGTCAAAGATCCAATAAAAATTCTCACGTTTTGAGACAAAAAGCTCGTCTTTATATGTAATAAAATGATCTTGTACAGCAGCAGGGTTATCCAAATAATAGACCAAGCTCATGCACCCAATTCGAGAATATTTTTCTGATTGCACTGTCACGTTCTTAGTTTACACCCCTGTCTTATTCATCGCCAACAAACATCGCCGCGTACAACTGCCCAACCGTCCCGAAGAACGGGATCAACGCGGGCACGAGCACGACGAGGATGGTCGCGACGACGGCGGTCGCGGCGAGGATGGCGAGCATGAGGTAGGGCGCCAGTAGGTAGCTGTCGACCGCGGCGCAGATGCGGTGCGCGGTCACGAGGGCGTCGTCCTGGAAGCGCCAGATGCCGTTTTTGAGTATCAGTTGCTCCTGCATGTCGTTGTGGTCGAGGAAGGGGATGTGTGCTTGCATGTCGAGCACCCAGTCCACGGCGCCCTGGCCGAGCTCGGCGACGTACCACGCGAAGACGGCGCGCCACGAGGTGAACTGCAGTGGGGCTTCGTCGCAGCTGCGCATGCAGGCTGTGGCCGCTGGGGTGGTGAAGAGCGTGGGCGTTTCGAGGATGTTTACGCAGCGCTGTCCTTCAAAGACGGCGTCGCGCACAAACGCCTGTGGGATGCGCATGAAGCGCGGGAACACGAGACGGAGCGAGCGCACGAGGTCCTCGAATATGCACGTCGGGATCATGGGTGCGCAAAACGGCGAGTATCCGTACGAGAGGTAAAGCACGCTGGGCACGAAGAGCACAACGCTGAGGGAGGCGGCGAACGACATCCGCGCGCCGCTGGCAATGAGGAACCACACCGAGAAGAAGACGGCATTGACGATTGCGCTGTGTATGAGAAGCACGCGCCAGCGACTGCACGTCTGCACCGCCTCGAAGTCGCACCGCACCGAGCTGAGGAGCTCGTTGAATGCCGCCGTGAGTAGATCGTACACAGAGTTTGTGGAGAAGCCCACGGCACTGAGTGCGCGGCGGAGGAACCATACCCACGTCCCGACGATGGCGTCGCCGGCGCGTACGCTGCGGGTGTGCGGTGCGTCGTCGGCACTGCGGGGTACGCGCGGCCAGGCCGCGGCGAGGGTGTTCCCCGGGACGCCTTTCATGCGGCGTCCGGTCGGCGTGACCGGGAGGCTGGCGTTGCCGGCGGCGTGTGCGAGGACGCGCATGAGGTTCCAGAACGGCTCGCACGTCTGCGCGGCTTCGGCGGCGAGGGCGGGGTTGGGTGGCCACTGCGTAACCCATCCGAGTGCGGTGTTGTCGGTGTACAGGTTGGTGTACTCGTAGTCGAACGCAGTCACGAGCTGCGAAGCGTAGTCGGAGTGCATATCGATCATGCGCTCGACCTCTTTCTGTGAGGCCGCGACGATCTCTGCGAAGCCGAGGAGGCGGCGACGCGTGGGCACGGCGTAGACGGCCGAGGTGCGCGTCCCCACGGCGTAGAGGGTGTTGGAGCCCGTCGCGTCCAGGATCCGCGCGCAGAACACGGCGGTGGGGTCGAGGGTGTGGCACGCTGCTGTGAGCGCGGTCGAGAACGCGGCGGTGTACTGAGCCGAGCTCGCAAAGTGCGACGCCGGCTGTAGTAAGCAGAAGGCGTCCGGGGCGGGCAGTACGATCTCGCCCTGTACAGTGCACGAGGAGAACGGCGTCTTGAACAGTGGGCATGCGCAGACGCCGGTTTCTGCTCCAGTTGCCAACAGACAAATGGGGCTCGTCGTGCATGCGGCGCACTCGATGGCGCCCGTGCCGATTTCGAGACCGCTATTGGCGAGGGCGCACGTGGGCGAGGTCAGTGTGTCAATGCACTCCGCGTTCGTCGAACACAGCGTCTGTGGCGAACGGGGGACTTCGCACGCGCAGAGCTTGAGGAGCGGGTCGCAGTCAAAGGTGGAGACGAAGGCGTTTGTAGACGCAGGGCATTCCGCGCACGTCACGAGCGTGTCGTCGGTGCGGGATGCGCGGCATGTGTCGGCGGCGGAGCACGCGAGGCTGTTGCGTTCGCCGAACGCGACAGCAAACGTGGACCAGCACCGCGTAGCGACCGGAAGCGTGCCGTCGAGGCTGCGGCGTTCTGAGTCGAAGGAAATGTCACATTTCATGGGCTCACAGAGGTGATCGCGGACGGGCTTGAGCGCGAGCAGTGTGTAGTCCGTGAAGGCACTGTGTCTTGCGACAATCACAAACATCCATCTCCCAAGTGGGATCTTTTCACCGAGGACATTGAAAGTAAAGTTTCGGAAAATTCGAAACCCAGTTTGCATTATTTCGAACATATCGTAGATTTTACCCACGACGAAGCACATGGCTTGCTTGATGGCGGCAGCGATGTTGCAGATGAACTCGACGAGTTCGCGCAATTTCTGTCCGAAGCTGCCCTCCTGGTCCGTGAGGAGCCGCCACATGGCATCGACAATGTACTTGAGAAAGTCGCGGATGCTTTCCATGAGGAGCTTGATGTAGGTGCCGAGGCGCGTGACCGCGTCGCCGAGGAGCGACGAGCTCCCACTCGTGCTATCCGAGAGCGCGGCGACGATAATTTGCACGACTTGCGCAATAGCCATCAGTACGTAGTACACGATTTTGAAGACTAGTTGAAGGTTGTTTCGTGCCATGTCAATGAGGAAGCGCAGAACTTCGAGGCTCACGCTGGCGCAGCGTTGTTTTGCATCTGCGTTGCTCGCGACTTGCGCAGCGACGAGGTCGGCCGAGAGGCTGTCGCACCCCGCGCCCGGGTCGGTGGCGTTGTAGAAGTCGAGCACTGACGCGGACACAAACTGCTGGTTGTCGACCGAGTAGGTCGTGGGGTTGTAAAAGAAGGCGCTCTCGGAGCACAGACCGGCGGCCCGACACAGCGCTTCGGCGATGCGCGTGTTCCATTGGGCGATTTGCTCGCATAGCTTGGCGGTCTGTGCGTTCAGGAGGCAAAAGTACACCTTGGGTGACTGTGTTTGGTGTGTGGTGATGGCGGCGGCGCACGCGGGCACGCGCTGACGCGGGTCGAGCCAAGTCCCGCGGGATACGGAACCATGGCAGCCCTGGTTGTCGTTTTGACTTTGGTCGCAGTAGACCCACTTGCGCGCCCATAGCAGATCGTCGCTTGGCGCAGACGTATTCGCATGGGTGTGTGATGGCAGTCGGCCGCCGGAAAAGTTGGCAAAGAGTTCATGGTACCGCGTCGTGTTCAGGAGCAGCGGGAGGAAGGTGCCGCGCTTCCATGCGTCTGCGGCAAAGAGTTCTCGGAGACCCGCGCACACTGCGTCTGTCGCGTTCGGACACATCTTCCGGCGCAGGTAGGCAGCCAACATGCGTTCCGTGCTGAGGCGCACGGGCTGGCCAATGCTTATCGTTGGGTGGTTGTCCGGGAGGTCGTGTTCCGCGCCATGTGGATCCAAGACGCGGGCCCGCACAGTCTCACACTGTGAGTAGCGCGTCCATGGGACGTCCGTGGCCTTGCGACGGGCAGAAGGAGCCGGCGGGTCGGGTGCGACGTGGACGGCTCGGTGCTCTCGTGCGAATGTGCCGTCGTCATTCTTCACCGCAAACATGCACTGTAGAGCGTCCAGCTCGGGGTCATCTGTGCACATCTGGAGATGCTGGTTGGCGGCCTGTGTGGACGCGTCTGGACGCACCAGGCGGCGCAGGCGGCCCATGTGGCACGCGCCCCCCGATTGCATCGCCGGGGACTCGGTGCTGGTGGGTGTCGGTGGTTCGACTGTGATCGTGCGGATGGCGAAGCGCGGGAGGCGGTCGATGGCGAAACACTCTGGCGAGGTTTTCGTATTGTCATTAGTCTGGTCGCGGAGGCGGAAGGTCTGGTGCGGCCAGTCGAGGATCTGCGTGCACGTGTCGTCGCCTGACTTGACTTGGACGATCGTCCAGTCCCTTGATTTGAGCTTGGCAATCGTGTCTGTGAGTTCTGTGGAGCCCCCGGAGCAGCTGGCGCGGGTGGCGGAGCACATGAGGTGGTCGGCTTTGAAGCGCGCCGGGCGCAGGTGCGACATCGTCGAGACAGACTGCACCGTGGGGTGCGCGTAATACGAGGCGCCGGTGAGGAAGGCGAAGCGCACGCGGTTGCGTGTACGGGCCGGGGTGCGCGCAGCGAACACGTGCTCTTTGTGAGTTCCGCTGTATGCCGAGATCCACTGCAGGGGACACGACCACGTCGGCCTCGCAGACGGCTCCGGCCAGGCTTCTTGTAAGCGGTTGTGCTGCCACCGCCAGTTGTCTTCGATGTTTGTGAGCCAGCGGCTCTCGCTCGGCGTGCATTCCTCTGTCGGCGAGCTCTGCAGCATCGCGCACTTGAGCATGAGCACGTCGCCGAGTGCCACGTGTCGCTCGAGGGCAAAGTGCAGTGCGCTGCCGCCAATGTCCGACGGCGACAGCGCAAGGGTTGGCAGCGACGTGGGTGTGAATGCGCGCCGGCGGAAGATGGAGTTGCTGGCGCTGAAGAGGCCGCCCTCGTTTCTCTCCGGCGGCGTGGTGTGCGTGTAGAGGTCTGATAGCGTTTCGCCTGTCCAGCCGTGGAGTGTGCCGAACGCGTCGCCGGCGTCACACCCGGTCTGGAAGTCGGCGAGGTCGTCGCCGAGGTCGCACAGAGGCGTGTACTGGTCGAGGAGCGTGCCCCGTTTCAGGACGACCGGCGTGCGTTCGAAGCCGAGCGTCATGCACTGCTCGGGCATCCGTGCATGGAGCAAGCGGTAAAACTCTGGGAATGAACTGTTGCACTCGACGGTGCACCGCGTGTCCACTGTGCGCCCCTCGCCGTCGATCACGTACGTGTCACAGCCGCACGATCCAGTGGGACACGAGGTGACGTCGTAATCGCCGGCCCAGAGGGGGTTGAGCGGTACCACCGTGCCGTCGTCGCGCCGGAAGCAGACGGCGCGGTCGACGCTGCTACGCCTGATCCACTCCTTGTCCAGCATGTGGTCGAGGAAGTGCTCGCCTGGTTCGACAGCAGGGGAAAATGTCGGGAAGAAGCCCACGATCAACGCGGCTGCGCCCGGGCGCAGCTGGAGGGTGGCACCGCGCGGCACGCGCCAGGCGATGTCGCGCTCGAGCTCGTCTACGCACGCGCGGAGTTCCTGTGGCACGTCGTTGGTCTCCAGTTGGAGGTTGAAGGTATTGGATTCGGCACAGGGGTACGTCTTCTCGCGCATGCCCTTACTGAAGGCGAACGCCGTATGGAGCAGCGCGGACTGGTCTTCTGTCCCGTGGTCTACGGTGAAGACGGAAGCGTCCGTCGAGACATGGAGGGTGTCCACGTTGGTGAAGTGGTCGTATATCGTGTTGTACAGGCGCCGCAGGAGCTCGAAACGCGCCTTGTCAAAGGTGAGGTAGCGGAGACCGTCTACGTTTTGGAAGAAAGGCTCGTCAAAATTTCCACGATTCTCCAGGGACTCGAATTCTGGGGTCACGAGACGGTATTCGCATGTCTCCGCATCCCGCACTGCGTAGGCCGCATCGACTTCACTATCGTCAAATACGCCGTAAGTTTCACTGGCAGCGGGGTCGATTTGCTGACTGGCTTCTCTTAGTTTGGGAAGCGAAAGAAAGGAGACGAAGCGCGTATTGGGTGGCACCAGTTGCTCCAAGTCAATGCCGAGCGCCACGTTTCCAGTGGTCTCGAGGTCTGTGTAGGAGGAACTGCGCACCACGGTCCAGTCGGTTTCTCCGAAAACTGCGCTCATCGCCTCGCTGTACAAGTTGTAGTCTGGATCATACCCATTGTTGTCACACTCGCCTTCACATGACTTCTCCCAGCACGTATCCGCTGCAAGGTATTTGAAACACGTACTGTTATCAAATGGTTCCGTGAAACCGGGGCTGAGCACCGCACGCATGCAGTGCATGCGCGGGCTCTGCGTGAGGCCGAGGACGTCGAGGGCGTTTGCCACGCCGTCGCGCACTGCGTCGACCAGAGCGTCTGCTGGTTGGGCGGGATTCTCTAAGACACTGCCGTCGGCGGTTTCAGACAGAACAAAGAGTTCGTCTGTCTGCTGGAGCAGGCGCTTGACTGTGACGTCCTGGATACCCGGTGCGTCGTCATACAAGGGACATGCGAGGCTGTTGGCAAGTGCGGTCGCGGTCGGATTGGTGGCGCGCGCAAACCAGTCGGACGGCGCCCCTCCCTCATTGGCGCGTGCCAGTACAACACACTGCCAAAACCATCGCGGGATGATGGTGAGCGGCGCAAACTCATGGAAGAGATACAACGAGTGTCCAGGGACTTGCTCGGGCGCGAGCGAGTCCTGGACGTACACGTTGAGTCCGCGCAGCGTCTCTTGCACTGTGATGAGTTGATCAGAGAGAAACCGTGCGCACGTGCTGTGTTGGAGGTACCCGTCCAAATCGTCGAAGCCGCGGCCGTTGCCATTGCTGTCGATGCCGAAGAAGGCGGGGAGGAGCTGGTTCAGGAGCAATGCCCTGTTGCCACGGTCACTTGGAAAGTAGTGTTTGGGTAGTTCCGCAACAAAGTGTGCAAAGAGCTGGCCGCCCACGTACCCGTCGATTGGACGCGAGAACGCACTCGGGCACTTGGCACGAATGCGTTCGAGTTCGGTATTTTGCTCCGTGGGGGTGAGGGTGACGTCGGCCAAGACGGCCTGTTTTCCGACCCGACCGGTGACCACGTACATGAGCGGCGCGGCAAAGCGGTCTACGATGCAGACGTCGCTCGCCGTGTCCGTACCAGTGACGCGGTAGCCCATGCCCCAGCATGCGTCGGCGTCGGCCGCGGAGAACTCGCGGAAGACGTCAGACTTCAAACCAACGCTGCCGGTCCCCGCGTTCCAGGTGGCCACGGCCACGCGCCTGTTCTCGACCGAGACGCCCTCGACAAGGAAGCGGAACTGCTCGCAGACGCGGAAGTCGGTGCAGTGGGCGATGTCGGCGCGCACGCGTGCGAGCGACTGGTCCGGGGGGGCGTATGGATGCAGGAACCCAGTCGTTTCTGGAAAGTGTTTTTCTGACAGTCGGCAGCGGCGCAGTTGTCTGGCGTTATTGTCCGTGGTCCACGTGCGCAGGCCGCGCACGCGTGCAATGGGAGCATTGGAGGCCTGTGCCGTCTCTCCCATGCCCGCAAACGAATTGACGGCGTCTGGTGTGCACATGCGGGTGGACATCTGGTAGTCGCGGTCGCACGGATGCGGCTCTGCGCGGAGCACGTGGCGGTCAAAGATGTCGCTACCCACTGCCTCTTCCGGCCGCACCAGGTCAAAGCTGTTGAGGCGCCAGACGTGCGCCGACTCGTACTCTCCGCGGTCCTTGGAGGCCAGTTCGTGGCGAAACACATGCCAGTTGCGTGCGCTGCAGAGCCCGTGGTCGTGCGCAAACGACGGCACCAGCTGGCGCACGCTGGTTCCGTACATGGTGTCGTTGCAGGCCGTGGTTTCGTCCAGCGCGAAGAGCTGCACGTCAATGTCGTGTGGTGCCGCGCCGCTGTGCTCGATAAACAGGCGGCTGTCGACGCACTCGCCCTCACCAGAGCACAACTGGTCGTTGTGGATGCAGTGTTCGTGTCGGAAGCAGCTCCCCTGGGCCGCACAGACCCCCCCGTGGTCGCCGCGGAGACAGACGAG
>Ga0208543_1000443_pt1 | contig 13017 bp, 18 predicted proteins | sample DEB08_DNA_14_FD_185497 | JGI IMG/M metagenome (GOLD analysis project Ga0208543, IMG submission 185497) | Aqueous microbial communities from the Delaware River and Bay under freshwater to marine salinity gradient to study organic matter... | ecosystem: Environmental > Aquatic > Marine > Coastal ...
ATGGTGCCTTTACATCTTATACTCAGGGCAAGCAAATCGATTATAACAAATTGTATGCTTGGCTTGAGCCTAAACTTGGACATCCACATTGGGCAGTTATACCTGATGTCATAGGTGGAACAGTGTCACAGCAAAAAGAACTTTTACTACAGTTTCCATTCCCTGACTTTTTATCTGCACCAGTTTGGCATTTAAATTTAGATTTAGATTACCTACTTTTTTTAACCGATCATTACCCAAAGGTTTGCTTTGGTAGCTCAGGAGATTATTGGCAGGTAGGATCTGATAAATGGTCTGATAGAATTAATGAAGCATTTAATATGTTATCCAAAAAGCATAAGCATTTACCACACATACATATGCTTAGAGGTTTAGCACAGGCTGGTAAACATTATCCATTTGCATCTGCTGACTCTGTTAATGTAGCTAGAAACTATAAAGACTTAGGAAACGAACCTGAAGAAATGGCTAGGAAAATAGATAGCGTTCAATGCCCTATAAAATGGGAAACAAGGCTATTGCAAAAATCATTTCTTTGATTTCTTTTTCATTATCTTTTTTTGCAAAGCACTAGGCAATGTCTTTTGCTTTGCAGTCAAACCTTTACCAGCCATCTTTTTCTTAGCCGGTCTTCCTTTTTGTGAACCATAAGTTCCTTTACCCATAGGCATATCATTCTCCTTTTCTATCTGAACATATTCGTAATTACTTACTTTTTGCTTTATTGCGTTTACTAATTGCAGCAGCTTTTCTCTTAGCATCTGCCTTACTACTCGCCCCCCATGCACGCAGAGAGAGTAGCAATCTCGTAGGTTTTCCTTTAGCATCTCTTTCAGGTCCACGCATACCTCCCATTCTAGCTAGAAAACTAGCTCTTCTTGGATTATCACCTTTCTTTACAGGTGCTTTTAATGTACCACCCTTGTAAGATGCCCTGCCCTTTGCGTTCAAACCACCTTTAGGATTCTTTCCCTCTTTCCTTGTCCACGCTGGAGTCTTAGCCATTAATCAACCCATGCCTATAACCATTTTGCTTATCGTATGTAAGCGTTTCTTTTCTACCATTCTCAACATAGCTGCAATGTACCCAGCCACTGTTACCACCAGTATAACATTCAAGAATTAACTGGTCAAAGTTTAGGTTCGCTTCTATCCATTTTGCAAGCTCGTAATTATCTACACCAGCTACCTCAAAGTCTGCTGCTTGTCCTTTACAGTGCTGACTATTCTCAGAACTTCCGATAGCAATAGACAACTCAGGGCATCTATAACCACTTGATACTATGAATGAACCAAACTTATTACGGATTGGCTGTAATATATTTTCAGCTAATAATCTTAGATTGTATATCTCATCAGCATTAGGACTATTTATTATGCCTTTTCTTTCTGCTGTTTGACTCTTCGTTAATTCGCTCAGAGAGAAGTTTGGACTCAGCTTTGACATTACGTAACCTTTCTAAATCTTTTCATTTTGTCAATCCCTTTTGCTTTTCATAAGTTCTTAAACCACCTAATCCGAGCATACCCATTAACACTGTCATCAATGAACCCATGTCAAATGTAGGTAACTCAGGTATAGCAACTCCAATATATGCACACAAGAATATAGTTACTGGTGCTAACACAAAGTGCCAACACAAAGCTATACCACAGGTCCAGCCAATAAAAGGTCTCCAACCGGCAACAAAGATAGACTTATGTTGTGCTTCGGCTTTGTTAATTTCAAGCTGACCTTTAGCTAGTTCTTGTGCGTGGTTCTCAGCCATAGTTGCCACCTCATGTGCCAACTTATTCTTCATGTCTTTGTCTTCTATGAACTTACCGAGTAAGTTACTTACTGGACCTATTAACGCTGTTAACATTACTTGTCTCCCTTGTGAATGTTGTTTTTTAAAATTACAATCATACTATCGTGCATACCAACTTTATTATCAACAAGTTCGCCAAATGTATTATAACCCTTAAACTTAACACGACCACGAAGAAACCTAATTTCTTCAGCATTAGGTAAAATGTGATCATGAAACAATACTGTGCTTGTACTTACAGGAATAAGAAGAACACAAAGTTTCCCTTTGCTTGACTCTTCTATAGCTTTTTTTACAAACAATTCTTTTAACTTTTGACTATAAGGTGGATTAACAAAATTTGATTTACCCCAATCTATTTTCAAACCATCAAAACTTGTACAGTTTATTGGACATGGATCAAAGTCAAAAGCAAACTCTGCATTTAAAGAATTATATAATTCCTTTGGAGTCTCCCAATTATCACTATGAGATATATTTCTATTCTTCATAATTTCTTACTTATGCTCCTTATGTTCGTGACCCATCCATATACCAAACACACCTGTCATTACACCCATAACCACAGATACAAATGCTGACTGTGCTGCTGTAGGTGCATCTAAATCCATGAACCATTCAGCACATCTCCATGACATGACTGTACTAGCAAGCATCATACATCTTGGTAGTATTTTCCATTTAAGAAACTGTTCAACTGTAACCATTAGTACACCTTCACTTTCTCTGTATCCACAAATGGTACAAGTTTACACATACACTCATACACTTGTGGTTTATCATCTTTCATGTAGGATTGATTGTTTAGTTTGTCTCTGTACTGTATGCACACGTTCACATTCTTAAAGTATATACCACCATTAACAATACCATTTAATGTGCAAGCAAGTAAAAAGGCTGTCATATCAAACCCTTCTTTCTAGCTATGATAGCCAAGACAGTAACTACACCTGCCAATAAAGCAGAAACTAATATAGCCAATACAATTTTAAGAGCTATGTCTTTAATCTTTTCTCTTTGTTGTTCAGCTTTTATCCTAGCTTCTTTCCTAGCTTTACGTGCATCAGCACAATAGGATATGTAATCATTGTAGAGATTGGCTCTGCCATATAGCTGCATGAACTCTCTGAGTTGTTCGTTCTTAACTCGTATCTCTTCAAGAGCCATAAACTCTTCTAGGTCATTGTCTTCCTTGCCTAGAAAGTTAGTCCAAATACTACTCTTTTTTTTATCTAAATCTTTTTTGAGTTGTTCCTCAGCACCTACGAATTTCGCAATGGCTGCACCTGCTGAAGAAAGTTCACGACCATTTTCGATTGTCTGCTTGATAACTGCAAAAGCACTGTTGGCAACCATTAGCATTTCAAGCATGATGTCACCTCAATAATAAACCTACCATCATTACAAGCATTGTTGCTGTTGTGCCTATCATGATCTGCTCAAGCCTACGTAATCTAGCTAAAGTCTCTCTCCACCTCTCAGCACATACTGCTTCATGTGTGTCTATCTGTGCTTTTACATCTGATGCTTTGACCATTATCCTGCTATCTCCATAACTTGTATTCTAGTTGGTACAGCTACTTCAGAGCTTTCACCACGACCTCCTATAACACATTGATTAGAATCACTTGCTATTTGTATTTTATAAGTAATTGAAGAAGTAGATGATGGACTATCAAGTGTTGCTTGTGAAAATGGATGCATTTGATAACTTTCTCTTAGTAAAGCTGCCATAAAAACATTGTAAGTACCACCTGAAGTTCCACTACCAATTTCTGTTGAATCTCTAAAAACTTTTACCATAGCTCTTGAACCATTAAGAGTACCACCACCTGAAACTGAAAGAGAACCTGAAACTCTCACTAAAATTTTAGAAGAAGTAGAACTAGGTGTAATAGCCACAGACACTCCACAGTCAGTAAAGGTTGTGCCACCAGTTCCTACAAATCTATCAGTCCTTCCACCTTCTTGTACTTGCAACACACTATGAGTAGGCATACTTAATGAGTTTAATTTTGTTAATGCCATGCTATCCTCCTATTTAATACCAAATAATTTTACACGACCAGTATGTTGTCCACCACCCATATAAAATCTGATTCCACGACAGTAGTATGCTGCATATGTTGCAGGTGTAGCCATCCCTGCATGAAAAGAAAAACCTTGATGAGCACCACTTGTTCCAACAACACTGCCAGTTCCACTAAATGATGTAAGCATTGTAGTATCGTTTACGTTTACAAGTGTGCCTACTAAATTAATACCTTCACCAGTTGCATTTCCTATATTCACATGACCCATAACTGAATAAGAACTAGCATTATTTTGTTTATAAGTAGCACTTGCCATACTAGCATTTTGATATGCATAATTATTGCCACTAATTATACTACCTGCATCTCCACTTGCATTCGTTGTCATAAAAAATTGAATTAATAATTCTACATTATCATTATCTGGTTTAACATTATAAATTAACTTATATTCATCATATGTACTATTGATGTAAGTATTATTAATGTCATAATTGCCACCACTTGAACTTACTGCTTGGTCAAGCAATTTAACAAAAGCACTTCCACCATTAGCTAATGGAAGAACACCAGTTACTTTGCTAGTTAAATCAAGTGTACCATCAGCAATCTTTGCATTAGTTACTGCACCACTAGCAATCTTGTTAGCTGTCACACTACCATCAGTAGGTGTAGATATAGTACCTACATTGCCAAACACTCTTACAAAGTCTATGACATCAGATGCAGATAATGTAGCACCTACAGTTAGAGTATAGCCACTAAGACTAAGTGTGTTGCTGCCTTGTATAACTCCGTTGATGGATACTAAAAGATTATTAACACTCTCAGGATAGTAGTATGCACCATTTAATTGTAAATCGTAGTTTGCTGTTGCACTAGCTGTAAGACTGTCTAGCTCCAAGAAAGCACCAGTGGTAGGTTGTTGTCCTATAAATGGCATGGCTTACTCCTTTGGATTATCAGTTTTGATTTGTTGTATACGAGTTCTCCAAGCATCAATGTCATGGTATATCTCATCTAACTGGTCACCTATATCTCCATAGGCTAATCGTCTTGTATTTCGTACAACATTGTTAGCTTCTTCAGTATTACCTGCTGTTTCATATGATGCTAGTTGCTCATCTGTTGGTTCATCCAAACCATCTACTGACCATGTTTCTATAAAAGCACCATTACCATTATCCATAAGAAAAACATTTTCTTGAAAAATTGCTTCCTTGCCATTTGCTTTACAATAAAGTTCTATTTTTGTTGCTATATTTGCCATAATTTTAACCTATTAATTTAAATCCCATAAAAAATGAATCAGAACTAACTTGTGCATTAGCACTTGCATTACCATCTTTGTTAAAACCTAAAACTTTGACTGTATCTCCAACATCTAAATCTATTATTGCAGATAAAGAATTAGTAGCTTCAGAAATATTGTAACCACTAGCTTTAAAAAAATCTGATAAACCTATAGTTGAGTTCACTCCACCAGAGGTTTTTCTAAATTGAACAAAAAATCTCTCTCCATCATTTCCTGCTGAAGCAAATGCGTGTTTTAATTGACAACTAAAATAATATTTACCTGCCTCGCCACTTGGCACAGTAAAAGCATTTCCATCAAAAGCACTATCACTATCTATTTCATTAGTAGTAAAACCAGTTATTTCAGTTGTAACATTCCTTGTAAGTGTTTGGGCAGATGTTTTTTTAGCCCAAAAATATGGAGTGTTTATACCCCCTGCACCACTTACAGTACCAGTAAAGGCAAAGGTATCTGCTAGGTTCATTGACTCAGCTTGTATCTTTGATAATGCCATTCTATGCTCCTATTTCTAGTGCTGTCATTTGTGCAGTACTATTATTTAACATTGCTGAGTGATTATTATTTGACCAAGTGTTTATAGCATATAGATAAGTTTGTTCTGATGTACTGTTAGGACTATCTAAAATGTGCATTGTTATAGGCTGAACATGGTCACCATTAGTATCTTGAAAATTTACTAACCCTCTTTCTGAATGTCCTAGATTTGTTCCACCAGTTATTGCAGTATGTATTGCTAAATTACTTGTTACATTTCTAAAAATACTAGTTGAGAAATTACCACCACTAGCAAAAAATGGTGTAGCAGTAAGAAAGATTAATATTTTACTACTTGTAGAACTTGGTGTTATTTGTACGTATATACCACCAGACTTAAAACCACTGCTATTTGTTACACTTTGGTCTGCTGTTACTGGTGTTGCTGCTACTGCTTGTAATACTTTACCTAAACTAGCACTTATTTTTGCACTACTAACTGCATTATCAGCAATCTTAGCTGTTGTTACAGCACTATCAACTAACTTTGCACTTGTTACACTTCCATCAGGTGGTGTAGTAGTCTGTAAAGCCTTACCTAAGTAAATAACATAGAAGTCATCTGTACTAGCTACGTTGCCAGTCATAGTTAAAGCAGTACCACTAACTGTATAAGCTACTGATGGCTCTTGTCTTACGTTGTTTACAAAGACTTCAATCTCATTAGCATTAGCTACTGCATAAGTAAGAGTGTAATTAGCAGTACCATCACCAGTAATGTCTTGCTTGGCAAAGCTAGTAAAGTTTACTGATGGTTCGTTACCTACATATCCCATGTTTCACCTATACTTGACTTATTGCATCTACACGACTAACAATCACATCAAGTGATGCACTTGTATCTGAATCAAACTTTAACCTATCTCCAGAGACAACAACAATCTTTGAACCTCCATCTATAAGCTCAAGTGAACTATGTGCAGGTATTGTTACATCTTTGATTAAGTAATAATCTAAAGAAGAGTTTGTTATGTAAGCTGAACAAGTGATTGCGTTTGCTGTAATATTTGTCATTCTTATTGAAATGATACAGTCAAAACTATCAAAGTTAGTACCATTGGGTACTTCTCCAGTTCCTGCACCTATCTCTCTAAGTTTATCTTGTCTAAAATCTTGTGCCATATTTAACTCCTATAAAGCTATAGCCATTGCAACTGCAAAACCTTGTCCTGCAAATGATGAAGTGTCTACTGCTTCAATATTATTCCACGCACTTCCATCATAGTATTTAACTTTGCTTGTTGTTGTATTAAAGTATAAATCACCTGCATCTACAGTTCCTAAATTTGTACCTGTTTGATATGTCTCAGCAGCAGCATCACTAGAAAAACCACCATAATAAACATCTCTTTGACCTTGTGCTGCATTTGCTGCTTGGTTTGCCCAGTATTTTGCAGAATACTCAGAGCCACTTACAGCAGTATCTCTATCAAATCCTGCACCACCACCAATTGCCCATTGTTTTGCAGAGCCATCTGTTTGCCCACTTTGTGTACCAATAGCATATTCTTTAGCTGAATAATCATCACCATCTACAGTATTAGTAGTATCTGTTGCCCAATCCTTTGCACTTCCTGCACCATTCGTGTCATTAATTCCAGTACCACCAATAGCCCATGCTTTAGATGAATGTGTATCTGGTGACGTTTCTACTGGGCCATCTGTTTTGATTGCATAGTTTTCTGCTAATGTTGCACTTGTCGAAGCGTTAGACTCACTTGTTGCAGCGTTTGACTCGGAAGTTGCTGCATTACTTTCACTAGTTGCTGCTGCACTAGCTGAACTGGCTGCATTTGTTGCACTTGTGGCTGCACTTACTGCATCTACCAATAACTCAAAATGATCTGTGTCTGTTAATAAATCACCTATAACAGCATCTGCAACACAGATATATACGTTGTTTAACTGCCCAGCAGTTGTTGATTTGACGATATCCCTTACAACATACGCTTCTGTTGTCGTTGTTGTGTCTGTACCTCTATATGTACCTAACTCTTGCGTAACGGAAATCTCTCCACTACCATCAAAAGCCAGTATCTTGTTAGCTCTGTCTGAAGCACCAACAGTAAATTCTGTGGATGTCATGGTATTTGTTCGAGATAGTTTTATGCTTCTGTCTAGTTCTTCTTGTTGCTGCTGTGCAATAAAAGTTAGCCTATCTAAAGCATCTTCATGGCTTTCTGCTGGGAATGGATCGTTGGCAGTGTAATCTGTAGACTGAGTTTGTGCCATGTTACGTCTGATAACAACAGTAACTCCACTTGCAGGTGCAGTAACAAACACAACATTACCACCATTAGCATTACCTGCATTGGTAACTGTGTAATTTGTTGTTAGAGTTTGTACTGTTTCAGTACCAGCAGCCGATCTAAGTATCACAGTAAGGTCTGCGTCTGCGAATATCTTGAAAGTATACGCAAATGTGGTGGTACTTCCGTCTCCACTGTAACTGTTTTTTGTGGTTGTGCTACTAACTGTCATAACTACCTCATTTCTACGTTATAATCTTTTTTGCTAAATTAATCAAATTAAAACCTAACTGCTGACCTTGATGGTGAAATGTAATATTCTTGATCTGTTTCCTTTTCAATTTTTCTTTCCATTCTAGCCAAGTACCCAGGATTTGTTTTTTCCATCATTCCATATAAAAACAAATAATCTAAAGCTGTTTTAGTGTAAAATAAATTAATATATGGCGTGTTCGATACTAAAGTCCTAAAAGCATTTTTTGTCACCTGATCTGTTTTACCATCCCTTAAAGCAGCATATAACTTCAATACATCTGCTGCTGTGCCGAAGGTAGGTCCAGCAAATGTTTCTAATGGCGATCTACCAAATCTATTAAACTCACCAAAAACAAAATCACCATATATTCCAGCACCACCACCTTGAGTAAATGCCCTCACAAATGTTTTATAATTCAAGCCTTCCCTTTCGTCATAAACCTCTGCTGGACTCTTGCCTTTTAATATATCTTTTGTTGTCATTGACAAGTAACCCATAATGGTAGTACCGACCATCATTTGTGCTACGCCATATATACCACTTTGCCCTGCTTGTTTTTTAGCATGATATTGTTGTGACATACCTTTGGTCACGTAAGTTATTGGGAACCCTTTTAATTGCATCAATGCCCTTATTGCTTCACCTAATACTGTACCTCTTTCAGTACCCTGATTCATTATAGCTCTTTCTTTAGCACCAGGCGTAGGAATAGCCGTATCTGCTGCATCAGTTAAATATGAAGATAGTTTTGTTCTTAGATTGTCTTTGTATCTTTGTAACTCCACATCAGTTACTTTCTTCAGTTTTCTTTTTCTTGTTAGATTTGCTTCCCTTAAAGCACCTGCTTGAAGAATAGAAGGATCCACATCATCAACAGCAGCAGGAACTAAATAGTCATTACCATCTAATGCTTTCTTTTCCATACTACTATATACTGCCCAATCTTCTGCATTTATCCCATATCTTTGTAAATTTAGTCTTGTTCTTGTTGGTATTTCGTCAAATGCTCTGTTCGTATACATGGCTAAATCTGCTGATATCATCCTAGCCAAGCCAGTTTTCTGTGCATTGTTCCACCATGTCATACCATTTAATCTGAAAAACATTTGATGTGCTTTACCCATCATTCCTGGCAAGCTATCGTTTGCACCAAACCTTGAATGAACATCACCTAAAAAGTTCTCCACACCTACATTTAGCAAGTAAGCTAATTCCTTTTGTTGCTTGCCACTATAGTTTCTAAATATATCGCTAAACGCCCTTAAATATGATGTAAATATATTTCTTTCTGTTCTTGAATTTATAAAATGTGCTTTTGTTGCTATGTCCGAAAATGAAGATATTGTGGCTGCACCTAGCTTTGCCATATTTTGCAACATACGCCAAGCTGCATTTATTCCAGCAAAATCAACAGTTCCACCTAATAACAGTCTACCTGAACCCCTAGCTCTTGTAGTGCCATCCAGTTCCCTAAATTGATTTTCTAATCTTTTTGTTTTGATTGTTTCCCTAGCTTTCAGATTGGTTTTATTTATTTCTTGTGCATCTTGCAAAATCCTATCAAACATAGCTCTTGGATTTGTGCCAAAAGTTTCCATAAGACCAATAGCCTGACCATCATGCAAAATACCATTTACAACAGCTTCACTAAAACTTTGTCTTGTAAATTTTTGTGCGTAATCATATGCTGCTTGTCCATCTTTAAAGTGCAAAACTCTTGATGTACTTAGCTTTTTTGCCAAGTTAGCTGGACCTGAAAATCCAACTAATTTATCACCCATGTTATCACCACCATCAACTTTTTGATGCTGACCTGAAACTAAATTATCGTATATATCGCCTATAAATTGTTCATCTGTGTATTCTACACCATCTTTAAACTGGCTTTTGCTTTCAAATGTTTGGTCACTTAACCTTACGTAAGCACCATTCCCATCTTTCTCTAGCATATAGTTAACCCAGTTATCTTTGCCTGTTTTCCTCAAGATTATTGGATCATGCCCTTGTCTAACAACATAATTCTTTAGCTCACCAATTACTGCACCATTTCTATTTTTCCTTTGAAGTAATTGTTTTTGTACTTTTTGTACAATTTCAGCTATTTCTACAGCTTCTCTTGCACCAGCAACATTCAAATCAAGTGAATCAGGACCATCAAACATCGCTTTGTATATTAGTTCATCTAAATCGCCTGACTTAAATAACGCTTCTAAATCTTTTTTTCTCAATGCAGCGACTAACTGACCTGCGTATTCTAGGCTTATAGCTTGCTGTCTTCTATCAACGCTACCCAAGCCATCATCAATAACCCTAATATCACCTGTCAAAATTGCTTCCAGAACTTGCCCTGGATTGTCAGGATTATTCTTTAGCTTAGTCATTATTTTAGTGTAGGCTCTCATATTTAAAAGCCTTGTTTTCCTCATTATTGCTGCATTAATTCTTGCTTGTTTTGCTATTTCTTTTGCTAAATTAAACAAATCTAAGTCTTGGTCTGCACCTGCGTTAGCCATTCTTTTGGCTAATTTTTTTTCCAAAATAGCTACTATCTCTTGTGCTTCATCTTGCTCTAAATTTATACCTGCTCTTTTACCAGCTTGTAATACTTCATCTACGCAACTCATTAGCTTTTACTCCTAATAACGCATTGTGCTCCAACCTGTGTTGCAGTGTCATAAGAAACTCTTGCTTTTTCTGCTGCATCATCTGCTTCTCTCATAGCTGCTTTAGCTTTTTGCAATGTTTGTTTGGCAATATCTGGCAAGGAATCTATTATCTCAGGATCCTCCAATTCAAGCATCATAGCTTCGTTCTCTGCTTCAATATCCTCTGCTTTTATTTCACCTAAATCAGCAGTGTCTGCATCCATTTTATCAACTTTGTCTGCGTACTCATCTAATCTACCCAACTTGTCTTGACTTATACTAGCTGAATCTCTTTGGTCATTTATTTGCTGTGGCGTTAACTCTGCACCTTCTTGTGTGGTTACAGTTTCTTCTGTTGTGTTTGTATCTTTTGCACCAGGCTCAGTGGTTTGATTTGTTATAGGATCTTTTGGTCTTACAACTTTTTTACCTTTTAATCTATCCAAAGCAATGTCTAACGCTTTTAAACTTGCCTTTTTACTTGCTACTTTAGCTTCATCTACAACAATTTTATCTTTTTTAAATATTCCTCCTTTTATTTTAGTACCCTCTTCAAATCTTTTAAGCTGATTTTCTACAATAAACCTTGCATCTTCTAATGACTTTATGGCTTGTTTTTTGTTCATACCTCCAGCTTGACCAACTCGTGTTAAATCAGCTACAGTGGCAGACATATCATCAAGACCAACTTCGGTTAAATCAATTACAAAATCTTCATCATAAGGTGACTTGCTTACAACATCACTCTGATCCACAACCTTTTCAGTGCCATCAGTATCTTTGATAGTAATGATGCCCTCGTCATCAACCCTTACTTTTTCTACTACTCTTGGCTCACCATCAGAATTGTAAACTGTAATTGTGTCAGTCTGTTCTGCTTTAGGTTTTACTGTTGTCGTTTCTGCTTCATCAACAATACGATCAACCTGTACTGGCTTGTCTGTTAGAACCTGACCTATTGATGTTTTTTCTGCTCTAGCTCTTGTTTGTGGTGGTGTTCTGTTTATTCTGTCTGATATCTTACCAAATCCCACATGAAGTCCACTACCCAACGCACTACCTACAGCAACATTTAAAAAGCTATCTAATAAAGTGTAGCTTTCATCTTGCTCGGCAGCAGCAGCACCTATTATTAATGGCTCCAAAACAGCAGCACCAACAGCACCATCTACAGCACCTTTTACTGCTCTTGCTCCACTTTTACCCATTTTAGCTGCCATTGATGCAACTCTAGCTGGACCAAGGGCAGGAATAAACGCACTGGCTACATTTAATGGATCAAGGAAACTACCAGCTATAGCCACGCCAAATTGAGCAGCACCCAAGCCAAAACCACCTTTTGACCTTTGCAAAGTTATTTGAAATTCACGCCTTCTATCTACTCTTTCAGCTAAAAGTTGTGCTAATCCTTCTTTGATGCCATTGTCATCAACTTGTATACCATCTCTGTAGTACTCGCTTTCTTTCCAATCATCTTTAGATATTACTTTTCCTGCATCTGCTTTCCCAGTATACTGTTCTGCCAATCTATTTAAGGCGTTTAATGGATTGTAATACATTGTTTCTTGAAATGTTGCACCCAAAACATCTAAAGTACCAGCTTTGGTTAGATCAAAATATTGATTAGTTAAATTAGGATCATCCGTCTGCTCTGGTATATACATTCCAACCATTAGAATAACTGCCCAGTTGTTTGAAAATGATCTATCAATCTTGTTTTCTTTGTTTGTATTGTTCCTTGCCCAGTTTGTATTTCGTTATATTTTTCTAATGTTAAAGCCAAACTATCAAACTTAACAGTTATAAATGGAGCCATTCCACCTGTTTCCCCAGGTTCCATAGCTGCATCTTTTCTTTTTACCATGTTACCAAGTTGATCTACCATATACACACCAGTACCATCTGTTGTTGTTCTCCAAGTACCTCTTGACTTTAAGTCTGTATAATATTGTTCTTGCCATTTGCTTTTTGCTGCATCATCTAATCCTAGTGGTGCAGGTGGTGCTTCTACAGTTTCTTTTAAATAGTCAACATTATAAATTATAGATGTTTCTAAAATATCAGCTAAAGAATTAGCCACAGGCTCGTACTCTATACCAAACCTAACTGGAATATTATTTACCTGTACAAATGTGTTATGATTTCCAACAACTTCATTATATGCCCTTTTT
>Ga0208543_1000456_pt1 | contig 12897 bp, 6 predicted proteins | sample DEB08_DNA_14_FD_185497 | JGI IMG/M metagenome (GOLD analysis project Ga0208543, IMG submission 185497) | Aqueous microbial communities from the Delaware River and Bay under freshwater to marine salinity gradient to study organic matter... | ecosystem: Environmental > Aquatic > Marine > Coastal ...
AGGAGTGACTGAAGTATATGTACCAGAAGTTGCTGTAATAATAGCAGATCCAGAATTACCTATAACTTTTTTACCTACATCCGCAGAATCGAACGATCCGCTTGACAGAGTAAAAGTACCATCTCCAGTTGCACTTGGTGTTAATGTTGTACTGGCATAAGAAATAGGCTTTTCATCATAAAAATCGTAATTGGTTGCATTAGCATTAACGTTCCATTGACCTTTAGAACTGAACCCCTGCTGAGGTACTTCTTTAAATACAGACACAATCGGGCTTACGGCATCAATACTGTCCGCCATATTAAATGTAACGGCTTGATTAGAATCAAAAGATTGTGTGAGTGTATTTGATTTAATACTACTTGGAGCAATCTCTCCGCCAGATAAAGTTTGACCAATTGTTTCAAGATCTGCAATGGCTGGAGGTAAAGCAGTAGTCGGAACTTGAGTTGAAGTTCCTAATAACTTTGATAAATTTCTTGCATTACTTGCCATTTGTTATTCCTATAATTAAGCCATAAAGTCTATATAAAAAGCAGAAGAGTTACCGGATCCCCCATCATAAAACGCAGTTAGCGACCTCCAGTTTGACTCTAATACTCCATTAATATAAAACTTTACCTGACCTCCATTAAAATAAGTGTTATTATTACTTTTATCCCAGCCAGTTATGTAAAATCTCTGACCTGTAACTCCTCCGCTAGTCCACTGAACAGAAAAATTATCATTCGCGGTACCTTCAGATACATAATAAGTGTAAAAAGGATCTGGTACTGTATATCCTGCTGCAGTAGCGTTGGTTCTTATTAATCCAATACCTCTAGTGTCAGTATGTGTATTTGAAGCAAATCCACTTCCCCACTCTGGTACATTTGATGTTGGAGTGTAACCAGCGACAGTGGTAGTACTCCTCAAAGTTGAATCCTCAAAAACACCTCCTGTATTATTTAAAATTAGAGCATTCCACACTGTGTGATTATAATTACCTGTACTAGTTTGATCTACAACAAATCCAGTAATATTTTCTAATCCAAATGTTAAAGTAAGAGTAGTAATAGCAGGAGTAAATAAAACTCCGTCAGAGGCTTTAGTTCTAAATGTTACAGTTCCAGCATCAGAGTCACTCGTACTGGGAGTTAAAGTAAATACTCCGCTACTTTCTGATACAGCTGTTAACTGTGGAGGTAAACTAGATGCACTATACACTGTTGATCCAGAATACGCATCCCAATCATATGTTATTGGAAAACCAGATTCATCAACCGCAACTGCTGTTAAAGTACTTGCAACACCACTTGTACTAAGGTTAACTTCAGACGTAGGAGTTGTAGTATACCTAGGCCCTATTTGAGGACCAGAAGAAATCCTATCCCATTCAGAACCGTCCCAAACATGGACAGTTTTTTTAGCTTGATTAAATTTTAAGTCTCCAGTGGAATTGCCTGAAACTGGCAATGCAGCGTCATTAGCAACAGGTGTAGCACCACCAACACCTTCCGGTATTGATTCTACGGGTATTATTGCACTACCGCCCCCCAATAAGTTTGCTAAATTTCTTGCTCTTGATGCCATCTTTATAACCTTTTAGTTTATACTATTTATTCTAAATATAATCATTGTTATCTTTAGTATTTTAGTTTAATGATATTTTATGCTGAACAATCCAATTCGGGTTTGTATGTAAAGTATATAAAAACTTGCCATGATCACTAAAATTAATTCCAGTAATATTTTGTATTTTAAGCCCATAGGATGCATCTGGTACTGTATCAACTGCAGTATCAATAACCATAGTATCCCATTTATTATCTAATGTATAACGGCGTATAACTTTCTGATCGTTTGCAGCTATCATAGTTTTTCCTCTTTTATCAAATGCTACCGACTGCATATCATCATATCTTATGTTACGTTTTATTTTTATATCGCCTCCTGTAGAACTTATTGAAAAAGGTGCTGGTAATTGATATTCTCGTACTCTATTTGATGCTACATTACTATCTACAGAAATATACATTTTTGTACCATCAGAGCTAACTGCAATTGCCCAAATATCTTCATTATAAACACCATATAAAACATCTTGATATGTAAAAGTTTCAGAGATAGTAGAAGTATTCATTGTTGTTATATTCCATGGTGTAGAAAGTGCAAGTTTATGAATTCTTGACGGTGCTAAACTTCCCGTTATAAAAACATAACTCCCATCAGGACTAAAACAAAAACCTCTAGGGTTTGCGGTAGAGATGTTGGTTGTAATATAGGAAGTACCTGTTGAAGAACTAGGAAGAAAAGGCGTACTTAAATTGTATTGCCATATTCTAGCTGAGCTATCCCCTAAAATATACATCTTATCTCCAGAGGAACTAAATGTTAAACCTTTAGGGTCTGAATCTTGAGAATTATATTGAAGCCAAGTATTTGTATTAGTAGTTGTTATTGTAGTTATATCCCAAGGAGTGGTTAGTGAATAACTTTTTATTCTGTAACTCGGAGGATCAATTACTATAAGAGCAGTACCATCAGATTTAAATGCCATGCGCTGAATAGTAATTCCTGTTTTTTGTCCTCTATAATGTGCGGATGATGATTCCCAAGGAACTATTAAATCATACTGTCTTATAACGTCATCACCAGAAATATACATTTTAGTGCCATCAGGCTTAAAAATAACATCTTCACATTCATTTAATCCAGAATATAATCCTTGGGATCCTATTGCTGTAGTTTTAATATTACTAGTACCATCATATGCATCATCTACATGGCTAAGATCATAAGGCGCACTTAAATTAAATTGACAAGGACCATTTTGATTATTCATTTCTGTGACATAAATTCTAGTTCCGTCATCACTAAAAATCATATCTTCAGGTGATGAATATGTGTGTGGATCTTTTACTTCAGTAAAAGTAGCGGTATCTAAATCAAATGCTGTTGAAAGAGTATATATATTAAAATCATTACCAGTGCTACCAGTAGTAAATAATTTAGTACCATCTTCTGAAATAGCGATACCGGTTCCATTATATTCTTGAGCTACAGTATTTAATTCTTTATTATTATACACTGCAGTAGTAACATCATAAGGAGTTGATAAAGTATATTGTCTAATATAACTATTTACATTGCCACCACCAAAGAGAATATACAGATTTATACCATCTCTGCTTAAAGCAAATCCATATCCAGTGCCTCCGCCAGATCTACCTTCAACATTCCATACATCTTTATAGTATGCATTTGAAGATGTTCTTATATCCCAAGATGTTGATAAATCAAATTTTCTTACGGAATCAATGTCACTGTCTGTAACAAATAATTTAGTACCGTCTGAAGAAAGCCATAATCCTGTAGGAGTAGAAGGCTCCCCTTGTTGAATTAAATAATCGTATGAGTATGTTGCAGTTGATATATCCCATGCAGTTGATAGTGTGTATGCTGTTATATCATCTCCAGTGGCACCAGTAATATACAAAATTGTTCCATCAGTTTTAAAAAACAACCCATAGGGTGCAGTTTGTTCTCCGACTACAGAAAGAGTTACATCTGCATTACCACCAGCCGGAAGACTCCATGCAGTACTTAAATTATGCTGATAAATTGTGTCTGTATTAGAAGAAATATAATACATTTTGGTGCCGTCGGGGCTATAATATATTCCCTGCGGGTCAAGCCCAGCTCCATTTTCTAGCGGACCACGATCTGATATAGTAATAGTTGCGGTTGATAAATCCCACGCAGTTGACAAGTCATACTGGTGAAACATATCTCCTGTTGTTCCGCATATAAAAAATCTAGTTCCATCAGATTTGAAAAACATTCCTGATACATTAGTATCATCAGCATTAACATTGAGAATATAAGAAACTGTTGCTGTACTTAAGTCAAAAGCTGAGGACAAATTATACTCATATATTGAATTAGACGATGCACCAATAATATACATTTTAGTTCCATCAGATTTTAAAAATAAATCAGTTGGATTGCCCTGGCCTCCTGTAGGAATTTCATATCCATCACCATCTAAATACTTTGTAGTAATGTCCCAAGGGGTGCTTAATGTAAACTCCCAAACATATTCCATTGTAGTACCTACAAAATACATTTTAGTGCCGTCTTCTTTAAAAAATATTGATTGGCCATATGGATCATAACCTGACATATCAATGGAAATCTTTGAACCGGCGGTTGTTACATCCCAAGGAGTTGATAATGTATATTCTGTTAGTTCATCAGGGCTATTTCCTACAAAATATAATTTTGTTCCATCAGGTTTAAAGTAGTGTCCTGTAGGATAGGTTTGATCTGTATCTGGATCAAATGTTTGAGGATTTGATGCAGTTGTTACATCAAAGGCTGTTGAAAGGTCATATTGGGTTATATCGTCTCCTGTAGTACCTACAATATATAGTTTATAACCGTCGACAGATAAAGATACAGAAAAAGGATTAGTCTCTTGAGATGACACATCAAAAGATCCATTTGAGATAGCCGTTGATGGATCATATTTTGTAGTTAAAGAAAACTGATAAACCTTATCATTACCATATCCAATTAAATATAATATCATACCAGTAGGATCAAACCAAATACCCGACATACTAGCATCATATGATGTAAAATCGTGTGTTGCATATTCTGTGGCAGAGTTTACATCCCAAGGATTCATAAGATGATATTCATGAATATCATCATCTGCCGTAGTCATTTCAAATAATTTTAAACCATCTGCAGAAAAGAATATTTCGCCGTGATTGGACATACCATAAATTTTAAAAAAAGGTCTTTTTGGTAAATTATATATACCTTGAGTGATACTCCAATCAATATCAGGGTTAGGAAATTCTTCATTGACTGTTTTTAAATGATGGGCATTGATATTAAATACTCCAGAATTGCCTGAAACATTTTTTCCAATAATCCCCCCGTTTAGTTTCATGATATTACCTCATAAGAACATATTATTTCTATAGAGGTTGTACTTGAGGCTTTTACTTGTAGTTTATCACCTTCCTGCAAATATAAACTATGATCTTTTGAAATTGCTATTAAACTTGAGGTTGTAGGAATTGATAAATTTCTTACAATAGCATATGAATTAGAACTTCTAACCAAATCTACAGACACATCAACTGATTCTATTGTGCTTACATTTGACGCACTTAAAGAATTAATTTTATATACTTTATTACTTGAAGCAACATTTTCTATTAGATCCACAAAGCTCGTCGTTGCTACTGTAGCTGCGGTTTCCCCCTGTATTGATGTCACATTAACTATATTAGGATTTGCCATCCTGTTATCCTCCGAATAAGAAATTAAATGCTATTGCTTTAGACGATGATGTAGATCCTTCAATAGAAGCTGGTTGACCTACAGAATCAATAAATGATATAGATCCAGGTTGAGTTGGATTTTCTTTGATTTGAACACCACCAATATGTAAAGTTCCCCCTGATAAATATAAATCTTTCCATTTTTTGGTTGGTGTGCCTAAACTTCTTGAACTGTCAAAATCAGGTATTATATCTTGTGATACTGAAGTTAAATTGACGGATGCTTGTCTTGCCTGAACATAAGCTGAATCCACAAAACTTGCATCAATAACATTAATATTAAATTGTTTAGTGTAGTCAAATATAATAATTTCAAAACCAACAGAAGCAGGATCTACAAGGGTTATGGTTGTACCGTTACTTGCGGTATAATCAGTACCAGCGGTAAGAAGAATACCATTTAAAAATACCTGTACAGTACTAGGGCTATATGAAAGAGTAGATCCGTCTGCATCTACACCACCAAATAAAGTCTGATTAGCAGCCGCAACAAATCTATACTTATCTACAGTAGCAGTTGCTCCATACTGAGGAATTCTTGCCGTAACATAAGCAGAGTCAATACTACTTAATTGTGTTGTAAAATATTTATCAAAGTTATTTACTACTAATTCAAAATCTGAATCAGTGGCCTCTGTAAGTGTAATAGTATTACCACCAGATGTTGTAAAATCTTCTCCCTGATATAAATTAACGCCATTCATAAATACTACAATGTTATTTGAATCAAATGCTAAACTATTACCAGCATCGTCATTACCAGTAAAAACTGTCTGAGGTGCGGTTGTAGTAAATTTAAATTTATTAATATTAGTAGTTGCTGAATGGTTTGGTATTCTAGCTATAACATAAGCCGAATCAACAATACCATCTAAATCAAGAATAAACTTATTTGAAAAATTCTCAATTAATACTTCATTACCTGAATTAATTGAGTCAAGAAGTGTTACAGAATTACCAGAAGATGTTGTATAATCTTGTGATTTAGTAAGAAGAATACCATTTAAGTGTACTTGTACTGCTCCATCAGAAAATGCTAAAGTGTTTCCGTTTGCATCATTTCCGGTATATGTTGTCTGACCTTCTGTTGATACATATCTAAATGTATCAATTGATCTATTACCTGCATATATCTCACCAATTCTTCCAGAAATATAAGCAGAATCAACAATATCAGTTGATACATATATCTCACTAATTCTACCTGTAATATAGGCAGAATCAACAATGTTTAACATATCTTGTGAATCTATACCAGGTGAACGATATAGATTTGAGAATGTATTAATTGCTATTTGATCACCAGCTGAAGCAGAATCAATAAGAGTAAGAGTATTTGAAGATGCAGTTGTAGTATAATCTGTTCCATTTATAATAAGAACACCATTAACTGATACCATAACATTAGAATTATCTTGATCAATAATAAGCGAAGAACCATTATCATCTGCACCAGTAAATACTGTTTGACCAGAGTCAGCTGTATAGAAATAATTTAATACAGAACCTCTAGCTGGATATGACACACCAACTCTATTTGTGATATAGTCCGAATCAAAGTAAGTTGCTAAATTATCTGTGCTTGTTGGATCAAAAGATACAATAGATATTTCATCAGATGCAGCAGCTGCAAATGTAAGAGTTAAAGTATTCTCGTTTGATAGATTATAATCATCAGTTTTTAATAAAAGAACACCATTTAAATATGCTGCTAAATTATCACCAGTAAATTGTAAGCTATTTGAATTATCGTCTGAACCACTAAATGCGGTCTGACCAGAATCGGCAGTATATACATATGTATTAACACCACCTGAAACAAGAGCTGAAGATGTTTTTACATCTATATTTTGAATTATTACATCTTGATCAATATCAAGAGCGGGTGTAAGTGTTAAAGTATGGTTTCCTGTGGTGGTATAATCCGCACCTTTTTGTAAGAAAATACCATTTAAATAAACATTTACATTTATAGGATCAAAGGCTAAAGTATTTCCAGCACTATCTGCTCCAGTAAATACGGATTGACCAGAGTCAGAGGTAAATTTAAATGTATCAACACCGCCGTCTACTGTAATATTTGTATAAATACCGGCTTGTCTTGCCTGAACATAAGCTGAATCAACAATTGATATAATATCAGCAGAATCAACTGTTCCAGATCCTCCGCCTCCAGTGTTTGTAGAAGGAGCAAATGTAAATACTCCAGTCGAACTATTATACGATAAAGCACCCCCGCCTGAAGCAGACGTTGTGGTAACAGATAGATCTGTTAGAGATATTCCAGATCCGCCTCCAGATTGTCTAGCTTGAACGTATGCTGAGTCGACGTCTGACAATATGATAGAAGAAACTGTAGCAGAGTCTGTTCCGCCAGTGCCACCCGATATTGAAATGTTACCAGAACCTAAAAGAGATGTATTATTTATTGTTTTAATATTGGTTCCAGATACAAGAGTTGCTTGAGCATCTGTAATACCATAACCAGAAATCGTTGTTGGTGTGCCTGTAATTGTTGACCAAGCCTGATTGTGTGCCGATGGTGTAAATGTTGAAGGAGTTCCAGTTAAAGAACCATAAGCACCATCAAATGCATCCGTAATTCCATATCCAGCAATTGTAGTTGGTGTACCAGATATATTAGACCAAATATTAGAAGTTGCAGCAACTGAACCTGCGCCCATTCCAGAATGGTTAGCGCAGTAATAAAATAGTGCCGGTGTTCCAAAAGTAACAACTATCTGTACATAAGAACCAGCAAATCCTGGTGTTCCTGAAATGGTAACTCCTGATGTATATTGAGAACCACTATTATGTGTACCATCATCTGTTGTAGAAAATCTCAGGGGATGAGAACTATTAGATGAATTAGATTGATCGAACTTGTAAGTCCTACCTGGTTGCAAATGTAGAGTTGCCTGTGACTGACCATCTAAAACAAATTTACCACCTGCCACCGTAACTGTAACATCTGTAATCGTATCGAGTTTAGTATTAATTAGTGTAGTATTAGCGCCGATTGAAGCAGATACTGTTCCCGCAAAATTAGAGTCGTCACCAAGAGCAGCAGCTAATTCGTCTAAAGTATCAAGCTGTGATGGCGCTGCATTAACTAGTGCATCTATTTTTAATTGTGCTCTAGCATCGGCTCGGGCATCTGTATAATAAAGATTAGAGCCTTCTGTTACATGATCTGTTGTAGTAGGTATAGTGAATCCACCGGTTGCTGAATCATAGCTTGCAGATCCCGTTGAGAAACTAAGAGATGATCTTGATCTAGTTTCTGTAAAATATCTGGCAGTATTATGTTCAGCAAGATCAGCTGTGGTCATAGCGGACATATCAAGCTTAACTTTAGCTCCGCCTAGATTTTCAAAGCTAGGGATTCCACCCGAATCTTTAAGTGTAACATTACCAAGAATAAGTGAGCTACCAGAAAGATACAGATCCTTCCACTTATTATTCGCTGATCCTAGATCGCGATGTTCGTCTGAATCTGGTATTAAATTTCCATTGCCTGAAGCAAGCTTGGAAAATAAACTGGCCTTACTCATTTAATATTCCTTAATTGTCTACCTTAGCGCCTGCTCTCCATTGATAGCAGCTCCAATATCTTGCTTTCCATTTTGGTCCAGGATTATCACAATTATGTCTTGCTCTAAATGATTTGCGTCTAGCGGGATCGTCTCTTTTAATTTCCATGTTAGGATCGCCAAATCCTACTTTTACAATATTACCTTTTTCATTTTTTACATAAACATAAAATTTCTTTTTACCGTCATTTGAACGAGAAGGGTCATTAAGTTTAACCTTGCGCCCTTGATATTCAGCTTCAGCAATTTCTAAATCTTCATAAAGATTACATTCTTCACAAATATTATCAATCTCTTGTTCTCTGTGTGTTTTAAACTGTTTCATTATAGAGCCCTAACTTTTATATTTGCGTTTACTAATGACTTAATATTTATAGTTGAACTATTTGGAAATTCTGCAACATAATCTGTTCCTGCTACTGCTTCTCTCACTAAAGCTTCTGCGTCATAGTTAATCGTAACACCGTCAGATATTGGGCTAGTACCAGAGGCCGCATAGGGTGCAATCATTAGGTCTAATGTATCTGCGCTATCCTGACTGAAATGATATGCATCTGCAACAGCATCCAGCTGTGCTTTGTTCATTCTATTAAATGGTTGAGCTCCTAGTGCTTCTTGTAAAGTTGCATGCTCGTTATTGTTTGTACCATTGACCCAAGTCTCAGATGTACCGTATGATAAAATTGTTCCAGTTGTAGAAAATACTCTGGCACCATTACCACCAGTAACAGCTGTAGCAATTATCATTTTTGTGCCATCCGGCGAAAACTGTCCAGCTTTAGGGTCATATGATAATCCATGATTCCATACATTAGTTTGAGTTAATGTATCTGAAGTAGAAAGTGCATTAGATGATGATCTTGTATATTCTACCCATCCCTCACTTCCAGATCCTGTATTACCAGTATGAATAAATATTTTTGTTGCATCCGCATTTGCAACAAGAGTTTCTGGATTAAAAGAACCAAAGGCACCTGATATATATTGTGCTGATCCTACTGAACTTAAACTATAATCATTAATTGTTTGAAAGGTTAAATCTTGAACATTTCCAAGAGCGCCTTTCCAAATAATACCATTACTTGTTACAAAGCCACCAGATGATGGAGAAAACCCAGTGGTGGCCACATTACGTGTATGCGAAGCGGTACTTATATCCCAAGCTGTTGACAGTGTGTACACGGAGAGATGGTCATATGTTGAGCTGTTAACATACATATATTGTCCATTAGGAGAAAACTGTAAGGATACGTGAGATTTTAAACCTCTGTTTCCAGTATTGGGTTGAACATTAATCCAAGTAGTATATGAAGCAGTACTCACATCATAAGCAGTTGATAGACTAAATTCATAGACAGCCGGATTTTGTCCTGCATTTTGTGCATTTATAATACCATACATTTTAGTACCATCATTATTAAATGCTACCGAATTAGCTGAACCACTATTCCATCCTCCAGCACCAGTATCTAATTTAATTTCTGATTCATAACTTGGTGAAGATAAAGAAAACCCAGAAGTAGTGCTACTACCGCCATCATTATTATACTGCCAAGTGCCAGAGTTATTCTTAACAATCTTTCTTACACCATCAGATGCTTTAGCTACAGCCCAGCTTGTCCGATTATCTGTTGAAACTGCATAAAAAACATCTCCATCATTCTTAGTTTCATCCGCTGTCATTGAGTTAATATCCAGCCACGCAGATGAATTGATTTGACCAGTAGAAGAATTTGTGAGTGCTGGAAAATATTGAGAGTATGGGTGAAGAGTAGAACCTGTATCATACATAACCAGTTCGTCTGGATTTGCTCCATAATTTGAAATTAAAATTTTCTTTCCATTATTAGCAAAACTAAAACCCCAAACATTAGTATAACCAGTAACCCACGTTTCACTTGATGAATATGAACCTGTAGATATATCCCATGGTGTTGATAGATTATAAGTTAAAATTTGACCACTATTTCTCATAGAAAATAATTTAGTTCCATTGGAATTAAATCTTAAATCCATAGCACTTGTTCCAACATCCGATACAGATAAACTTTTATTATCATAAGACGCTGTTGTTATATCCCAAGCCGTGGATAAACTATACTGGTAAGCAGTGTTATTTTGAGTTCCACATATATACATCTTTGTTCCATCAGGTTTAAATTCTAAACCGTTCATCGACGCCTCTTGTGACGCTTGATATTTTGCATTAACATAAGTAGCAGTACTTACATCCCATGCCGTAGATAAATCATACCTTCTAATATAATCCGCTGGGCTAGTTGTGTATACTCTTGTTCCATCACCAAATATATACAACCCTCTTGCCGCGTCAGACGATTGTGTATTAAAAGCACCTTGTCTAGTAGCTGTTGAAATATCAAAAGCAGTACTTAAAGTTATATAAACTACTTGATCATTGCTGGTATCTAAATAAAACCCTTTTGTGCCATCACTACCTAACATAGCAGAACCTATGTCTTCGGCAGGGCTTGCTGCGGTTGCCCATGATTTAAGATTAGAAGGAGATGAAATATCATAACCAGAACTATAACCACTTAACTCAATACCAGACCCATCAGACTTACCTTGAGCACCAAATAGTTGCCAAGAAGAAATAGCTGATGTATCTGCAAAAGGAGTGACTGAAGTATAAGTACCAGAAGTTGCAGTAATTATAGCTGATCCAGAATTACCTACAACTTTCTTACCTACATCAGCAGAATCGAACGATCCGCTTGACAGAGTAAAAGTACCATCTCCAGTTGCACTTGGTGTTAATGTTGAACTGGAGTAAGAAATAGGTTTTTCATCAAAGAAGTCATAATTTGTTGCATTAGCATTAACGTCCCATTGACCTTTAGAACTAAATCCTTGTTGAGGCACTTCTTTAAATACTGACACAATAGGGCTTACTGCGTCAATACTATCAGTTAAATTAAAAGCAACAACTTGATTGGAATCAAAGGATTGAGTAAGAGTATTATTGGATACAATATTTTTAGTATTTACACTAATAACACCAGTATCACTTATAGCAGACGTTTTAGTTTCAACTGCAGCAATTTGAGTTGGAGTAGCAGTAGGGTTTTCAACCATGTCACTCATAACAGGGTTACTAACCATTGCTTCTGCTAATTTAAACGCTTTACTTGGCATTAATGTTCTCCAAAATTTCTATATTATTCACTATCTTTTTTTGCTGAAAGATATGCAGCAATTGCCATATCTCTACGTTCTTTTGCACTCTTACCTTTAAACTGTGGTGCATCTGATTGTTTAAAATCATCTATCCATGCGCCCATACCATCTGATACTTCAAGCTTTTCGTTTTGTGGTTTCTTTTTAAATGTATTAAGACCCTTACTTCCACCTGAACCAATGCGCTCAGCTTTATTACTTTGCGTTGTTGCAATTCGTTTCATTGCACCTTCGCCCGATAATCTTTTCTTTTCTTTCTCATAATCAGATTTGCTAAGTTTCATAAATCCGGTATCTATGGCTTTTTTATTAGCATCTGCTCTTTTCTGCAAAGGATTAGTGGCTTCACCCAATTCGACTTCTTCTTTATACATATTAAGTTCATATTTTTTATTATCCAAGTTTGCAACTTGAATTTGAACGCCTCTAGATTTACCCTTCTTATCAGTACCCATCAAACGATACGAATTAGTTTTTCCATTAGATGGTTTTTTAGGGCCCATGGCAACTTTATCGTCAATTTCATCTGGATCAATTTCAATGCCAAGTTTTTTCTTTGCATGGTCATATGCATGTTTCATCGCAGATGAAAAATCTTTATGGTATAAATCATATCCACTAGAAGATTTACCCATTTTTTCCAATAGGCGTTCTTCATTGGTTTTCTTTAATCTATCATTTGCTCTACCTGATCCAGTAAGTCTTTTTCCATACTTTTTAAGCATTTTAGGATCATCTTTTTTCAGAGCGGTTTTCATATAGTCTTG
>Ga0208543_1000457_pt1 | contig 12891 bp, 5 predicted proteins | sample DEB08_DNA_14_FD_185497 | JGI IMG/M metagenome (GOLD analysis project Ga0208543, IMG submission 185497) | Aqueous microbial communities from the Delaware River and Bay under freshwater to marine salinity gradient to study organic matter... | ecosystem: Environmental > Aquatic > Marine > Coastal ...
ATGGTAAAACTCTATTGAGCACATTGTAATGAATAATACCAATCAGGTTTTGGTGACTGTTCGCCCCGTTGGAGACTGGATCAAGACCACAGAGAAGGCTGTAGCTTCTGGAGCATCTGTATGTTTGCAGACCTTTGGCTTTGAAGAACATATTGAGGAGCTTTGGAATCAATGCCTGGCCAAATTCATAACAGGCATCTTTGCTGTCTCATGCAAAGACTTCAAGACAGCTAAGGCGTTGCAGGCGATCGCTGAACTGAATGGCTCAGCGTTAACCAGATCATTGAGAGTCATTATCCCTTGGCATCGAGTCAGCCGTGAACAGATTGTTGAACTGAATGGATTGAATCCAATTCCCAGGCTGGGCTCCATTCAGGATGTAGAGCAGTATGCCAAGTCTCCCTGGGATCAACAGAATGATCCTTGTGTGATCATCGAGGGTTATGAATCGGGCGCACTCTGCGGACGTGATTCTCAATATATTCTTTTCCAAAAGGCTTTGAGTTGCCTTAATGATTGTAGAATGATTGTATCAGGGCCAATTGGGCTACTCTCATTCTCGGCACTTAACAGTCAAGGAATACATTCCATTCTACTTGACGAGCAAACACTGCTACTTCATGATTCCTATCTGCCACTGAGGACCAAGCAGTTACTGAATAGAGTCAATGGAAGGCAGTCCATTGTTTTGCGCTCAGCCTTGGATAATAATGAAGAAGTGAGATGTGTCTCGTTGCCTGGAAAAGGTGCTCCAGGGTATTTATTTGGAATTAGTATTGATGCTTCTGAGTTAAACGAAATTGCCAGATGGAAGTCTGAGTGGATATTTCCTGTTGGGGAGGGTATTGATCTTGCCAAGGAATTCTGTGTAAAATATTGCACTCTCGGCAGAGTTGTTTCTGCATATAGGTCTATTCGGGTATCTCGCGGTTTGGCTACACGACAACCGAATACAATTGCAGACCAGTTTGGTGTTAAATATCCAATAATTCAGGGCCCAATGTCACGCGTTAGTGATAACGCGGAATTTACAGCAAGCGTAGCGCGAGGTGGTGCTCTGCCTACCATCGCTGCCGCGATGCTATCGGCTGAAGCGCTTGAGAAAATTCTGGTAAAGACAGCTGAATTGGTTCCAGATTTACCTTGGGGAGTTGGACTACTTGGATTTATTGATTCAACACATTTGCAATCTCAAATCTCCGTTCTGAAGAATTCTAGTGCAAGTTTTTGCATCCTCGCCGGAGGGACTCCAGCACAAGCGAAGGAGATTGCATCTAAGAATTTACGTGTGTTTATTCATGCACCCACTCCTGAATTGCTCGAGTTATTCATAAAAGAAGGCTGGAGAGACTTTATCCTTGAAGGACGTGAATGCGGCGGACATATAGGTCCCTTGAGTTCTCTGAATCTTTGGGAACGATCTATCAAAGTTGTGCTTGAGCAAAGTCCTGCTGTTGGTCGAGAGGTCTGTTTGGTGCTGGCCGGGGGGATTCATGATCAGACTTCTGCATCTTTTGCTGCATATATGATAGACGATCTAGCTAAGGTTGGTGCAACGTGTGGGTTACTTGTTGGCTCTGCTTATCTTGCTACTCGTGAAATTGTTCAAGATAAAGCGATAACTCCAACATATCAGGAGGTTACGATCGAATGTACCAATACTGTCTTCTTAGAGACATCTCCAGGGCATCAAAGCAGATGCGCCGATACAGCATTTTCTCGAGAGTTCAATGCCAAGCGTGATGAGTTGGTCAGATCTCAGGTTCCTGTCAGGGAGATTTCTAATCAGTTGGATCGATTAATTTTAGGACGCCTGAGACTGGCTTCCAAGGGTTTGCAGCGAGGTGAGAATGGTTTGCTTCAGGTTACAGAAGAGGATCAACTTGAGTTAGGAATGTACATGCTTGGTGAAGCTGTCTGTCTGATTAATAACCAGACAACCATTCACCAATTACATGAGAGCATTAAGGCAGGCTTGGAAACACCAAGCAAGGCAGCGGAATTCGAAATTACTGAACGGGCCTCTATTCGTGAAGCTAATGAAATTTATAGAGGGAGTCTGGATATCGCCATCATTGGAATGTCTTGCAAGCTGCCTGGCGCTAACAACCCTGAACAATTCTGGGACTTGGTCGTTCGTGCTCGAGGCCAGATCAAGGAGATTCCAGAAGAGCGTTGGTCCATTGGCGACTTTTATTCAGCTGATACCAAGGATCCAAATAAAATACATTCTAGGTGGGGCAGCTTCTTGGATGCTGTTCAGTTTGATCCAATTGAATTTGGTATTCCTCCGCAATCCTTGTCTTCGATTGATCCAGCCCAGTTATTAGCACTTGTTTGTGTGAAAGACGCTCTTCACAACGCAGGCTATTTTGAAGATAGTATTTATGATCGTGAATCTACGTGCGTCATCCTTGGCTATAGCGGTGGCCTTGGCGAATTGGGTCAAGGCTATGTAATGCAGGCGGAACTGGCTCCTCTTTTGAACAGCCATCCTCAAGTTGAACAGTTGCTGCCAAAGTGGACTAGTGATAGTTTTGCGGGTATTCTTCCAAATGTTTCGGCAGGTAGAGTTGCAAATAGATTTAATTTTGGTGGCACCAATTGTACTGTTGATGCTGCATGTGCATCCTCTCTGGCTGCTTTAGACGTCGCCGTTAGTAAGCTTAGACAGGGTGATGTCAATATGGCTGTTGTCGGAGCAATTGACACGCTTCAGTCTCCTTTTGCCTATTTCTGTTTTTCGGAAACTCAGGCCCTTTCCCCAACTGGTGAAGCCAAGTCGTTTACCAATGAAGCTGATGGCATTGTTCTTGGTGAGGGTGCTGGAATCCTGGTACTCAAGAGGCTCGAAGATGCAGAAGCTGCTGGAGATTCAATCCATGCCGTGATCAAGGGCATTGGCAGCTCGAGCGATGGTCGTGGCAGGACGATGACTGCCCCGTCCCATCAGGGACAGGTTCAGGCTTTCGCCCGAGCCTATGAGGACGCTGGCGTGAATCCAGCCATGCTTGGTTACTACGAGGCTCATGGGACAGGTACACCTGTTGGCGATCGATCCGAGATCAGAGCGTTGACTACATTCCTGGAAGCCAAGGGAAGTCAGAGTTCTCACTGTGCGGTGGGTTCAGTGAAAACTCTGATTGGTCATACAAAAAGTACTGCCGGATTAGCGGGTCTTCTGAAGGCCACACTAGCCTTGAAAAATAAGTCAATACCAATCCATAGCAGAGTTGAAGAACATATTGACGAAGTGGTAAGTTCTGAGGCTGTTTATCTACCTACTGGAAATCTTCCTTGGCTCAAAAATGAGTCATGTAAACTTAGAACTGCCGGCGTCAGCGCTTTCGGATTTGGGGGGACCAACTTTCACGTTGTATTGCAGGAGTATGTACCGGAACCTGTTGTAGATGCTGAAGAAGTAATTGAACAGCCCAAGATTGCCTGTGGATGCAGGCTTCTTTATTTTACTGCCGATGGTGGCAGCCTTGTTCAATCTATCCATTCAGCATTGACCCACTCCCGTCAGATTGAGGAGGAGTGCGCTCTGAATGGGTATGCCACATCTGTGAATCAACTTATTGCAGACACAATTCAGAGCCAAGATATCTCTACTCACCTTCGTAGCGTTGCCAAAGACTATGCCATCATTTTAGTTGATCTCAGTGAGTCGGATATTGCTGACAAGCTGGATATTGTTCACGACCTTCTGCAAGGAAAGAAAGATTATTCTGACCTGATGCGTCAGTGGCTCGTTTGTCAGTCAGAATCGGCTGGACTTCAGATTAAATCCAAGAATGCTGACGAGATTGCTCTTTTGTTTCCAGGCCAGGGTTCTGATTATCCCGGAATGGGCACAACATGCATGGGAGCGATGCCACTTCGTTCCCATGAGCTGCTGATGCAACTTATACCGGACTACTTGTCACGCGCAGACGTCCTTGATCATTATCTCTTTTGCAAACAAGAGAAGGGCAAGGCTCCTGCTGCTGAACTGAAACAATCATTGCTAGCGATTACTGAGGTCGCATACCTCGAAATTCTTAATCATCTTGAAATCCCATGGTCATTGGGTCTTGGTCATAGTCTTGGCGATTTTGTAAGTCTTCATGCGACGGGATGGATGTCAGACAGACAGCTAGTCGAACTACTGCATTCTCGTGGCCAAGCTATCAGCAATTTCAAAAAGGACGGCTATGGCATGCTTGTCCTGTTCTGTTCGGCTGATCAAGGCAATGAATTACTAAGTTCGGTCGCGTCACACTCAATTACATTGGCCAATATCAATTCGCCAACACAAATCGTCTTGTCTGGTCCGCGCTCTGACCTTGAAATTATTGAGGCTACTTGCTTAAGGGGTGGTGTTTCAACCCAATGGATGCAAGCCAACCAACCATTCCACTCTGTTTTGATGCAGCAATGCAATGCTATCTTTTCGGATTGTTTGGGTGCCTTGGAGCTTAAGGCTGACCTTCCACATTCACGTCAGTCAATTCTTAGCACGTCCCCTCGGTCCGGTCCTGTTACTAAGGAGAACATTAGAGACCTCATCAGATCACATATGACTTCGGGAGTTGACTTCATTGAGTCTGTAAAACAGGCTGAAGCCCTTGGTTGCTCCTTCTTTATTGAAGTAGGACCAAAGAAAGTCTTATCGAAATTGGTTCGATCTTCTATTGATTCTCTTGATTCAAATGTAGTTTCTCTCGACGGTCCTCTAGGAACAGAGGATTTCTTGAGATCTATCATGCAGATTGCCAGTCATGGAGTTCCTTTGAACTGGACTAGGCTGAGTACAATGCTTCAGCCTGCTGAGTCTCTATACTTGAACCACTCTTCAGTAGGAGTTTCCAATGCAGTTTCTAAAAGGCCTGGCTACTTATACTACGTTAATGGTGCCCATTCATGGAAATCTAGATATAAGTTAGAGAGTAGTCCTCAGCATACTGTGCACCATGCTTTGTCGGAGATTGCAAGGCCATTTATTGAGCATATACCTGCTCAAAATATTCCAGATACACTTCTGTCGCCATCTGTTCAATCGCACTCTTCCAACCACCAAGTCGCCCTAATGAACCAACCCATCCAGCCCACACAGTCCAGCCAGCTCAGCAGCCTTCGGCTCGAAGCATTTCGCACATACCACGAAACGCTACGTATGATGATTAATTCACAGACACAAGTATTTTCAGCATTTTTAGGTGGCTCGCCACAGCATTCTGCCTCTCTTGATAATCCTGACTTTATTTATACCCAACAACCATTTTCTGACCCGACTGTTTCTTCGGATGCCATTTCATATTCCACACCTGAGGCAATTCATTTCACCACTCCGGTAACCCCTTCCAGCAACCAGAAACAGCCTGTTCAATCCTCCGCATCTTCATCCCAGTCGAATGGCAACGGAGGAGTCATCCATCATCAAACTCCATCTCCAACTTTAACCAATCCTGTTCCAGGTCCTCAACACAGCCAAGCAGTAGAGGTTCAGGTCCCTTCGCCTACCAACGGAAATGGTTCAATAGCAGCAGAATCAACGAAAATCCGTAACCTTGACGCAGGTAGCATTTTATCCCAGCTCACTTCTCTTTTGTCTGAGAAGAGTGGTTACCCAATTGAATTGCTTGATCCCGATCAAGATCTTGAGTCTGATCTTGGGATTGACTCGATCAAGAGAATTGAAGTCATGGGAGGTTTAATGTCTACACTGTCAGATGTTTCTCCTGAAGCCATTCAAAGCATTCAAACCGGCACTCGAGATCTAAGAACCCTTAGGGATGTTTCTGAGCAAATTGCAGCTATTCTCAATGGATCTGCTGATCGTGAAGTTGCTGCAGAGGTTTCTCAGCCGGGAAAGTAGTTGGCGGGATAGATGAATTAAGGCATGATCATCTATCCCACTTTGATAGTGTCTCTTATCCACTGACAACCCCGAGATCTGGGAAATGTCTAGTCAGTAAAAGGCACCATTATGTGATACTTGCTCCCGAGAATAAGCAGGACTACTACTCAAAACTATTCAATGGTGTAACCCAAGCTCTGATATTTCAAGCCTCCATCTCCTCTTCATCATTCTCACTTCCTCCTGATCTAGCAAATCACGCTCTTCAGCCTTCCGGTCAAACTATAGTAGGCAGTAAGAATGACATCACTTTTATAGTTCATTTAGACGACTTTGGACAGGACCTTAATGCACTAGCGCATTTTGAACCAAAAGATGCTGCTTCTTCTCTTTGGACAGTATTTGATAATATACGTACCATTTTGTTTGCGATGGTAAATGACTCTAGAAGTTTTCGTTTGATTGTCATTCATAATGGTCATGGTGATTTCGGTCGACGCTCTACTGTTGATGATTCTTTTGAAGATTCACGCCTTAGCTTGACATATATATCAGCACTTTCGGGCATGCTTAAATCAGTTGTATCAGAATATCAATCTATACATTCAACTGTTATTGATATTCACCGTGATGTGTTTGAGTCTGACGATGCGTTAATATTTTTGGATTTTATTTGCTCCCTTGAGGATCCCGAACATGAGTATACTATTAACAAGTCTGGTTTGCATGTTCATACCATAACCCCACATCAGTCGATTTCAGACTTCTCACTGAGTTTAGATCATTGCACGTATCCAGAGTGCTTATTGGCGCTCGGCGGAGCCCGTGGTATCGCTGTCTCAGCTTTAGAAAAGATTGGCTCCAAGCAGACCTCCTTGGTTATCGCCGGCCGATCACATCTCTCTCTGCCTAAGTGGTACGACTCTTCTTTTACGGTACCCCAGCTAAGATCCCATTTGATTCAACTTCATCGGGACTCGGACGAAAAGTTTACTCCGGCTATCATTGAAAGGGAGTTGAGAAAGATACTGTCTTCTTTGGAGGCAATTTCAACAATCGAACGTTTGTCAAAGCTCTATTCTTCGGTAACGTATATTCAAGTTGATTTCCTTGATTCGAATTCTCATCAAGTAGTCTTAGAGGCTTTGTCCGCAAGCGACTTAAAAGTTGATGCAATTATAAACGTAGCCGGTATTATAGAGGATTCATTGGTAGCAAAAAAGAATCGAGAAAGTTTTGAACGTGTATTGCTAGTTAAACTCAACGCATTGAAGCTTACCTTCCAGCTTATTGAATCTCATCCAGTTGTCAGGCTTCTGAATTTTGCTTCAATTGCCGGTAAAACTGGTAACTTTGGCCAATCTGATTATGCTTCTGCTAATGAGCTAATCAATGCAGGCAGTTGGCTTTCAGCACGTTCCTACCCTGGACTCAAAGTCAACTCTATGAACTGGGGACCATGGGCATCTGCTGGTATGGCTACCAAGGAGGTCAATGAGGCTTTTTCTGCAAAGGGAATAATTCCAATTCCACTTGATGTTGGTGCAGAATGCATTGCTTCATTGCTTACTACGGATTGCATTCTTCCCCTTGAGGTGACCACAGGTCTTTATGACTCTTCAAAATTTACTCGCTCCGACTATGATATCGAATCTATATCGAAAAATTATCCTTTTTTAGGCAATCATGCTTTATCCCTTTCAACCACCAGTAAGGATGATTGCGATTCTCAAGTTTATAAGTTTTGGCTTGATCCTAATTCTCTTCCTTACCTGAAATCCCATTGTAAATTTGGTCGTCCAGTGATGCCTGCAGCGGCTTCCTGCGTCTTCGCTCTTGAGGCCTATCAGAGAGTCAATAACTCGAAATCTCTTCAGTTAAGTGATTCTATAATCCGGGTTAGTACTGAAGTGTTGTCTGGCATCGTGTTTGATAACTCTGAACCACGTGAACTTCTTTTTGAAGTTGCAAGGGGAGTCGATCGTTCGCTAGAATGTAATCTTAAGCATGTTAATTCTCAGCGACTCTCCTACCGAACACAGGTGCAGGAAATTTCTAAGCCGGAACTAAGCAATGGTCTTCTTTCTGCACTTTCCTCTGGCCTATCCGATCAAGATGGTTCTATTATTATTGATCAAGCTGAAATTTATGACAAGTACTTATTCCACGATGGCGTCTTCAGAGTCATTAATAGCCCGTCCATAATCTTGCCTGATTCAAATATTATTTTATCCACGTTAGTGTCTCATGGTACATCTAAGCTGTTGGGTATTGCTCAATCTGTAGAAGGCTTTTTGGACCCTTCACTTTTGGATGGTCTTCTTCAAATGGGCTTGGTTATCCTTAGAGAGCTGTACCAGACAAGTGCATTGCCTAATCGCCTTGTTGTCGACATTTATGAAGCACCTGTCGCTGGTCGTAAGTACATAGCAAGTGGTCGCGTAATTGACGTCAATAGCTTGACAAGCAAAGCCTATTATGAAGGTATTATTACCTCTGAAGATGGCATTCCATTGTTATGCATATCTCATTCGGAAATGACTCATTCTACAAGTATGATTGATTAGTGGTGCTTTTTGCGACTCGTTTTGTTGTCCTACTAGGTTGTTAAGTCTACGAATAGCTGTGAATTCTCCTGGGTCCTGGTTTCAACGTCCACCCCAAAGCCTCACAGTTGGGGCCGCCGCATGGTCTACCGTTAGCGGTGGCTGGAGGGCTGGACCGTGAACCACAAGCGGATGCAACGGCTCTGGCGAGAGGAAGGCCAGCAGCGGTCTACCTACCCCCAGGAATAGAAAGCGGGCGCGGCCCGCCGACGGCTCGGTGAGGCGTCATCGGGCCCAGCATCCCCACCAGGTGTGGGCCATGGACTTCCAGTTCGACGTTACTGCTGATGGCCGCAGACTCAATGTCCTGAATGTGATCGACGACAACTGCTGCCTCTGCCTGGCGATCCGGGTGGGCAGCCGCTGCAAGGCCAAGGATGTGGTGGCAGTGCTGGACAGGGCTGATTCAAAGTCTTAACTAGGGCTTGGTTCTGGCTTTCTCGTCGCCATCGCCAGTAGCGCCGCGATGTCGTGAGTTACGGCCTGCATGCCGGCTCGGATGGACTGAAAGCCGCCCAGTCGCAGCAGGTTGAGGGCTGCCGTCCGCAGCGTCGCCATCGCCCCAGCTCCATTGCTCCTGTAGCGATGGGCGTCCTCATCGAGCTGGGTGTCACGGATCCAGTGCCAGCTCTCAATGCTCCAGCGGTCGCGCACCAGTTGCAGCATGGCTTCTGGGGTTGTGCGCAAGCTGGTGAGGAAGAAATGGGTCTGCCGCAAGGTCTTGCCGTCGCGGGTCCCGACGGCGATCACCTCCACGATCCAGTTGATGACACGACCATGACTCTCCTCGAAAACACAGGCCTGAACAGCGATATGGCGTTTCCCCTGGAACTGGCTGCGGATCTGGCGATGCAGTGTCTTCTTTTTGGCTTTCACCGTCAGGAGGAAGTCGGCCCCCTGCTCGGTGAGCTGTTGAAAAACGGTTTCTGGGTGTGGAGCGCATCTGCCTGGATCAGTACCCCCTCCAGGTCGAGCTCGCCCAGCAACTGTTTCAGCACTGCCAGCTCGTGGTTCGCGCCAATGGCGTAGCAGGCCTGCGAGATCGCCACACCCAAGGCAGCTGAGTACAGCGTCACCTGGGCAATGAACGCCTAACCACCGCCGGGTGTGGTCTCGATCGAGCCTCGCAGGGTCTTGCCGTCACACACCAGCTGATCGAGATCCCATGCACCATAAGGGATGTGGGCGATCGTCCAATCACGGATGGCCGCGCACAGGGCCGCCACATCCACCTGCAGGAAGAAGTAGCGGAACGCTGAATCCGATGGGGGCCGCCGCAGTTCAAGGCCAAGCGCCTTGGTGAGCGTGCCGTGGTGACGGCGAGCAAAGCGCTCCAGATCCCGCAGGCTCTGGCAACCGCTCAGGATCCCGAGCACCGCCACCAGCAACAGGTACCAGGCCGGGGTGCGAACGCCCCGCCGCATCTGGGCATCCGGGATCGCCTTGAGGTGGCTGATCAGATCGAGATCGGTTGCTGCAGAGGCGGTGTCGGGCACAAGGAGGAGGCGATACCACCGAGCAAACCCCATGCGGGCAGCTCAGGCCAGAGCACCTGTGACACACTTTGAATCAGCCCTGAGTGGCCTGAACTCAGCCACGGCGCACCAGGGAGGTGGTGCCCATCGCTGCCAGCGGCAGCAGCAAGGGCAGCAGCTGCAGGTGAAAGACAGCCACGTGCAGAGCCAGGGGAACGGCCACCACGATGATCGATCCCACCAGCACCAGCTGCTGCAGGGGGCCAGATCGAGAAGTCCGTCCCGGAAGATCTGGACGTCCATCTGGTGGTGGACAACTACTGCACCCACAAGCACGCCAAGGTCAGGTCCTGGCTAGCGCAGCGGCCCCGCTTCCACGTGCACTACACGCCCACCTACGCCTCCTGGCTCATCCAGGTGGAGCGCTGGTTTGAGATCATCACCCAGCGGGCAATCCGGCGGGGCAGCTTCTCCAGCGTCAAGGAACTGATCGCCAAAATCGAGCAGTTCGTGGCGGCCTACAACAAGACCAAGGCGCCGTTCAACTGGACCGCGACGGCGGATTCAATTCTGGAGAAGCTCCAGCGACTTTGCTCGCTAATCTCCGGGACGTGACACTAGGCATGCAGCGCCCGGTTGATCACCTCCGCCACCTTGTCGTCCTCTTAGGTGCGAGGCCGACCAGGGTGGAGCTAGTCATGCAGCCCTTCCAGGCCAAGCTCCCGAAACCGCTTGCGCCACTTGCGGACTGTTATCCCCGTCAGCCCCATTCGCTTGGCCACGGCTGTATTAACCTCACCAGCGGCGCAGGCCAAAATGATCTGGGCGCGCTGCACGATCGGATGCGGCAAGGTCTACGATCCTGCCAACCTCTGGAGCTGACTGCCCCCATCTGCCGACAGCTCTAGCCGAGCCATGGGGCGACCGGTGGGCATGCAACGACTCCCACAGGAGACACTTCATATTCTACCGGTTATTTCCAGGACGGGGCACTATGACACTTGGAAGTAAACCAAGGAGTTGGAGCCATTCGTGGGTTCCACCTGCTGGAAAACGGGAAGGGAATCCTGAGGATACGCGGGAGTTTCTAGGCGAGGATTGCCTGGATTCGCAACGAGATCTTGAGTCAGCCTGGCATCCACCGCCCAACTGTCACCGCCGTCCACACTCTCGCTGACCTCAAGGAACTTCTCACCTCCGGCGTTAACATCATAGGCGATCTTGATCGACCCGTCATCAAGGATGCTGATTTGCATGTAATTCCCGCTTCGATATGTTGTAATTTCAACCGGATCATCCCATTCATCGGTTAGATTGTTATATCGCAGGTAGACAACTCGTTGCTCTCCATTGTTCGTGGCGACGTGGATGTTCCCATTTTCATCAATCGCCGAACTAAAATGGGTGCCGTTGGGATCGTTCTGGGTATCCCCTTTAACGAGCAGGCGCTCGGTCACAAGCCTGCTTCCTGCGGCAGCCTCTTCTGAATATTCAATCCAATTGAGTGTGTTGCCATTGGAATACAGAAGACCCAGCCCATCATCTGTGGAGACGATATCTCCGGACATCCTTCCATCACCCTTGGTGTTCTCGATCCCCTGATCGACAATAGTCCATGTCTGTCCTTGATCCTCGCTGTAGGCAACCCTCAGACTGGCCTGACCGGTTGCTTGGTCTATTGCCGTACAGGCCACAGCAATGATGCCATCGTCTGTAACGGTGATGGATGGCCTCTCCAGTCTGAACGAAGCCGGTTTAGGAAAAACCTCTGTAGATTCAACCGTCCAGGACACATCATCTTCAGAATAGCTCAGGATGGACAGAGCAACACCGCCAGTACCTGTTGTATAGACCTCGTGCAACAGGCCATCGATAATCACTCCATCAGCGCGGGACGACCCACTGGAATTCGTGAGTGTGGCAGTTTCATCCCAGGTCTGGCCGCTGTCGTCACTTGAATAGAGTGACAGCTGCCCGTTCGTGTTGGCCATTATATGAACAGCCCCATCATCGGTGACCCATGAATGATCCTGAAACCGGGAGGAGATCATCCCCTCATTTCCGTTGGTGATAGTTGTAGGGATACCTGTGATGACATCCACCGAGTCGGAAGCAGCCAAGGCTTCCTCCTGAGCCGACTCGTTGCTGCTGGGATCGGGGGATGCAAACAATCCCAACCGATCAGCTATGAGACCATCCTGATCCAGAAACTTCAGCCCTGAGGCCGTGCCTGCGTTGGAGAGAATCAACCCCATGGCATCTCCCGCCTGCTCAAGAGGAGCAAAGGGATCTTGCAGTTCAAGAGGTGCAACGATATCAAAAGTGTCTAACATTATGCTTGATCAACCAGAGCAATAAAAATGGTTCTAGGCCAGACCTAGTATTTGTCAATCGACATCCGCCTTCTGGATTAAGTGTGTAGTCCCACCACGTTGTTGAGCTGACGGTTGGGTGTGAGGTCGCCAGGGTCGGGGTGTCACCGCCCGTCCCAAGACCTCACACACCATGCATAGCCACCCCAATGCCCGACTGACGCCGATCAGTCGGGAACGCCTGATCCGCCGCCACCTCAATGAGGGCGAGCCGCTCAAGGCCCTTGCGGCGCAAGCAGGGATCAGCCTGCGCAGTGCTTACAAGTGGCTGGCGCGTTTCCGTGATGGCGGCGTAACGGCACTGGCGGATCGACGGAGTGTTCGCCGCATCCAGCGGCGGACTCTCGATCCGCAGCAACTGCAGCAGGCTGTGGATCTACGGCACCAGCGCTGCACGCTCCGTCGCATCGCGAAGGCTCTCAAGGCGCCCCTCTCGTCCGTTGGTCGGGCTGACGTGGACCCCGGAAACCGGTCCAGGGTGAATGAGAGTCTTCAGCCGGCCAAACTGGGCCGAGGACTCCACCATGAAACGCACCAGGCACACCGCGGAGCAGATCATCCGCAAGCTCAAGACGGCCGAGCAGCTGATCGCCCAG
>Ga0208543_1000463_pt1 | contig 12834 bp, 20 predicted proteins | sample DEB08_DNA_14_FD_185497 | JGI IMG/M metagenome (GOLD analysis project Ga0208543, IMG submission 185497) | Aqueous microbial communities from the Delaware River and Bay under freshwater to marine salinity gradient to study organic matter... | ecosystem: Environmental > Aquatic > Marine > Coastal ...
TTTTCTTTCATACTTCTCATATAGTTCTTTGAATTTATCTTGGTCTGCAAAGAATGCATCATATAAACCAGGGACGTCATTAGGATCAAAGAATGTAATATTGCCACCTGTAAGTAACCTTTCATACATTAGTTTATTAAATTGGAATGCATAGTCCATGTGTCGGACTCTGTTCTCTTCTGTTCCCTTATTATTCTTTAGAACAACCAGATCCTCGAATTCGTAGTGCCACACTGGAATATATACTGTCGCTGCACCACCACGAACACCACCTTGTGAACATGATTTAACTGCCGCTTGAAAGTATTTTAAGAATGGGATAAGTCCAGTGTGCACTACGGAACCGTCTCCTACTTTTGCACCCTCTGCCCTGATTGCACCTGCACCAATACCGATACCAGCCTTCTTACTGATATACTTTACTATTGAAGTGGCAGTAGCGTTAATAGAATCAAGACTATCACCAGATTCGATAAGCACACAACTTGAAAACTGACGGGTCGGCGTCCGTACACCAGCCATAATCGGCGTAGGGAGCGAGATATAGAACTGAGATATAGCATCATAATAATCCTTGACATATTTTAATCGGGTTTCTTTAGGGTAGTTCATAAACAACGTAGCTGATACTAACATATACAACATCTGGGGTGTTTCATAATGGAGTTTGTTCTTACGGTCTTGGACTAAGTACTTACCTCTAAACTGTTCCATACCAGTATAGGTAAAGGTATCATCACGTTCGTGTTTAATGTATTTGTCTAGCTCATCAATTTCATCCCTAGTATAATTTGTCATAATCTCGCCGTCATATACATTACGATAAATATTTTCTATAATTAACTGAGCAAGAGGCCAGGGCTCATATTCACCATAAACTTCTTTACGCAGTTTGTAATTGATTAACCTAGCTGCCACGAATTGGTAGTTAGGAGTTTGTTCAGAAATTAATTCTGCTGCTGACTTAATTAATAGTTCATGTATATCGTATGCAGGTATATTATTGTATAACTGTATATTAGCCTTGAGCTCTATTTCGGAAATACTAACGCCCGTAATACCGTCAACTGCCCATTCTAGTACCTTGTGTACTTTTTCTAAGTCAAATTCTTGTTGTGAACCGTCACGTTTAGTGACATTGATTTTCATTGCATTTATCCCATTCATTATTATTCCATGTTTTAATAGTATATATTATATCACATTTCACATGAAATGTAAACAACTATTTTACTTTTTTTCTAGCTCTTCTATTCTAGCTATCAATTTGGGATAAGCGTCAAATTCATGCAGTTCTTTACATGGATGAGAATTTTTTACAACCCTATCCAACTTCTCTGCTGCCAGAGGAAATTGCTTCCTAAACTTGGCATCTTTCTTTATAACCTCTAAGTTATATTTTTCTGCAAAGTGTTGCATAAATCTGTCTACTTGTTTTTGAAACCATATACCTAATGTAGTACCTTGAAACCAGTTATAGAAAGATGATCCTATAACAGAACTTAATATTGATTTAACAGTAAGAATAAGAAGCCAATACATTATTTTTCTACCTTAGCCAGTTTGCGTAATGCCTTAACGTAGTGTGGCATTCCGTGGTCTACAACACCATCGAAGAATTTAAATCGTTTCCACGAGTTTAGAATACCATAAAACAAATCTCCCCATGTTGGTTTAGGAGCCTTATTACCATTTCTATCGAAATAAATCATAGTTCCATGGTGTCTAAACCCTAACCATGCAGGTGGTATTCTACATACTATATCGTTATTATTCATAAATCTATAATGTGGGCACTTAATATTTTTAATGAATCTTGGCCCACCAACTCTTGGAGATCCGAAAGTGAATAATTCTTCTGGTTGATATCTAGTAGATGCAATAGTTGCCATGGCGGCGCCTAGACTATGTCCAGTCATATACACATCTTTTCTTACTTTTAATTGGTCGTTGTGTTCTAGTTCTTTTACAATGTCCATCCATAAATCATTTACTTCTTGTTGGAATCCACCGTGTACTTTACCACCAGCCTTGGCAGTATTCTTAATAATTTTAAGGTCAGCCATAACATCATTCATTTTAGAAGGTTCAGTACCTCTAAATGCAAACCATAAATCATTTCTATCTTTAGCCACTAATACTTCTGCACCATCTTTACTGATTAATTTTACCCATGCAAAACCTAATTTCTTAGCAGCAGTCTGTGCTGGTTTCTCATTCATATATGCAATTGCAGATAGACGTGCAGCTATTTCTGCTCTATCCCATTTGCCCATTTCTTCTTTCATTCTAGTCGTTGTCATTTTCTTCCTCCACTTTGATACCAACTGCTGCGCCTTTCTCATCATCGATAGTTACATTCCTATAATAAATAATCACTTCTCCGAGTTGATTAATATAACGTTTAATTTCCTGTGTGTTATAAGCCATTAACTCATAATCGTCCACAGTCATGGCATAAAATACTATATCACCGCCATGTTTCTTTTTGATGTCATCTATAAATCTATCCAAATATGTGTATCCTTCTGGATACTTATCTTCTCTACCTAACTTACAGTCAGGTTCATTAGTTTCTGGATTCTTTAGACATGCCTCTATAATTTTGGTATCTGATACCACATACCATTTAGGTTCTTTTAAGTCAATAGGTCTAGGTAGTACTGGTTGAACAATATCAACTTTAACTGGTTTGGTAATTATCTCAACTTCTCTTGGAGACTGTTGAAGTAAACTACAACCACTAATCGTTAAGGCTAGAAATACGAGCGCTATCTGCTTCAATCGCATCGAATACCTCCTTAGTTGCATTATTAGCTCTTAATTCTACCATCCCAGGTTTTGCACTAGCCAATTTAGATAAGTTATGACGTCTGAATATATCCAAGTATTCAGCCATCTCTACTTCGTATTGTTGATTTTGAATTTGTAACCCAGAAAGGGCTTGTGTGGTTCTAGTCAGATTACTTTGAATTGACTCTATAGTAGCTCTTTGTTCTTGATCACGTAGGTCTTGAGCAATAATAACCTTTGCTTGTTCTTCCAACTTATTCTTCATTGGTACTACAGAAAAATTATAATACATGAAACCTGCCAGCCCCATTGCTCCTATAATACCCATCAATATTTTTGACATAATCTAACCTATATAATTAACCGAATCTTTTTGCAAATGCCTTTAAATCTAAAGTTTCAATACTACCGAATTCGTCTACCACTTTATATGTAAGTTTACCTTTATTAATTTCTGGTTTTGCTGAATAGTATTTCGTACCAGCCCTAAGTCCACTAATTTCAGAACCGTACATACTTAATTTTTTAATTTTGGGTGCCTTACTAGCTTCTTCTACGCTGTCTTCTTTTACTTCAACGGATTTTAAATTTTGAGCCTGTAAACTCTTTTGAGCCTTTTCATTTTTGGACTTTCTTCTTGCCAACATTCGTTCTACGAATTTACGGCCTTCCTTTGTTCTTCCATCGTACACTGCTTTTTTCCTCTTTTTCTTATCATGAACTGCATCTGCAGGCAGGGAGACACCGCCTTTTGCCACGGAATTGGCCGCTGCATCTTCCCATACGTCTTTAAATTTTTTCATTTTTGTATGTCTCCACTAGTTATATATAATTTCTGTTGTGTTAAAGTATGTGTTACCTCGTAAATTCCAGTATTAAACATATAGTCTACTGGTTTACTGTGAAGTGATATTACCACTTCTTGGCCAGGAAAAGCAATAATTTCTCCCGTATCCATACTAGCCATTTCAGAAACTAATTTATATTTACCAGGATTAATGACATCATCTTTAACGAAGAATACTTCCTCATTTAGTGATTCATCCATATCCTCTAAAATTTCTTCCAATACCTTTCTAATTTGTTCTTCTGTTAGTCCAGTATTTTCCTTTATTAAAAACAAAGCGGCAGCATAAGATGCCAGTTTTGTTTTACCGAAAGGCAGTTTATTTAAAATCCTTTTTAGGTTAAATACCAACCTATGAAAAACCGTGTACTCTGCCTTTGCCTTAGGGTCTGTTATATCTTTACCCTTAATTAAAACTTTTCCATTCTCGTCAACAATACCATATTCGTATGCACCCATTTTATCCCATGGAGTAACCAACAACTTTAGAAACCTAAAGGCGTAAAATAAATCAGCTGTTCTTGATACTACACTCATTAAATTTTCCTAAGTACGTCTACAATATATGGATCTAAAGGTATATCAACCTTTTCATCCACTGGTAAGTAATTAAGGAAGACTAGAAATGGTTTAATATAAGTCCAGTGTTCCCTTTCTATTTTATACCATATCATTTTATTGGCAGCAGTTATACCGAAGACGTTATATAACACAATCAGATGATTTAAAATCAATCTTTCTTGCAAGTCTTCGGTTACCTCATACCTTCTCAGAAGTCTTTTTAGATATTTAAATCTTGCCAAGTCCTCTTTGAATTCTTCTATGTCAATGCACTCAGGGTTATTATAATTCTGAGAAGCATATAATTCAAAATTACGTCTATTTAATTCGTCAAATACTTTCATTATATATTATATATAACCCCTAAGGTTAGTAATTAGTCGGTCTCGTTTTCCGCTTCATAATTTGCATCAACGTAATCAAAGAATTCCTTCTTCTTGTCGCCTTTTAATTCGGCAGGAGAAGATACACCAAACTTTTTCAAAGCTTTGTCAAAGAATTTTCTATACTTAGTTTTCTTATCTTCAGCTTCATTCATTTGTTTGGCTTCTACTTCTTCATTAGCAAGTCGTAGAGCAGCGGCCACGTCTTTATCTTTAGACAACCCTTTCTGCATCTTTTCGATTTTTTTAACAGCACCTGTCATATTACCACCCATTTTAGTAGCAAGAGCAACGGCTTTCTTAACAAGGTTTTTATCGGGGCCGAACTTATCTCTCATCGGAGTCATTGACCTTTCTTCGACTTCATCTTCGTCTTCATCCTCTTCCTCATCATAATCTTCGACTTTATATTTTTTACCTGAAACAACAAAATCGTCATCGCCGTTTTTACGAGCAGCATTAAGAGCTTTAGTAAAGGCATTACCTTCCTTCTTCTCTTTTTCTTTCTCGTCTTCGTCTTTATGAGGATTGTCCTTATCGAACCCTAGTACCTCGTCAACTTTCTTGCCTTCTTTAGTGACAGTACCGTCATTATTTTCGCCAGACTTTTTAATCACATGTTTGGCCTTAAAGTCTTTCTCGCCTTTTGCTCTTGGCTCTTCGACTTCATTAACCTCTGGTTTTTCGTGGACATATCCTTTAGCAGCATACTTGTCGTGTTCAGCCTTATCTTTGACTTCTACTTCATCCTTACCATCTTTAGAATACATCTTATGAGGATATTTTACTTCCTCTTTTTTCATTTTATTTTTTCCTTCTAGGACATCACTGACTGCTGCAGCAACGCTTCTAGTTTTTTCATCATTGAGTTTCATATTTTTCTCCTATTGTATGAAAAGCATTCCTGTAATAGCTGTGGCAGCTGCCGCAATGACTATCCAGAATATTTTATTAATAATGTTAACAGTAGAAGCATTTTGTCTTACTAAATCTTCCAATCTGTCTACTCTATTTATAAGGGTTAGAATCTGCTCACCTTGTTGTTTACCAAATTCTGTAAGAGTTATAATTTTTTCTTCAGCACGTGCTAAAGCAATAATAGCCTCTGACATTTGGTCTATTTTCTGTTCGATTCTATCTAATCTTGCCGACTGTTCGGCACGTTGCTCATTAGCTGTTGGCATATTTATAAACCCTACACTTTAGGGGAGTTACCCCCTTTATTAATCTATGGTATTCTTCTTTCTTAATATTAAATACCATGCCCTCTTTTAGTAGCCAAGGCAAACATTTATCTACTTGAAATTGCCAACCTTCACCCTCTAAAATTTCTATTTCTCTATCCTCATTGTCTCGGTGCCAGACAAACTCCGAATCATCCTTAGTCGGATCAAATTTTCTTATTTCCCCGTCTTCCCAGTACGGTTTACCAAAAGTAATTTCCACCACCTTTAAGTCCTAATTGTTTGGCATATTTTGGTAACCTACATGCCCAATATCCTGCCTTAGTTTTATCATTTTTTAAATGACACTGATGTCTTGCAGCAAAATTCTTTGCCGCTCCTTTATCATTAATTTTTGCACTAAGGCCTGTAGTATCTCCAAATTGGATTTTAATTACGTTACCTTTATCATTCTTAACATATACATAGTATTTAGCCTTACCGCCTCTTTTTGGTTGATTCAATTCTATGTCTTTACCCTTATATTCGGATTCAATCATAGGTTGCTCTAGAGGCACGTGTCTACCCTCGTAAATACCAAATCTTTCTTCTATATGTTCTAAAAAACTATGCATTATATACCCTTAATAGTTCTCACTACTTTACTTATGATCATTTTTAATGCAGTAAAGTATGCCCATCCATGTCCATAAAAAATATGGAAAGTGTGGTTCTTTTCTATTGCAGATTTAGGACCAAGTTTCTTTGTCCAGTTATCTACGTATTCGCCCTTATATCTTAATACTGCATGAGACATTTTCCACTTACTTGGACCTACACAACAGATTCCTGCCTGATGGGTAATTAACATCCACCACATCTTTAAGTGACTTTCTCCGCATAATCTGTAAAGAATTGATAAGGCGTAATCCTCACAGTCCCCTACATACTTACCTTCTGCATTTGGCGAATAGATAATTTTCCAAGCATCGGCCATACCGTACTGCTCTTTATCTTTCCTATACTTCCATTTACCATTAAACGAACTAACTATTTTATTCTTATCCATTTTATTTCCTCGGGCCTGGTATCTGACTTCTTATCCAACTTTTTGCTATAGCATTTTCGGGTGGTTTTTCAGACCAGGTCTTAATTTTTTTATACGCGGCCATAGTGGCTGTATTAATATCAGAACCTTTTGAATTATCTACAATAGTCATTCTACCTCTAAATAATCCTTGGAATTTACCTATATTATTCTGAACATCTTTCCACATTTGTTTTACCATATCATCCGGTAAACTTCTAGGTCTTGCCTTATTACGGTCTAATGCAGTTTCTAAATCTGTGTTGACAAATATCATATGTACGGAATATCCTATATCTCTTACCATGTCAACTTGTTTCTTGATCTTCTCGTAATCTTTACCCGTTCCGTCTATTACTATACCCATTCTACCCTTTAAGGCTCGATCGAGCATTTTACCTGTTAATGCCTTTGCCTTACCTCTAACTGCCTGACCTTGGGCAGATGCAATATCATCTGGGTCTGTCGTCAAACCAGCCTTTGCAAGACCTCTTTCAAAAGCATCATCAGAATTAATTAACCTAAATCCTAATGCCTTTAAGGAAGTTTTACCTACTACAAATGATTTACCAGAACCTGGGCCACCTGCAAGGAATACTGCCTTAAAAATAGAAGGATCATTAACCCCTTCTGATAATTTTAAATGTTCTTTAAGAGTTATCATTTCTTTAAATCGTATCTGTATGAACGACCTTTCTGTTGTCCCTTAGTAGACACTTTATATCTTACCATACGTGCAAGATTATTTACTGTTTCTACTTTACCTTTCACTAATTCTTTTTCCAAATCTGGTTTTAATTTTTTCCATATAGTATCTAGTATATCACTATGGCTCATTACTAAAGGAGCTTCTTCCAACTCTGTGTCGGATACTATCATGCTTAACTGATTTACAATAGAGGTAATAACAGGCATTGGCAAACTTTGCAATACTTGTAATTGGTCTGCATTAAGGCCCTTTATCTTGGATAATTTCTTTTTAATATCCGATAATTTACCTTCATTGTATTCGTTAAAGGATTTCATTTTGAGCCCTGGTCTACTTTATTTTGTAAAAAGTCCTTTGCACTATCTACATAATCTGCAGCCTTTACCAATTTATTAATCCACCATGACGGGTAATCCGTATTAGGCTGGACTTGACTTAACAATTCTTCAGCATTTCTTTTTAGAGATGATAATTGATTTTTTATATTATCAATATCAACGTGGCCATCTTCTCTGATATCTTTAAAATTTTTCATTTTACCCTCTTACTTTGGCCGCAAGGTCTTTATCTGCCTTACCCCATGTACCCGACGATTTAGTTACAAAGGAATTTACTCTTGCCAAGCCCCACTGTTGTGGAGTAGTCCCAGGTCTATGACCTGTTCTCCATGCAGCAACTCCTCTATTATAAACCTTTCTTAAAATTGCCAAAGGCATACCAGATTTATCTGCCTTCTTTTTAAGGGCCGCGTCTGCCTTACCTTCATCTATATTATAGTCCTCAAATGATAACAAATCTTCCCCATACATTTGCTTATATTTCTTTGTATGTGTTGATGGTTTTGTTTTTGCATCTGCATCTCCAGGAGCAGGTTTGTATGCCGCTGGATTATCATCATCCATCTTGGCCTGTTTTGCAAATTGTGCGTGTCTTTTTGCCGCAGTTGATTTGGATAACTTTCCATCATTTGAATCATCATTATAATAGTTGCTTTTCTTTCTTTTTTGTGCAACTGTCATCTTTTCTTTTACTTGTTGACCGGGGGTTTCTTTCTTATATGCATTCGTTACTTCATCTGTACCAAAATCACCAGCACCTGATTTTTCTAATAACTCGACTTGGTCTAACCAAACTCTCTTTTTCCATTGACCAAATTCTACTACTAGATAATTACTACCACAGACAAGAATTTTTCCAACATCACTTGTTTCTTTTAATACTACAGTATCGCCTTCAGAGAATAAATTACCTTCAACATATTCTTCTCTTGTCTCGGATACTTTAGGAAGTTCCACATGCTCTCTAAATTTAGGAGATTCTTTAATTCCCATTCCCTTACGTACAGCATTAAATAATTCTTTTGGATTAAATCCACCAGGAACACCTTTTGCAAATGTTTGTAGTGAACCCTCTTCTGCCGCTGCTCTCATTTTAGAAGCAGACATACCTGTAACACCCTCTGCATCTGGATCTCTTTCTCCAGCAGAGATTACTTCGATTTCATCTTTGAATTCATAGAACCCGTGTCTTGCCTTAACGCCATTATACTTATTAAGTAACGCCTTAAATTCTGGTACACGATCAGAACCGGCAACCATACTTACCTTAGTATATCCCTGGTCGTATAGTTTAACTGCAATATCCATTACGTGTCTTACATCAGAATCGGCCATAACCTTTCTTGCATGTTTAGGAAACATCTTACGCAAGAATTTTACTTTCTGTTTAAATGTAAGGGGATTCTTTTTAGGGTCTTGTGATTTAGAGCCGTATATTCTATACGTCCCACCTGATACTTTCTGTAATGTATCGAATAATTTTTCATGCCCAGTCGTAGGTGGATTAAATCTGCCAAAGACAAATGTAATCTCTCCTTTCGCTTCTGTTATATATTCGTTAAAACTCTTAATCATCTCGTGTCTGTCCAGGTGTTTGAGTTTTATGTCTACTCAATTTTGCTCTATCTTTCTTCTTAACTTGAGGTAAAAGTTTCTTTGCAATTCTGTTTATTGCAGATTTCTTCTTATCAACTTTCTTTTCTAGTTCTTGTCTTGCAGCAAAGGAGAGGTCGTCTTTACCTTTATTCTTAAGGATCTTTTTAATGATGAGTTGACGAGCCGCTTTTTGAGCTCGTGCTTTTAATTTCTCTGGACTGGCGAGTTTCTTAGATGCCTTTTTACGGGCAATCATTATTTTAGCTTTATTCTTCCTAAACGCAGCCTTTCTTTTCTGGCGTTGCGCCATATTTAATGCTTCATTGGCAGCTGTGTATTCTTTGAATGATTTCATTTTATCCTCGGTTACCCATTTAGTTAGGATTGTCCCAACCTTTTATAATATCTTTGCTAAAGTTGTTAGTAGAAAATTCCATTCTATCAACAAGTTTAACAGCGCCACCTTCCATTCGATCAATAGCAACAAAACCTTCTGGGTTGGTTACTCTAAATCCGGATTTAGTTTTTACAAACGTCCCAATTTTATTAAGACTATTAAGTTTATTTATAATAATTAATTTCGCATCAACCACCAAATTCTGTAAATCAAAGACTTTTTGTAGATTTTTTAGGTTCTTTTTATCAAAAAACTTTAATAATTCATCTCTTTTACCAGCCTTTGCCGCCTTAGTTTCTGGACGGGATACTTTATCTATCTCTTTTTGCCACCTATCATTTACGAACATAATTAATCCAGTAGCATGTTTCTTTGTATCAGTAATTCTTTGGCCTTCTCTTACCTTTCTATTGTTATACACATTAATAATTGTATTTAATTCTTTGTTCTGTTCTATTTCTTTTAAGGTAGAAGAAGAAATCTGTTTAAATATTTTACCTGCCTCTGATAACTTTTTAGTTACTTCTTCGGTTTCCTTTGCAGTAAATGTAGCAGTACCAGATAAATCGGGCAGAGTGGCATCTTGCATCCACACTGAACTTGATTTCCTTAACTTGGGTACAATTTCCCTTCCGAACTCTGCTTGCATTGTTTCAAATGTTGCTCCAGTATATATTGTGTGCCATACTATACCTATTTTTGCTGCTTTAATTTCTCTAGCTAAGGGCGTACCATCAGGGACAGCATAAGCAATGGTATTAGGATGAAAAACAATATGTGGTATTCCATTTATTTTCTCATTTTTTAAATCTGACTTGTCGAACATGAAGTCACCTTGAATTACACCTTTAATTCCTAGTTTCTGTAATTCATCAAATGCAAGAAGTAATTTCTTGGTAAGGTCACCCGAAGTATCAGCCTTTATATCCTCATGTGACTTATAAATTTTTGGATTGGCATTAAAGATGCCTTTCTTTGCTACAAAAAAGGATCCGTCTCTTGGATCCTCTCCAGCAAATACGGCGGGGGCGCCGTCCCATTTAACAGTGATATCCACAGGTGATTTTGAATTACCACTCAACATATCCCGCAGTGACCTTAATGCTAGGATAGCCTGGCGCGCCCCCTTAACCCCGCCGTCAAGAATCAAATCCTCAATATGAGTCATATGAGTATTCTTTCCTGCGGCCTCTGATAAGTATCCAGTTAATGATTTCATCTATTATCCTTTATATAATTTTTTAAATTCTGGTGTCATTGTTGCATTAAAATTAGGAGCACTTCTAAAGTCTCCTTTATATCTTAATGTAATATTTGCTATAGCCATTTTACCAATCATTAAATCAAATTTAAGATTAGCGGCTGTGGCACCAGCATGAAATGCTTGTTTTTCGCCTGGTGTATATACCATTTGGGGTTTGCCTTGTGAGAATAAATCATCCAATACTGATGTAACGGACTCAATGTCTTTATATTCTCCCTTCTCTACTACAACGCCTTTTGAGGGGCCGTAGTCACCTATCCCAGTAACCAAAGTAAAATCAAATTCTGATTCCTTTAATTCTTTAAGATCAGCCTTAAATATTAATTGAACCAATTGATTTGCAATTAGATCACCATTATTAATAATGGTTTGGCCCATTACTTTAAATAGAGTTCTTTTACCTTTTAATACCCTATTAACCAAGTCATTAGGGATTCTTTGTACATACTGTTTCCAATTCTTTGATGTTGGTCTGTCTTTCTTTAAGTCAGCCATTAAATCAGGGGATAGTATTTTTAATCTTGCTGCTAGGTTTATTACGTGAACATAAAATTCACCAGCATCTTTTTCTATGCCTTCTCTCACCTTTTTAAGTTCGGGCGATCCATTAAGTAAACTAGAAAATGCTTTATTAATAAGAGTTGGGTCGACCTCTGTGACTCTTTTCTTTTTCTTTAAAGATACGCCTAGGTATTTTTTACCCTTTCTAATAATAAAATCAGATGAATTAAAATCTGTCATTCCGTATTTAGTTCTTTGGAATTGTTTTACATCATCATCCCATGCCTGACCGGTCAGATAGACCATGTCGGCCCCACCATATCCGGCAGATATAATAGAATTGGCAGCAGATACTGCCTGACATAAATTAGGATAATCACCAGTAAGAGAATCAACTTGCCCTTGTTTATATCCTTTGGCCTTCTTTAAATTAGCACGTACTAATTCTATCAATGAATCCATTTCATCTGAATTAGTTATTTTATGTGGTTTAGGGAATAAACATAATACTGCAGTCATCAGTTCGTTAGGATCATCACCTGCTGAACTTCTCTTACCTGTAGGTCTTACATTAACATAGATTGTTTTATCTAGTTCTTTGAATACGATTGCGTAGTCTTTTTCTTTTCGAGCACCAGGGACTTGGCCTCTTGATAATGCGGGGTGGTCATCAATTATTTTATTAGCAAGAGCAGTAAATTTCTCTCTGTCTTTATCATCAATTAATTGTGATATTGCTAATCGTTTACCGGTTTGTTTCTTAGGACGTGTATCATATTCTATAGTAGAATCAATACTTCCGATTTGGTCGTCAATATCAGACAACAATTCAAGAGCAAATTTCTTTTCATTGCCGTCAAACTTTAGATTTTGTAAATCCTCTTGGACTAATTGTCGGTAGTGTTGGCCAAACTTTTTCATAAAAATCCCTCGGTACTTGGTATATCTATTTATAATAATTTGGCAATACACTTACAGCTTTTTAGGAGATATTCTTCCTTCTTGATCAATGTTTATAATATTAATCTGCTTTAATTTCTCTAGGGTCTTTTCTGCTCCCTCTCTGATGCCAATTTTATATGATGAGTATCCGACTCCTATAATACATCCTCCCAAAATTAAAAAGTATTCTATCATACCTTAATTCTTTCTAAGATAGATAGGTAACCTTTAACCGTCATTTCAGCATGAAATT
>Ga0208543_1000467_pt1 | contig 12788 bp, 12 predicted proteins | sample DEB08_DNA_14_FD_185497 | JGI IMG/M metagenome (GOLD analysis project Ga0208543, IMG submission 185497) | Aqueous microbial communities from the Delaware River and Bay under freshwater to marine salinity gradient to study organic matter... | ecosystem: Environmental > Aquatic > Marine > Coastal ...
TTTCTACTTCTGTGTCGCTAGGATCATCATGATAGTGTACAGTGAATGGTGTGCCATTTTCACCATTGAGTTGAGTGCAGAATTCAGCAAGAATATCCAGTGCAGCATTTACTTCACTGTCAATGTCCATGTTTTCATATTGCCCATAACGTTCAATACGATTAGGATGGCCACTGTATACTTCAGGCAAATGACTTGCATAGTGGCTGTACTTGCTGTCGCCGCCATTACCATTTGTGCCACTGTAGTTTGGGCCTGCCATGGTTAATGGACTTGCATCTGCTACTTTAAAAAACTTTTTCCAACTCATCTATCGATTCTTTCTTTGTGTATTTATTGTAACACCTTTGTAGCTGTGTGTCAAATTATATGTCGTTACTGATGCGTCTCAGTAGATCGTTTGTTTCTGTACCTTGTCTAGTTTGTATATCCAGTAATCTTTGCAACAATGCTGTGTGCTCACTGCTCGATGTAGTTGTTTCAGTCGAAGCAGTTCCTGTAGTAGTAGCAGTATCACCGCTAGTGGCATCTTGTACCATTCCGGCCAGATCACCCGCTCCGGGTACAACAAATCCTGCCAGCATGGTCATCTTTGCTAGATCTAGTTTGTCGATTGCATTTGCAAATTCATTAACCCCACTGGCCATGTCTTCGAGCATGTCTGCAGGATTTTTGCCACCTGATGTAATTTTGCCTATTAAACTACCAATGCCTGCAGCAGCACTACCACCACCCATCACAGCCATTGCAGCACTAACTAGTGCTAAGCCTTTTGCACTGTTACTAAGTGCATCTCCATCTAGATTTTGTATGCCTTCGAGTCCTTTGGTCAATGTGGGCATTGCAGTACCTGTGAGCCATGATGCTGCTGCAATACCGCCGCCGATTGCAGTAATGACTCCTGCTATAACACCAGCACCCGCTAGTATAGGCACACTCTTAATACCAACTGCAGCAAGTGCATTGCCCAATGCTTTAAGTGGTGCAGCCATTGCTGCACTCAATCCACCACTGCCGGCTTTTGCAGTTGCTTTGGTAGCAAGACCTGCCATTCCGCCACCGGCTTTTGCAGTTGCTTTGGTAGCAAGGCTTGCTACTCCACTACCAGCTTTGCTACCACCACCAACCATTGCAGTAGTAATTGCTCCGCCTATTTTTCCTATTAGTCCACTGATTCCTACACCAATTGCTGCAGTTGCAGCCGCACCCAAAAACAAAGTAGGCAAGTTTTCACTAATAGATTTTGATAAACTATTACTAATTTTGGAAATAAAATCATCAAATTTAAAGTCTTTAATAAAAGTTGCAAAGTCATCAAACCTTGACGCAATTGCTGGCATAGCTTTTGATATTTTTTCAATGATGCCACTGTCAACTAATGCTGTGCCCAACTTTTCAAATGCAACTTGTATTGTTTGCATAGCTTGTGCTCTAGTGGCTGCAGCATCTGTGAGTGGCTTTTCTTCGGCAAGTCTTGCACGTTGTTGTTCAAGTGTTTCAAGTGCTGTTGAGTTTTGTTTGTCTTGTACCGTTAAAGCTATGGCTAACTTTTCAGCCAACTGTGTCAATGAATTGGTTGTAAACACACCTTGCTTGGCCTGTTCTCTGGCAAGTTCAGCATCCTTACTGAGTTGTTGACTTCTTGCTTGGGAGCTTGCTGCAAATGTTTTTACAAGATCTGTTTCGCCATTTTTAAGTGCGTTAGTCACATCCATTATTCTGCCAGTGACACCTGGAAACTGACTTGCTGCAATTGCTGCTTCACCAGTGAATGTGCCTAACACCATCTGTTGTTTGAACATTTGTTGTTCTAATGGAGTCATAGTTCTTAAAAGTGCGTTTGTGCTGTCAATTTGGTCTTTGTTCAGCCCATTTAATATGGATTGAAATGCTGCATCTGTTTTTAGTGCTTGTGCTGCAGCTTTTTGGTCTTCCGCGCTTTGTCCTGTGATCTCACTCAACACTTGCAAATCTTGTCTGTATTTTACAGCAACTTTTGCAATCCTGCTAAAGTCTCTGCCAAAATCATCAAAGTTGCGTCCACTTACTGCAAGATCTTCAATAAACTGTGCAAAGAACTCTGGTTGATCTTTGGCAGCAATTCCTAGTCTAAACAATTCATTACTGCTGGCTTTGCCTGCTTTCACAACATTGCTTAGTATCATTGCACCTTGTGTGGTGCTGCCAGCAAACTGACTCAATCCTTTTGCACTCTTAGACACTGCAGAACTGTATTGCTCCAGCGTAACACCTGCTGTGGCTGCAGCATTACGCATTGCAATCATGTCACCGCCAAATGTTGCACCACTTGCAGTGAGGGTTTGGAACATTTTTATTTGCTTGTCAAATGCACCAAATGCCATACCCACTATACCGGTGAGTCCTATTAATGCACCTCCGGCTAATTTGCCAGCAATACCTAATTTACTCAATGCACCACCTGCACTGTTTCCTAGTCCTTGAAGTGCTGATCCTAAGTTTTCGCCGCCATCGCCAAGTTGTTTAAATGAATTGGTAAGCGAAGAGCCTACATTTTTTAGAGCATCCGTGGTTTTGCCCAACCGATCACCAAATGTGGTCAGCTTGACTTCATACTTCTCCATACCTTTGCTGGTACTATCTACTATGTCTTGATAACTTTTAGTTTCTTTGGTTGCTGCTTTAATGGCTTCGGCTTCTTTTTTCTTAACACCACTGTTGTCAGCAAATTTGTTTTCAAAAAGGTCAACAAGGCGTTGTAATGTTGCTTCTTCGGCAGCATTTTCTAATGTTATGGGATTTCCGCCTAGATCACCTACTACAGCCATACGATTCTTTTTCCACCATTATGTGCGTATATAAATACAACTATACAATACTATTTAGCCGGAGAAAAAACCATGGCCATTGAAGAACAAACAATGAGCAACAATCTCGATCAGCCCGGTGGTAACCCGCTGGGCAAATACTTTAGAACACCTGCAATCCAATTAAAATTGCCCAGCGGTGGAAATTATTGGCCACCAGGTACACTACAAATGACACAAACAGGCGAAGTGCCTGTGTATCCAATGACTGCTAGAGATGAAATGATCTTCAACAATCCCGATGCTCTGCTAAATGGACAAGCAGTTGTGGATGTGATTCACAGTTGTATACCAAACATCAAAAACGCATGGGAAATGCCTGCAGTTGATTTAGATGCTGTGTTGGTTGCAATTCGCATTGCCAGTTATGGCGAAAACATGGAGTTTACTAGCTCATGTCCTAAGTGTAAAGAAGAAAACACATTTGGTATTGACTTGCGGCCTATCTTAGACACTGTTAAAAATGGTGCGGACTACAGAGAAGAATTTGCATATCAAGGCTTGATATTCAACTTCAAGCCACAAAACTATGCCACTGTGAACATGATCAACATAGAAACATTTGAATCACAACGCTTGTTCAGTGTGGTCAACAACAGTGACATGCCGGATGACGAAAAGTTACAACGTGTGAATGCCATATTCAAAAAGATGACAGACTACACTGTGGGCATTATCTCAGGCGCAATCCAACAGATAATTACACCGGATGGTACATCAGTAACTGACAGAACACATATTGACGAATTTCTAACCAATGCAGATGGTAAAGTATTCAAATGGATACAAGAACAAGTTACAAATTTAGGATCACAAGGTGTGTTGAACCCAATACAAACACAATGTATAGAATGTCAACATGAATACGAAGTGCCTATGGCATTTGACAACGCAAATTTTTTCGAATCAAGCTCTTAACACTATCTAACGACCAGATTGTTGAGATGCTGGAACAAATGGACAAACAGGTCGCTAAACTTCGCAAAGAATTATTAACTATGTGTTGGTACATGCGAGGTGGATTGACCTATGAAGAAAGTGTATTTCTCAGTCAAGTTGATAGACAAGCAATAGCAGAAATTATTGAGAGTAACTTGAAAACTACAAAAGATTCACATTTACCATTTTTCTAGCAACTGCGTCTATCGTCTTCTTCGTGTAAATTCCATTTAGAAATATCACTGATACTTTTTTTGCTGTGCCTACCAATGGCAGCAATTAGTATTTCTTCACCGGTGGTATCAACTACAATATACTGTTTCTTTGTAGGTGAGGTTATGATATCACCTCGACGTAATACAGTATGTCCGATTGGTTTCATTCTTCTTCTCCACCCTAATTTTTTTGTTTTTATTCTTTTGGGTAGGTTATTTACACTTTTTTTATCACACAGTAAAGTAAACACTTAACAAGTTGAGCTAAAGCTCAACTAAAACTTCGCTATCGCTCAGTTTTATTTTTCTAACTTTTAACTTACGAAGCAAAGCGAAGTAAGTGCATGTTTCGCTAGATAGTAGTCATACTTCACCTATTGCTAGGTGAAGGTGACAAAGATTGTACATCTTTCGCTGAGTGAGCGGTTCACAATAGTTAACGGAGGATTGTTAAATCCGGGGCGGTTATCCTGTACCCCTTTATTCCTGCTTCATTACAACGGTACCTGTTATACACCGTAACTATCCAATGTATACAAGTCTGCGGTTGGATCTGTTTCCCAGAGCCGCAATCATTTAGCCTAAAGCGTGGCCTTTACTGTGTCCATGTGCATCAATGTCGGGGTGATGTCAACCTTCAAGTCGCGTGATATAGAGGACTATATAGCCTATTTCGCTTAGCCTAAATGTGCCTATGTTGCCAGCTCGCCTGGACTTATTTGTGAAGGGTTTCTTTGAGTATGCCTTTGCCGTGTACTCTCACACGGATGTGCCCATTGTAGTATTTGTCTGACTCGAGAACTTTGTAGTTAAACTGTTCTCTGGCTTCTATGTAAGATAACTCACTTTTGCTGTAACAATAAAAGAGTATCTCACGTTTGAAATTGTCTTTGCCTAGTTGAACTATATCTTCGTTGAGTTCATCACTGGATCCGTAATAGTCTTTCCAGTCTGATTCAACTTTGGTGCGCCTTTTGTTTTTCTTGCCTTTTAGTGGTGGTTTAGTTCTACTAAATTTTGCTAACTTTTTGCCTATGTACTGCCTATCATTTGTTGTATTTGTAATAATGTATACAAATCCAACTACGTCTTGTGGAAGTTCTTTAACTTCTTTGCCTTGATATGTCCATGTCATGATAGTATTGTATATACCATCAATTGAGTGTGCCTGGTGTGTTTTTTGAGCCTAGCGTAATTGATATTCTGTTTTCCATTGTGAACGCTTATTTACGTCACGTCCACAACTTCTTTTACACACATAAAATGGATTGCTTGCATCCAATCTACGTTGGTATTCTAGTGTCAGTGCATTTGGACTGTGTGCCCGCATATCACTGTGTTGTTGTGTGTTGTTAACACTGTAATACATTTCTGCCATATGACAGCAAGGCCATTGCTGTCCAGTGTGATCTACAAATTGACTGCAATCTCGATTGCGTTCGCAATCTACATCTAGTTCATTGTAATTGATTTTTTCATATGGCTGTGCAGGTTGTAGAGTTTCGAATTCAAATTGATCCCAACGATCGGTTTCTTTGCTTCTAAACCATGTAAAGCCCATGTTGTCTGCTAGTTGTTTGCATGCATCCACTTGATGTTTGTTGTGATCAAATACCAACATATCCCAATGCGCACTGCCACCTGCAGTAATATAGGCTTGTGCATTTGCCATTACTTTGTTCCAACGCACACCTGTGCGATAGATGTGATTGGTATCTTCAAGACCATCTATGCTGAATACAACATAATCATAAACACCTGTAAGATATTGTGCAAGTTTGCTAAACCATTGTGCATTTTGTATGCTACCATTGGTGTTTATGCCTACTACACAATTAGGCCTAATGCTTTTAAGCCATCTTATTTTTTGTAGTAATCCGTTGTCTGCACAAGGATCACCTAAGTTGCCACAGAACATTACTTTTTCTAAATTATGAATATGCACTAACACTCGTGTTTGAAATGTTTCAAAACTCATGTTGCTTGGTTTAAAGGTGTCAGTAACACCTTCGCCACACACATTTCTTGCACACATAGCACATGCTGCATTACATAGACTGGTATTTTCTATGTGTAACTCTCGGATCATGTTACCTCAACATCCGTGTCGTAGTGCGTGAAACCATTCTCTTTTACAACTTTTAGTATGTTGTTCACACGTCCTGCTAGTTCATCTTTGTGTGATACAAGCCAAATACTTTTGTTGCGTTCACGAGCCATTTTCTTCAGCACTGCAAGACTGCTCTCAACACCACTGGCATCCATACCTGAATCTATGAGCTCGTCTATGAACAACAGGTTGATTGGATGATATAGACTTTCCCAGACATCTCGGAACGCCCAACTCAAACTAAGAATAAGTCTGTTGCGTTCACCACGGGACAAGTTGTCAAAGTCTAAATCTCTACCTAGTTCTTGTATTTCCACACTGAGATCATTCTGAAAAACAACAGTGTGTGGCAGTCCAACACTTTCCAAATATGCTGTAAGTCGTCCGTTTAAGAATGCTAGATTTTGATCTATGATTCTTTTGCGAATAAAACTGTCTTTGTTTGTGAGCAGTTTTAACAAGAACTCTTGGTGTTCTTTTACTCTTGTGAGCTCGTTAACAGTGTTCCAATTGATCTCTTGCACTGCTTGCTGTTCCATTTCTTCAATCTGTTCAAGATATGGATCTGTGTCTGCCATGCGTTGTTCTAGTCGATCAGCAAGTGTGTTCAGTGTGGTTTGATGATTGTATGCATCTTCGATCTTGTCATAGAACACTGTGGGTGCTGTGCCCAGTTCGCCAACTTCTGCAATAGTTTGATCATGTTCTTTGCGTACAACATCATTGTCCACAACTGTTTGTTGTGCTTCTACAAGTTGTTGTTGTTTGCTGTCAAGTATAGCAGTTTGCTTTTCATCATGAATGTCTTGTCCACATGCATGACACTTGTGTTCTTCAAGCAGTGCAATTTCGCCTTCTAATTTATCAATTGTGCGTTTTTGTTTTGTATCATCTTGATCAATGCTGGCGATCCAACGCTGTGCTTCTTGTATACGACTCTGTTTTTCATAAAACTCATCAAGAAGCCTATGATTGGCAATTTCTATATCAATATCAACATGTGCCATATCTTCAATGCTGCTAGTTAGTTTGCTTACATCTTCATCACGTTTTGCAATCCACAGTCGTTGACGCTTTTTCAAACTGTCAATTTGTTCTTCAATTTTGCCATTTGCATCTTGCACTGCTTTGATGCGATACTCTTCTTGTGTGATTGCTTCTTTTGTGATGCGTGTTTGTTCTTTGAGTGTTTCTGCTTTTTCACTTAGCAGTGTAATGCCCAACAACTGTTCAATGATAGCACGTTGATCATTGTTGCCCAAACTCAAAAAAGGTTGTGTGTAGGTGTTGAGTGCCACAAGATGTTTAAACATTTCGTGAGTCATGCCCAACATTGTTTCTATGGCGCCTTGCGTCTCTCTGCTGTCGCCTTCTTGCAGTTCATCATCACCTACTGCATACTTGAGAATGTTGGGCTTGCGTCCTCGTTCAATCTTGTAACGCACACCATTGTTCTCAAAGTCAACTGTGACCAACATGCCTTTGCTGTTAGTTTTGTTAATTAAGTTATCGCGTTTGATGTTTGTGAGCGCATTACCGTACAACACATAACTCAGTGCATTGATGATTGTGGTTTTGCCTGTGCCGTTTCGTGCACCGCTGTCATCACCACCTAGGTCTAAGTTTTCACCCAGCACCAGTGTGAGATCGTTGCGATTGAAGTCAACTGCTTGTGTGGTGTTACCCACACTCATAAAGTTTTTTACTGTAAGTGTATTAAGTTTGAACATGTGTTTATTATACTATAAAGTTACTGTCGATGCAAGCACAAAGATATGCAGTGTAGCCCATTATCGTGAAACAAACTGTGTCTCCATGGAACTGGTATTGGATTTATACCATGTTGCTTATACATGGCATGTAGTTCCTTGTTATTAGATGCAACAAAAACATTTTGTGTATCGAGTGGTAAAACATTTACATCAAAAAATGTTTCATCTACATACCCTAATAGATGTGAAAGATATTTTTCAACAAAATAAGTAAATTCGTTGTTGTTTTCTTCACCTGGCAACCACCATTTGCCATTTACTTGACTTTTAAAACTTTTCCACTCTACAAGTTTATTTTGGTAATTTACTTTAGGAAGTTCTATTAAATTTGTAACACCTAGCAGATCACAATCAACAAGTTCTTTAATGCCTATTACAGTGTGTTTGTTTAAAAATTTAAAGCACCCATCAGTGTGTCCTGCTCTCAAATTAATATCTACCCAAGTTCTGTCTAGATCAATATATTGTTTATAAACATCAGTGAAATCAAAATATTCATGACTGTCAACATAAACGTGTGAGTCAGTGAGTATTATGTTACAACCATCTGGAATCTGCAAACCAATATCATATTCTATACTTTCAGCAAACTCTTCTAATTCTTTGGCAATGTAATCAGTTGCTGGAGTGTAATTGTTTGTGCAATAATCTTCAAATGTAGGCCAATCTGGCCCTGCAAGCTCATCCCATTTTTGTTTACTATATGGGTGATTATTTTTCTTTGCAACTGTAGCATCATTAACAATCAAAGGATATAGATCGATATATTTTTCTGGTTGTACTGCATCTATAATGTTATCATCCCATTCACTATAATTGAACCTATACAGTGTGTCACCAAACACATGCATACTGTTACGCACTGGTAGTGGAGCAAAATCTCTCTGTGATTGTTCAAATCTTTTGTGTGGATGATCAACTTGTAAAACATTCACGCCATGTTCTTTGTAAATTTTTATAATTTTATCAATGTCTTCTTGTGTTTCGTGAGCGATACGTTTTAATGGCTCTCTAATGTGAGCATTGCTTATTGAATCAAAATATTCAGGCATAAACCAACGTCCAAGCAACACAGTTTGCAGTGCATCAACGTCACTGTTTTGGTAAACTTTCATTAGAGATTCCTGTATATATCTAGCATGAGATTGCTATCGTATTGCGCACTTTCTAACTGTGTAAGATGTGATGTAACAATACTGTCCACACTTTCAAAGTTTAGTTCGCCTTCTATTGCGGTGCTAAGATCAACTTCTGCTGTGCGTGGTATGAGACTTAGTTCACGCAAATTATACTGTGGAATAAACTGTTCTTTGATAAAGTTTGCTTCTTCATATGAAATATCTACATCAATTTCAACTCTGCAATACATGTTGGGCAATAACAGTGTTTCTGTATTTGTGAGTATGTCACCCAGTTTGTACTTGCGAAACTTGGGTGCATCCGGCCATGCATGATATTCTTCTGTACCACCCCACTCCATGATCATCACACCACGTTCATCATCACCAGCATCTGCATAGTTGTGTGGAAATGCATTGCCGATGTAGTTGATGTTTTTGTTGTGTTGACGTTTGTGAAAATGTCCTGTAAACACACGCTCTGGTGCTACAAAGTCTTCGCGTTTGAGCTCGCCATGATCAGGCATTTGCACCATTGCATTCATGTAAAAGTGTGGCAGTTCAAAGTGTCCAAACATGTACTGTGCATCCAGTTTGCCCACACGTTTGTATTCATCGCCCACAAGCCAAGGCACAACAGCAACATCTTCTACAACCTGCATGTCGTTAAAGAAACGTATGTTGTCATACTTCTTTACCCACACAATGCTGTTCATGTCGCGTGTGTCTCTGTAGTGTTCATCATGGTTGCCAGGAATCATAATCACTTGATCAAACCCAGCACTTAATGTGTCGATAGCATCTACACTATAATTGAGTGTGCTAACGTTTACACTGGCTCTGTTGTGATGCCAGTCACCAAGAAACACGCACGTTTCACATGCATGCTTTTTACCCATTTCAACAGCCCATTCAACAAATGCAACACAATCTTGATTGTGTTGCCTGCTGTTTGATTTCATGCCAAAGTGAATGTCTGTAAAGAACAGTGCTTTCTTAAACATGCTCATATGTTAACACCTAAAGTTGTTATTGTCAATCGGCTTTTGGTAAAGGAGTAAGTACACTGTCTCGTGCTGCTTGTTCATTTGCGTTTTGGCGTGTGTAACTTGGCATCATACCATTTTGTTCCAGTATGTCGTCTCGAATGTTTTGACTCTTCTTTTCCAAGTTTAATACTCTTGTAAAACTGTTTGTGATAGCAGCAGTGTAATATGCAAATGGATTTTGTGATTTAGATTCATCAAACTGTAATCCAATTTGTGAAAGTTGCAACAGTGCAGCACTTTGCATCTCATCGTTGTAGGTGTATCCTCGCCAATTTGAACGTGTTCCGTAGCGTTCGCACAGTTTAATAAACATTCTTGCCAATTTTGGAGTCATTTTTCCTTGCTCTTTGCTAAAGTGTCCGTTGTCAAGACCACCTTCCCAATGGCTTTTACCTACACAAAACAAGTTATCGTTATCATCAAAGCGATAATGCTGGAATGGAGGAAAGTTACATTGTACATGATGATCTGCTACAGTTTTTGGATTTTTCTTTCTGCCTGGCTGTAATGGAATATGATCAAATGACATGATACGAAACACCAAGTCTGTTTTTTCCATCTTGCGCCAGTCAACTGCAAATTCTGCTTGTTTAACTTTTTTATTTTCAAGGTATGCTGCTTCATATGCTTGTTTTTGCAATCTATCTGCACGATTGCGTTTTGCTTGAGCTACTGTGCGAATGTTGATTTTGTCCAAACTGGGCAATATGATGTCAAACTGATGATCTGTTTCCGTTAAAAAACTTGAATAACTGTTTTTGCTTTTGTGAATTTCTGCTAATAGGTCTTTGTTATTGAGATATTTTCTTGGCCTCATGTTGTGAAGTTTCCTTTTATTAACTACGCATATTATAGCACATATAAATACTTATGCAAGAAAAAAATAAGGAAAGTTATGGCCAACAATCAAAACAGCGCAGCCGCTATTGCAAATCAAATCAACAGAGCTAGAAACAGCACTGTTAGTGGTCGGCAACAATTTGGCGAAAGTTTTGTGAATAATATTCCAAAACAAGCCAACAACGTTAGTCCTAGTTTGCAAAGACTGGTACAAAGTCAACTGTTGGGTAAAAGCAATGGAAATATTGGTATCAGTGATGTGTTTACAGATGTTGCAGCCCAAGCACTTGCAAGGCAGTTTAATTTACAAAACAATAGTCTAAGCAACGTGCGAGCTCCGTATCAACCAGATCGCAGAGCAAAACTTGCACTTAGTCCGCAAAGTGGACCAATACTGTATAATGATAGCGGCATATTAGAACCATTACGAACAACAAATGGAATGATATTTCCTTATTCGCCAACTATAAACGCAACACATTCTGCAGAATATGATGCACAGTCACTTGCACACACAAACTTTACACAATTCAGTTATGCTCGCAGCACAGCAGATCAACTGCAAGTTGTGGGTGAATTCACTGCAGAAACACAAGAAGAAGGACGCTATTTGCTGGCTTGTATACACTTTTTAAAGAGTGCAACCAAAATGTTTTATGGCAGAGATGAAAACAAAGGCACACCACCTCCGGTGTTGAGATTCAGTGCATATGGTGAACACATGTATCACAGTTTGCCTGTTGTTGTTACAAACAGCACATTTGATTTTCCTAATGATGTTGACTACATCAGTGTGCGTCAACCTGGTGGCAGCATCACTGATGTACCAACTAGAATGCAATTGAACATGGCACTTACTGTTATCCACAGTAGAACACGAACACTTGACTTTAGTCTCAAAGCATATGCAAGCGGCAGACTAATAGGCGATCCAAATGGCAGAGGAGGATTTATGTAATGGCTGTTAATTATTTGCCCGATAGTCCATATGCCAACACAGACTTCAAAAGTGATTATTTAGACATTTTAAACTATAGAACGATTCCCGCGGAAATAGATGATACCTTTCACACACTAACAAAAGTTCATGAATACAGACCAGATTTGTTGGCCTATGATGTTTATGGTAATCAAAATCTTTGGTGGGTGTTTGCATCACGCAATCCTAATACCCTAAAGGATCCCATATGGGATTTCAGAGAAGGTCTACGTTTTTACATTCCTAAAAAGAGCAACGTCGAGCAAGCACTAGGACTATAACATGGCACCTGTTGGTCTAACAGACAAACAATTTCAAGCATTGGCACAAACTGTCCGCAACAGAGAAAGTGGTGGAAACTACCAGTTTGTTAACCCAAAAGGATATGTAGGTGCATATCAGTTCAGTGCTGGCCAACTCACTGAGGTTGGTTATATCAATCGACAAAAGTATATTGACGCAACTGCACAGTCAACTTACAGCCAACACGATTTTGTAAATCAAGAGTCAAATTGGATAATTCAAGGTGGAATGCCTGTGTTCCTGCAGAATCAAGCACTGCAAGATCAAGCATTTGAAGCACTAGCCAATCGCAATAGAAGACAGTTGGTGTCATTGGGAGCATTGAATAATAACAGTGCACCATATGAAACAGCAGGAATGTTAGGTGCAAGTCATCTGCTTGGATCTGGCATTGCAGCCAATTGGCGAAAAGGTGGTAACATAGAATTTGCAAATGATGCTGCAGTAAGATTCAATGAATCAAGCAGTAGCATCAGCAGTGATGTTGTAAGCACTACAACACAATTTGTAGGCACAGCAACACAAACTGAAACAGCTACATTTAACATTGATGATGGATTAGCCACAGCTATTGGCGCTGGCACAACAGTTAATATTGGTGATGAAGTTGCTGCAGG
>Ga0208543_1000470_pt1 | contig 12744 bp, 26 predicted proteins | sample DEB08_DNA_14_FD_185497 | JGI IMG/M metagenome (GOLD analysis project Ga0208543, IMG submission 185497) | Aqueous microbial communities from the Delaware River and Bay under freshwater to marine salinity gradient to study organic matter... | ecosystem: Environmental > Aquatic > Marine > Coastal ...
CTAAAAAGAAAGGTGAAAGTAAATCATATGCTGCAAGGCGTAGATCTTTCAAAGCCAGACATGCCAGAAATATCGCCAAAGGAAAGATGAGCGCTGCATACTGGGCTAATAAAGTAAAGTGGTGAGGTATTTAAATGAGTATGTTAGAATTTTTTGGACTAATACTGGTATTGAGCCTATTTACTTATGCTGTATTAATTGTAGCTAATGTAATTGATAAAAAAACAGAAGAAGAAAACCCTATAGTATTTGGAAAACCAGAGCACGACGAAGATAGGTCGGCCAAGATAAATAAAAGGAAAAAATAATGGAAGTAATTGCACTTTTAGTTTTTGTTGGAATAGCAGGAGCTATTTATTGGAACAAGCGTAAGCGAGATCAGGGAAAGACCTATGCAGATCCTATCCCAGGGGATAAAGGTCCACGATCTGATGGTGGAAGTCAGGAGAGAAAATGAGTAAATTAAACTGGGCCTGGGAATGGGTCAAAGCTAGATGGGCAGAACGGTCTACATGGGATGGTACAATTCTTGTAGGTATGGGTGTAATGGTTCTTATTGCATCTCCGTTCTTAAAGTATGCAGCCATGGCTGCAATCGGGTACGGAGCATTCCGTATTTGGCAAGAGGAAAAGCAAGATGCCAATGGGTAAAGGAACTTATGGTAAGAAGCGTGGTCGACCGCCAATGAAAAAGAAGAAGAAGCGTAAGTCTAAAAAATAGTTGACATCTCCGGCTGAAGGTGGTATAATATATACTCATTTAGCCGGAGATTTTATATGGAATATAAGTTTAACGAAGGTGCCATACTGCAAGAACTAAAGCAGTATATTGACGCCACATATGAACAACATTATGCTCAAGAAAAAATTCAAGCTATGGAGTTCATAGACGATAGTGGCTTTTCTGAAGGGTTTTGCTTAGGTAGTAAGATAAAGTATATTAAACGCTATGGGAAGAAGGGAACTCCGGAAGATTGGCGTAAAGATCTTATCAAAGATTTGCACTACGGAATTATTATGCTTTCTATTCATGACAACAAATCATGAATCTATTTATTTTACATGAAGACCCTTATGTAGCGGCAAATTATACTATAGCGAAGCATATAGTTAAGATGCCATTAGAAAGCGCACAGATGTTATGCACAGCTCATCGCGTGCTTGACGGGGAAGAATACACCGAGCTTAGTCCTGGAGGACGTAACATGAAGCGGTGGAAACTACCCGATGATCGCGATGAAGTGCTTTACAAAGCTGCTTACGTAAACCATCCGTGTAGTGTGTGGATGCGTGAGAGCAGCGAGAACTATGAGTGGGCCATAAATCATTTTTGTGGTCAACTCGACATTTATACACGTAGGTATAGGAAAGAGCATAAGAGTGGTCAGCTTTTGCCTTGGTTAGCAAAAGCGCCTAATAACATCGCACAAAGTGCGATGACCCCCTTTGCCCAAGCTATGCCTGATAAATATAAAAATGAGTGTGCTGTAACTGCATACCGAGATTACTACTTAGGCGATAAGTCTGAGTTATTTGAGAAAGGATATACACCACCATGGCTATAACACGAACCACAAAACTAAAGAAAATAGAGATTGTACCTCAAAATCCGCCCGTTATGTATTTGATGGAAGAGGTTACTTTTGACGACACAGAAGACGACTCTCCCCCTATTGTTAGCAACAGGAGAAGGGTATTCCAAGTATCTCACTTAGATAACCCAGACGACGGTACATATGAAGAAATTACTCCAGATTTTTCTGGAGAGGACCCACTAATACAAGATATTTCTTCTGTATTGTGGCCTTCTTCCCCATGAAAATCTTTTTTAACAATGGGTATGGTATAAGTATTGTTCGCAATGACTTATTTACCCCCGTTAAAGATGATTTGTATGAGATAGCTGTTTTATTGGGCTCGGAAAAAGAATATAAACTAGTGCACGATCAAGTGTATAGAAACCTAACTGACTCAGATGTCGAGAAAGCTATAAAAGCTATAAGCGGAGAGCAAGTAATATGATATATATTTTAGGTCTTTTATTGGGATACATTTATTTAGTTGGATGGTTTTTTGCATACACACATGCTAGAGTACTAAAAGAAAGAGATACAGTCTTTAGTAAATGGTGGGTAGTTTATCCACTATATGTCTTTCTTTCAGTGGGTGCTTTGTGTGATATTGCATTTAATTGGATTTATGGGACACTGGCTTTTAGAGAGTTTCCCAAGGAGTTCTTCTTTACTTCTCGCATTAAGCGGTGGAGTAGATACGCAGAAACACGACGTAGACATACTTCAGCTACAAGCAAAAAGTATGAAACTGCACTAAAGTGGAAGGAGCGTATCAACAAGATAGAACCAGGACATATTTAATATGGACATTAAAAAGGATATATTTGGCTTTTTAAACATGCTGATTATAATATCTGGAGGTATAGGTGCACTACTTTATTTATCAGACGGTATACAAGGAGTAGCAACGAAAGAGTATCACGAAGCAGATATTAGAGAGAAGCATGATAAGTTAGAAGAGGGTATCGCAAAGGTTAGATTAAATACTTTGCCACCCAGAATTAGGCCGATACTGGAAGCCAAAGAAGAGGCTTGCAGTAGCGGAGAGGAGTTCTCACCAGAGGTGGAGATGATTTTACAGGATCTTCTTCACGACTATCAGGAGTTAGCTGGGAGAGAATGGAAAACAGGAAAATGTAACAACGGAACTTGGATTGAATGATAATTATTGACCCTACTATGGACAAAGAATTTTGTCAATATGCATACACTACTTCTCAAATTTGTGAGAAAGTATATGGATTACCTAAGAATACGAATGTTTTTATAACATTTAATTCCAAAGCCTGTCAAGGTTTTGAGGCAGTCTGTATACCTGGAAAGGACGAATTTTTAGTGGCACTTTCTCCGAATATTGAATGGGAAGAAAAGAATTTTGTAAAAACTATAGCGCATGAACTAGCTCATGTTAGGCAATTTACCTATGACGGGCTTGAGTTTGGAGAAGATGAAGAAGTAATTTGTTTTAGGTCGGGAGAATACAGGTTTACAAACGAAATGGAGTATTGGCTTGCTCCATGGGAAATAGAAGCCAGAGGATATGAAGATGCCATATGGCATGTTTATTGTCAGGAGGACTGATATGTGGAAGAAAATAATCCTAGCTGTTCTATTGTTATTCCCTGCGGTTGCTGCTGCGGATATGGATATACAGATAGACTTGACTTGGATTCCGCCAACTAATAATGCTGATGGAACAGTATTGACTGATTTGAGTGGTTATACAATACATTACGGATTTGCTTCTAGAGCTTATAGTCAAGTTATTGAAGTAAATGATAATAATGCTACTACTTTTACTTTCCCACTAAGTGGGTTGACTAATGGGTCAGAAATATTTGTAGCTATGAAAGCGTTTGACGAGACGGGAAATAAAAGTAATTTTTCAAATGAGGTGTCTTTTGGCCCTTTTCTCGAAGTGGATTCTACAGCTCCTGCCGCGCCAGCGCTACAGGGTACTGTGACAATAACAGTGTGTCCTCAGGGGGCGGCTTGCTCGGCTCAATAGAATCCAGATCTCAATGTATAGTAGAGCAATTTCAAAATTGTTTACGACAGCCAAAAGTCTTCGTAGGCAGATTTAACTGGGGAGAAGCATCTCAGGAAGAAATACTTAATTGGATAAAGAGTAATGTTCCCGAGGACTGGACTCCAGGAGAAATAAAAATTGAAATACCAAAAAATTAGGGGCTTTGTGCCCCTTTTTTTCTTGACAAGGCATTCAAGAGGGTTTATAATATGCATACAAATTTGAGGAAAATTATGCAAAAAATAACTGGAACCCATCTCGGAGTTTTGATTGGAATTATTTACTTTACTGGAGCTATTTTATGCGGGTAGAAAAAATTTATTATGTAAACCGATATGACATTGGTCGTGCATACGGAGGCCCAGAAGAGGGTGGCTGGTGGTATAATTACGGAATTTTTGATGGTTGTGAGGCCATGTTCACTACTAGAAGGGAGGCTGAAGCAGCTAGAGATAGATTTAATTTTGAAGCGGAAAAGACTAATGGGGATCTTAACAGCGTCAATTGTGACGAAGTTATATTTTTTAGTGTTGAAACAGAACAAGGCCAAGACTGGCCACAGGAAATACCACGATATGAATAATCAGGAAATTTTAGACAAAATAAAGTCTACTTTTGAAACAGAACGACAACGAAATGCAGAGTATGTAGCAGAACTACAAGCTATAATTAATGTACAAAGAGAAACTATAGATGCTTTGCAGAAGAGCATAGAGAGGCTTAGGCATTGGTAATTTACCTATCTATTGGGGTAGTAGTGTCATTACTATTCTTTAAAGTAACAACTCAGTCTTTTGTACCAGAATTAAATACTGAGAATTTAATATTAGCTACCATATACTGTTGGATATGGCCCTTGGTAGCTTATATAGTTATACTAGTAGGGCCAGTTTATTTAATACGGAGATTTAATGCTAGACTTAGATAAGATTTTGCAGGGGACTACCACAGATAGGGACTACATAGATTTTGAAGCTGAATTAGTGGGAAACTTAAAACTAAGATTTTACACTGAAATGGATCCAGAAATAAATGAAATTGTTCGTCAAGCTATATTAAAAATACGACTTGTAGCTAGGGATAGATGGATAGCCCAAGGTGGACATAACCCTACCAGAATTTACTTTGAGGAGCCAAATGGTTAAGTTTAGTGATATGCCTGTAAAGTATCAGGTATTTATTGAAAAAGAGGGCGTAGTATTAGAGGCTGCATACTTTGAAACAGCACAACATGCTAATGATTTTGTAGCACGCTATAATCTTAGACTGCCCAGTGGCCTATTTTGGCTGAACTCAAAGGCCAGATATATAGGAGCGTGCCCAATTGACACATAAAAAATTTGTTCCCATCGACACTATAAACAGACGTATAAAAATCGGCTGTTTCCTCATAGCCCTCGTGGTAATATATCTACTATCCTAGAAAAAATAAATCTTGACATAGTAGGTATATACTGTTATAATTGACACCTAAACTCATAAAATTTGAGTAGGCAAAGGACTTATTATGTTTTATTTATACGTTACAGACGCTAGTCTACTTCCCTTCGAAATATACAAAGATTACGGAAGGAACGGCGCTCTTATAGCTACATCACCCAAACAAGGCCCTATAACATATGAGGGCACGGCTTGGAAAGAATTGCAACCCTTTGAAGACTCATATTGGGACGAAGCAACTCAAACTTTACTCGATGCGGGTTCTCGGTATTATGTGGGTTGGGGTGAAATGTGGGATAGATTCAAAACTGAAGAACAATATGCTATATTCGACCTGGAAAAAACAGACATAAATGTCGAAAGGTGGATGCATGAGTTACGAATTCAAATGTCTAGGGTTGACCAGAAACAGATTAACCTGCTTGCAGCAGACGCCCAAGCAGTTTTAGCCCAATTTGTAGTTTTAGGAGTGCTGACACCTGCTAGGGTGACTGAAATAACTGAGGGAACATGAGTAGTTTTATTACTCCTTCCGCCTCTTATACCTATAATGAAACTTTTGGTCAAGTAACCTCGTGGACAGGCAGTACCGGAGGAACAAGAACTGGAGAACGATTAAAAGCATCTTCAACAAGTAATGTATGGGGAAGCTGGGACACCTTAGCTACGGAAGAAGAAAACTCCCACTCTATGATAGGTTTCTATTTGCTCTATGATACGGGATACTTCAACTCTAATGCTGGCCGAAGTCACAGCCTAGAGCTTATTCTTGATGACACTGCAGGAGATCAATATATACTAAAACACCTTCCTATTAACGTCTATGGGTATAGAAGAACTGTTTCAGTTTATTACCCATTATTCGTTCCAGGAGGATACTCAATTAGTGGAAGAGTAGGATCAAGTGATGGACTAGATACTAGTAGTAGGCCCTCTGAGTTGGGTGTGAGTATTATTCCTGTTTTGGGGTCTGTAAATGAAAATGACGGATGTTATGGCAAACATGAAATTGTTGGACAAGTAGATTTTGGAACAGGATTAAAAAGAGGAACTACTATTTCTAATCCTAGTTCGATAGATACTTGGACTTCTTGGACTTACATAGGAAATACAAATTTTAGATGGGAAGGGTGGCTACCCTCATTTCAGCCAGTAAGTAGTCAGGGCGGTATTGAAATTATAGCTCAAATAGCTGCAGGAGACCCAACAGATACCAATTATACAAAGATGGGTGGGGCGAAACTTAAATGGTCTAGTGGTGATGATACACACTTAGACGATATATTTTACCCATCTACTTTTAAGCCGTGTAATTTTCCAGCAGGATTGCCTATATATGTTAGATACTCCGCCAGCGGTCGTAACTCGGGGTTTTATTTTTCTGTGGAGGGAATAGGATGAGATTTAATGGAACCGGAGGAAGATACTACAGAGGAGATCAATATGCTGCTTATACTGACATAAATGGCAATATTGAAGTGAATCAGAGATATCCTTTCAACGACTTGGCCAACTTTGGATCACCCTACCAGGGGCCAAGCGATTGGAGATTATGTGACCAAGATTATCCTACCGGACAAAACGCCAGTAATAATCAGCCAATATATGGATTTGAGATGGGGTGGCATGGTACTAGTACTAATATTAGTGCAAGACCTAGCTACTGGATGATGGACTTTGGAATGTCCGCACCCAGACACGGTTCAGACGGAGTCAGCGGACTCACTTCTGGTAACTTTATTGACGCGGTAGATATTGTCTTTGAGAAGCTTCCTATTTGGATGTCAGACAATTCAAGAGGGACTGTAACTAGAACATATGTTCCTATTTATGTCCCCGCAAAGGGTATACCAGTTTTTAGGCTTTATAATCCTGAGGATGACGTTCAGTTTGGTAGGTGGTTTGATTTCTATTCCAAAGGTGACTCCGTAGCTCAAACACTTGCCACTAGTATAGAACTTTTAGGAGGATTTGATTCCTCGGACCAAACTTCTGATACCACAATAACTGTGAGTGGTCTTGCCACCAACACTTGGTCATCCTGGGTTCAGGTGGGTAGGTTAAATTACAGAAGTAAGTATATATCTCACTCTGTATTTCCTAATTCAGGAAATGATTCATCGGTTTTTGAGGTACAAGTAGCATATGGAGAGGCAGGAGACGAAATACAAATCTATCAAGCAGGACATAGGTCTAACGGTCAAGGGACATATGGCAGTAACACAGTACCATTCCCCTGTAGCTTGCCAGCTGGAACAGCCATAAGTATCAGAGTTCAAACGGGGATAAGTGTTACAAATGCAAAAGGTGTATACATACACAACTATTATTAAGGAAATACTATGGCAACATCAGTAGCAGAAGGAACAGAAACATTAGTGGTTCAAGCCACTAACATGGTTACAAATGGAGAGTTTGATACAGACACAGCCTGGACAAAAGGAACTAACTGGTCTATATCATCTAACGTGGCTACTAACACAGGCACTACTAGTGACTTAGTAAACTCTACGGCACTTAGCCCATCCTTAGTAATAGGAGATTGGTATTATCTAGAATACGCGATCACAGCCTACACCAGTGGAAGTATAGCTGCCGATTTAGGTGGTGGCCCTTCCTCATTGTCTAGAGATGCTACTGGAAGGTATGTAGAGGCTTTGCAGGCAGGTAGTGGAAGTAATCTAACGTTTAGCTCTACTTCTTTCAATGGTAGTATTGACGGAGTTAGGCTTCGTCAGATTGGTCAGGTAGTGCACACAACTACCACTGCTGGAACATACCAACTGTTTTTAAACCTGGAAAACATGGTTGGTGATGATGAAGTTTTAGCTATGGTTGGAACACAGATTGGAAGCAGTCCAGGAAAGTTCTGTTGGAATCAGTATGCTACTTTTAGAGGGCCACAAGGAGAACTAAGCGGTCCCGCATCCATTCCACTACCCAGCGCTCACGAGTATAGAGCAGCCATCATTCAACTTGGTGGAACGGCTATTGATGTCGACTGGGAAGTTATTAAGCTCTAATGTATGAGTATTCCTGCATAGTGAACCGAGTAGTCGATGGAGACACAGTAGATGTCGACATTGACCTCGGTTTCGGTGTGTGGTTAAAAGGCCAGCGCGTTCGTTTGTCTGGCATCAATGCACCTGAAACCCGAACTAAAGATTTAGAAGAGAAAGCTCGGGGATTCAAGGCCAAAAAGTTCGTAGAAGAGAGACTACCTACAGGTAGCAGCCAATTGCTAGTCAGCGAGAAAATTGGTAAATACGGACGCATAATCGGAACATTTCTTATTGGGGGAGTTACTCTTAGCAGTATAATGCTCGTTGAGGGTCATGCGGTTCCTTATACTTGACATATTTTTCTTAACCCCGTATAATATAAGAAAAGGAGGGTTAAAATGTTCATAGTTTTTGCGAGAGCACCGGAGGAAACGTGGCCCAAAGCTGTGGCTACATACGACACGGAGGTTGCGGCGAAGGCCGCGATCGCGTGGCGTCACAAACGTCGTCTGCCCGACCATATATTTACTATTGGAAGATTTAGAGAAGGAGATTTTAATGTTTGATGAGTTTATTGTAACTTTTCTACGAGTTATTACTTGGTGGATAATTGGAATTATTGGTTTAGGATTCATTGGGTTAATCATAGGATAAAAAATTGTTGACATTCTTAGCTCAATCCCCTATAATATACACTCAATCAAAGGAGAAAAGAAATATGTGGGAAAATTATCTAAAAATACTGCCTAAGTTGTCCGCTGGGGCACATCAAGAGGGTTCTGGCTCTCTGTGTGCTATGGAAATGGTTGCATACATGGAGGGATTGCCTCACTCTGACGCCCCTCCGTGCACTTGCCCTGTCTTGGCATCGTTCGTAAGAACGGGCCAGGATGGTATGGATGACAACGCTAGGCAACGGCTTCTGCCCTATCTGCCAATGCTGGTGGATACTGTGAACCCCGATATTGAGTTGGATCGTGCAAAGTTTCTTGCAGATGCAGCGAATACTCGTTTTGTTCCTCTGGCGGGGAACGCTTCTTCAGAAGAAGTTTGGGACGAGTTTATCAAGGTGTTGGTGGAGGCTATCGAGCTTGACCCTAACAGGGTCGTGCCTGTGTGGTCGCCCGAAAAAGTCGAGCAGTTGATAAAGGAGTTTGCGTAGTGAATAAAAAACCTGCAAGGGCTGCTGAGTTGGCTGCTAGGGCTGCTGCTAGGGCTGCTGCTGAGGATGCTCAGTATGCTGCTACTGATGCTGCTACTGATGCTGCTGCTTTGGCTACTGATGCTGCTGCTTTGGCTGCTGCTAGGGCTGCTTCGCGCGCTGCTATGGCTGCTAGGTCTGCTGATGCTGCTTCTAGGGCCGCTAGGAAGGATGCTGATCATGAATAAAAAACCTGTTAGCGCTGCTGCTAGGGCTGCTGCTGAGGATGCTCAGTATGCTGCTACTGATGCTGCTACTGATGCTGCTACTGATGCTGCTGCTTTGGCTGCAAGGGCTGCTGCTTTGGCTGCTTCGCGCGCTGCTATGGCTGCAAGGGCTGCTGAGTTGGCTGCTAGGGCTGCTAGGGAGGCTACTGCTGAGTGGGCTGCTAGGGCTGCTGCTGCTAGGGATGCTCAGTATGCTGCTGAGTGGGCTGCTAGGGTTGCTGATTATGAATAATTTTGAGAAGGCTGCTACAGCTGCTGCTAGGTCTGCTGCTGAGGATGCTGCTATTATGGCTGCTGATGCTGGTGAGGCTGCTGCTGCTAGGGCTGCTGCTGAGGCTGCTGATGCTGCTGAGTATGCTGCTGAGGCTGCTACGGCTGCTGCTGCTGAGTGGGTTGCTAGGGCTGCTAAGAATGCTCAGTGGGCTGCTGAGTGGGTTGCTAGGGCTGATGCTGCGTATGCTGCTGAGTGGGTTGCTAGGGCTGCTGCTGAGGCTGCTAGGAAGGATGCTGATCATGAATAATGTTGCTAGGGCTGCCGCTTGGACTGCTAGGAAGGCTGCTGAGTGGGCTGCTAGGGCTGATGCTGAGTATGCTGCTGAGTTGGCTGCTAGGGCTGCTGCTGAGGCTGCTAGGGCTGCTGATTATGAATAATGTTGATATTGCTGCTAGGGCTGCTGCTAGGGCTGCTGCTGAGGCTGCTGATGCTGCTGAGTATGCTGCTGCTGAGTATGCTGCTGCTGAGTATGCTGCTGCTGAGTATGCGGCTGAGCGCGCTGCTAAGAATGCTCAGTGGGCTGCTCAGTGGGCTGCTGAGTGGGTTGCTAGGGCTGAGGCTGCTGCTAATGCTGATGAGTGGTCTGCTGCTGAGTGGTCTGCTGCTATGCGTGTAGAGTATGCTGCTAAGGCTGCTGCTAAGGCTGCTGCTAAGGCTGCTGATTAAGGGAAGCTTAAAAAATTTTCAATTTACAGGGGGGCGTCAGCCCCCTTTTTCTTGTCACCTACTCAAAAACAGTTCTTGACATACTTTGCTATTTCCTGTATAATATATACCATTGCTACACAGCAATATAAAATATAAACTATACAGGAGGATGAATCATGAAAGATTCTCAACCAATTAAAATACTCCGTTTAGGAGCACTACAATCTGGAAAAACTAGCGGAGCTGTGAGAGAGAGTTTCGAAGAAAGCCAGAAAAATAAAAATCTTATCAATATTTTTATAGCACATAAGACAAATGTGAATAAAGATAATCAAGAATTACATATTGATAAAATCTATAAAAAAATAAACTTACTTAAAACAGCTAATTATGTAGCTACCTTCACCGCCCATGTAGAACAGAACTTAGACATGTTCTCCAATGAATACCCAATATGTATATCCTGTTTGGATCATTATAGTCAGCTAGAAGCAGTTCTAACTTTGTGTGCTTTGAAATCGAAGTATGTTTTTGATATTTATATTGATGAGTCAGATTCTATGGCTTTGTGTCATGATCGAAAAAAATCCGATGCAAGAAAAGATAATATAGTAGATTCTTTGATAAAGCAGTCTAGTGTTAGAAGGTTTATATGCTTGACAGCTACTCCTTTTACGGAAATTGCATCAAATCTAGACTGGGATGAGATTGAAAATGTAAAGCCTGGACCTTCATATAAAGCGCTAAAAGATTGTAAATTAGAAAGTATTAGTGAATCCGCAATGAAAGAGTTTAATAGAGCGGTAATACCATTTTCTATAGAAGAAATTATTAAAGAAGAAGCAGCTCTTTCTAATACAGTTACTCTTATTTCTACTAAAAAAGGTAATGAGCTTCACTATAAGCAGGCAGAGGCTATATCAGAACTATTGGATGAAAATTGTTTAGTTGCCGTATTAAACTCAAGTGTTCGTCAAAAATACTTTGTTAAAGGAGAAACAAAATACATTCCTACTAAAAGAAATGGTGAAGGGCAACTAGAAGAGCTGTTTGAAGTTGCAAAAGACTATGATAAGCTTTTTATTATTGGATATGATATGTTAAGTAGAAGTGTAACATTCAAAAAAGGTAAGTTTCAAAAAATTTCTGGTATACTATTTTCCTCTTCAGAAGACACTACTTTGTCTTTTATGCTTCAAAGACTCGGAAGACTTTGTGGCTATCAAGATAAGGCCGGAACAATTTTTACAGATAAAGAAATGCAAATAAGATCCGGCATGATCGAATATCCAGAAATGTTAAATATAGCTTCCAAATATAAAAAGAGTTCTGAAAGGTTGAAAGTGTTGCTTCAGGATTATAGATTATTTTTTGGAAATGTGTTTGGATCAAAAAATAACGGTATGACAAGAAAATCTTCTAAAAGAACACCTTCAATAAAAGCTAAGACCGAGAGTGAGGCCAAAGAAATGAAATTCCATATACTTAGTACTATGGAAGAAATAACTTCAAAGGATATACCAGAAGAAGTGCTAACTCAATTAGAAAACGAAGAAAAAGCAGTTCTGGGCAGTCCTTTATATAATTATATTTTGAAGCAAAATCCACTCTCAAATCGAGTATTAAACGCCTCCCAGGGAAAGGATAATATGGCTCTACCCAATTCAAACATAGAGGATAATTATCGTGATACTTTATATATGTATGATGGCAATGTACTAAAAATTGTTGTGCAGCCTTATCAGAATATCCGTTCTGAGGTGAATTTTGCAGTACATAATATTCTTACTGGAAGGTTGGATTGCTACAGCCCTAATGGCAAGCTTAGAGTTTGATAAGATTATTAAAATTTTTCAAACTACAGAGGGGCGTCAGCCCCTTTTTCTTATCACATGCTTAAAAACAGTTCTTGACATCTTGGTATTCATCATGCTATAATATTTAACATTGCTAGGATGCAATATGAGGCTATATTGAATGCCTTGAAGAGGACGAGATATAAGTCTCTTCTGAACCATGTTGGAGGGGATGAATCTTAAATGAATCCCCTCTCCACATAGATTTAGAATGAGCGTTCAATCATCAAGTTCTCTTCATCACTTTACAAAGTAAAGAAGTTTACCACTTCAATTTACCCGTATTTAACCCATATAATCCATCTTTTCGAAAAGATAAGCAATGTGACTAAATACGTTACCATCTAATATAAAGCCTTATATTTTAACCTAAAGGGTTTACATTATAAGAGGTTCGAGGTGACACTTGTATCTAAGGCATTTACAACTAATTTGGGTGCATTTTAAGGGCTACTATGCCCTTTTTTGCTTGTGTAAGGCTAACATTCAAACA
>Ga0208543_1000480_pt1 | contig 12654 bp, 11 predicted proteins | sample DEB08_DNA_14_FD_185497 | JGI IMG/M metagenome (GOLD analysis project Ga0208543, IMG submission 185497) | Aqueous microbial communities from the Delaware River and Bay under freshwater to marine salinity gradient to study organic matter... | ecosystem: Environmental > Aquatic > Marine > Coastal ...
ATCTACTAATTCAGATACATTGATTGCAAGCAAAACAAAAGAATTTGACGAGGCAGTATCAAGCGCTAAAAAGTCTGTCGTACTAAGCTGGGTATCAGAGGATAGGTTAGGACACGCTAGACAGCTTAGAGAAAACAAGGTGCAAGACCAGAACATAGCTAATATTTTAGGCTCTTTAACAGAAGAAGAGCGACAAGATATTATAATAGAGGGCTTGAAAGTTGGCAGAGAACAAATGTCTTTCGATGTTTCTGTTGAGACACAAAAAGAAAAAGACAGGGCAGCACGGTCGTCTAGGCTAACCGTTGAGATTTTTAAAGGTAGAGTGTCAGGCATGGCGCCTGATGAAGTACGCAATAAGTTAAAAGAACTTGAGACTTTAGACCCAGAGAAATACATACAGGTAGCCACAGCTATAAGAACTGAGGGCGGCATAGATGACGCTAGTGTTGTTGGTTATTTAAGATTTTTACAAAGCCAGAAACAACTTACTGAAGAAGAGATACTAAATGCGGCTATGGATAGAAACATTAGTTTAAGCACACTAGATACCTTCTTTAATGCGCTAGAAAAACAAAGAGACGATAATTACCAACAGGCACTAGATATAGCAAGAGTACACCCGGCTATAGGTTTACCAGATAAAGCAAGATTTGCAATTGGTGGAAGCGAGGCTGAAAGACAAAGAGATTCAGAGCAGTTATTCGGTCAAATAACTATAGAGCTAGACGAGGCTAGAAGAGAAAACCCTAACTTGAATAGTATACAATGGATGAAAAACAGGGTTAAGGAATTAGATACTGCCCCAGATGAAAAAGATATAAAGAAAGCAAAAACCAGAATAGGCGCGTTAGCGCGTATTACTCTAGGATTGCCAGAAGAAACCGACCCGGTTGATGTGCAAATTGAGTTGATGGATAAAAGACCAGACCTTTTAGATACATACGCAAATGATTTTGAAATATTGGAGAGCCAGTGATGCCGTCCTTGCAAGATGAATTGATGAACTCACTAAGCTCATACGAGACAGGGCGCGAGCTAGAGATATCACGCAACGAAAAAGGCGAGGCTGTTATAGGCCCATCGCAAGAAGCAGTTATGAGAATAACAAAACTGCGTGCGCCTATGCGTCAGGCAGAGCCGCAGACGTTTGCAGAAACAGCAAAAGAGATAGGCCCATCTCTAGCTGGTGTAGCAACAGGCCCGGCTGTTGGTGCTGCTGAAGTGGTAGACCTTGGTTTGGGCTTAGTAAAAGGCGCATACAAGGCTGCGTTTCCAGACGCAGATGAAGGTAGGTTTGAGAGCTTTATGCAAACATTGGGCGACCAGTTTGAGAGCGGATATGGAGAAGGCGCACGCTCAATGATTTTAGATATAGGTAGGCGTGCCGGGTATGACGAAGAGCAACTAAAGGTAATGGACGAAGGCATTACGGCTGGTAGCTTCTTTGGTTATGGCGGCGCTGTAAAGGCAGCCCCTAAAGTTGCATCCGCACTAGGCGACGCTGTAGAGGGTGCCGGGGATGCGGCTAAAGCTAGTATGGCAGATGCTGACGGCTCTGTAACTTTAACTAGCGGCGTTGACCCAGACCCAGCTATTGCGGCATTAGGGGATGCTGTAAAGTCCCTTAGAGCAAGAAAAGGCCAAATGGTTGGCGCTCCTAAAGATATAACTTCAAGCTATAAGCTAAATAAACTTAGAAGAGAAGTAGAGGGGTTAGCAATAGAAGGTACTGATGCTAGGTTCTGGTATGAAAGAAGCGGTAAAGCAATATTAGATGCTGTCGGTGGGGACAAAGAAGAGGCAGAAAAAATAATACAAATAATTGCAGTAACGTCGCCATCAACTCCTGTAAAAGCAAATTTTGATTATGCTTTACAGGCATATGCACAGCATAAGGCTGGTGAGCCAATTATGACCGGCAGATTTCCTACTGCTATGAATAAAAGAATTGAGTCAATACTTTCTGGGGAAGAATGGGAAGGGCGCAAAACAAATAATTTTTATGTAAATCTTATGCGTGTAGTTGACCCACAGAAAGTACAAGGTGTTACCACTGATTTGTGGATGATGCGTTCTTTTGGTTTTAATACAGATAACCCAACAGATGCCCAATATAGTTTTGTTGAAAGAGAAACAAACAGAATAGCTAGTAAACTAGGTTGGGAGCCGCAGCAAGCACAAGCAGCTATATGGGTAGCACAGAAAGCAAAGGAAGAAGGTAAAGAAATATCTGCATCTAAATTTGATTATTCAGATGCATTGGAGCAAAACTTAGCTCAAGTATCTTGGGAAAGCATACCCGGCAGAACATCAGACCATATGCTAGAAATGTTTGATGCGCCTTACGAGGTGCAGCAAGAGTATCACGTTGAGATATCAAAAGCATTCCAAGATAATGATGGGTTTGATTTAATAGCTCGTAGGCTTGGTATTCCCACGCCCGGCGATTTTGAAGCTCCCGGTTTTTTTGAAGGTAAAGTTAGCCCCGGAACACAAACACAGGTAGCGGCTCCAAGACAGTATCGCGGCCCAAAATATGGTGCGGTAGAGCAATCCGCATTAGATTTGATGGAGGCTTACGCAGCAGCAAGAGGCGTTTTAATGAAACAGGATGGAGTTGGATACCACAGACCATTTTATTCGCCAGCTAAAAAAGATGGTAATGGCGTAGAGATAAGAATAGGAAGACCTTTTTCTGAAGCAGAAACAAAAAGATTTGCAGCATTGTTAAATGAAAAGGCTGGGTTTGAAATAGCACCAATTGGCTCAGTAGATGGAGTAAGGATAATTAACTTCGACCCTGACTTTGATAATAAAGAGTTTCAAAACATTGTTAAAGATGCTACAAATAATCTTGTGCTAGATGATGATGCAGACTTAAGGGCTGTATTGTTTGCTAGTCAAAATGGATATTTAGGGAATGATTGGAGCAAGTTTAAAAATGGTGAGGAATATTTCTCTGGAATTAGCAAAGAAGGACGATCCGATATTTACAGGAAAGTTCAAGATATCGTCAAAGAAATCCAACCAAGAATTGAAGCAGTCGACGCAGACTTCTCAGAAAAATATGGGTTTACAAGAAACGAACAAATCAACTCAGCCTACAGAGTAGTTGACCAAAGTCAAACGCCTAACGCTGAAAATTTGCAAGGGGTTGACTAATGGCAGAACAGCTTGAGCAAAAGATAACTGAGATGACAGGCCAAGAGATTGCGCCTGAGTTGCCATTAGAGCAAACAGATATTGTTGAGCAAAAGCAAGACACGGAGCTATCTTCTGAGTTAAGAATGCAAGCTATGCAAGAGGGCATGGAGCGTGCATCTGCTGTAGACCAGCCAGAGCCTATACAAGAGGCCGGGCTAAAGACAGTAACTGATTTTATTTCTAACGCTGTAAAGACATCAGAAAAAAAAGTAACGCCACCATTGCCTGATGAGCCGGTGCAAGAGATAGGCACACAGCTATTAATAAAAGAAATGCCGGAAGACCAAGTGAGTATGCTAAACGAGGCTCTTGGCGGTGAATATACCAAAGGCATAAACTTTACAGCTATTGCGGAAAACCTAGACGACTACGACATGGGGCAGCATCTAGCTAAACTAAAGGATGCAAACCAAGAGCTATTTGAAAAGGCAAGACGCGGCACGATTAACTTTGATGGCATGATGCGCCTAGCAGAACAGCAAGGCATGGATAACATCGTTAATGAGTGGCTCATGCGCTCACCCGGTGACGGTGAGGTAGGCGAGAAAATACTGGGCGGCATTCTTGCGGCTATGAATTTAACACAAGAAACAACTGCACAATTTAGAGCCGCACAAGCATTGCCGGATAGTGTTGAGCGTCAGGCGGCTATGGCTAAAGCAAAGCAACTAATGACTGTTGAGGCCATGCTATACGCAAACATATCAGGCGCTGGCTCTGAGGCTGGTCGTACTATGTATATGTTGCGAGAGCTAGGCAGAAGACAGGACGTAAATGTAAGCGCCAGAGCAGACGAACTAATTAAAATATTCGGCGCCGAAAACGCAGATGATATAGAGCGCTTGGGTGAGCTATACATGGCTATTCCAAATGCTGCTGGCAAGAGCAAGTTTGTGCAACAGGGCTTGCTTTCTAAAAGCATGGACGTAGCTATTGAGGTTTGGATTAACAGCATCTTATCATCACCGGCAACACATATGGTGAACATAGCTGGTAATAGCTTATTTGCGGCAACACGTACAATAGAGACAGGTTTAGCCGGGATTATAGGACGCGGTAGAACGGCTATAACTGGTGGCGATAGAGTAAGAGCGCGAGAGGCATTAGCGCAGTTACACGGCATTAGAGAGAGCTTTTTAGACGCATTGCTCGTTGGTGGCAAGGTATTGCTAACAGAAGAGCCAACAGATGTTGTGTCTAAAATAGACGTGCGGAATAGACGCGCTATAGGTACAACTGGTGACGTTGGAGAGATAGCTAAGTTATACTCACAGGGCGATATAGCTGCTGGGTTTATTAATACGCTAGGCGTTTATTATCGTATGGGCGGTAGGTTCTTACTTGCGGAAGACGAGTTTTTCAAAGGTATAGGATATCGCTCTGCATTACGCCAAGAGGCTTTTGTGCGAGGCGCCAATGTTTATGATGATGCTATAGCTGCTGGCAAAACAAAGGCAGAAGCAAAGGCGGCATCCATTGCAGAGCAAACGCGCATATTGCAAAACCCACCTCTCGATTTAGTAAAGACTGCAAGAGATGCGGCTAGAGAACTAACTTTCCAAGGCGACTTGCCCGGATTTATGGGTGATATGCAAGGCGTTATGTCTCACCCAGTAGCAAAAATATTTGTGCCTTTTTATAAGACACCATCTAATATTATAAGAGAAACATTTAAGCGCAGCCCATTTATGTTAGCTAACCCCGGTTTTTATAAAACGGTTGCGGCTGGTGGGCGTGAGGCAGATATGGCTCTAGCTCGCGTTAGCATGGGTTCTGCGATTATGGGAACATTTGCATATACCGCTATGGGGCTAGACACACCTGACCAAGACGTAATTATTATAGGCTCTGGCCCATCTGATAGAAACGCAAAAGCAGCTATGATGCGTCAGAAAATGCAACCGTTTAGCATAAACATAAAGCAAGATGATGGCACATATCGCTCTATACCGTTCTCTCGTTTAGACCCTATCTCTGGTATGCTCGCTATGTCGGCAGACTTTGCGTATTACGCGCAGTACGAAGAAGACCAAGCCACAATAGATAGCCTAGCTATGGCGGCTGCATTAGGTATGTCTGAGTACGCTATGGAAATGCCATTCTTGCAAGGTGTGCAAGAGCTAGTGGGAATATTCCGCAATCCTAACAACGACGATATGTTTGAGAAACTAATGGAGACAATAGGTGAGCGAGGCACAGAGATAGGTTTAGCATTTGCTCCTACAGTTTCATCCTTTAGCGCTGGCATAGAGCGTATGCAAGACCCAACGGTGCGCTCAACTATGTTACCAGAGGAAGGTATGTTTGGGGGCGACCCCACAACAATGCCGTCATTTATGCGAGGCTTTTATACTGCACTGCAAAAAGCAAAGGCTCGTAACCCTATGTTTAACACAGACTTACCGCCGCGTCTGAATTTATGGGCAGAGCCTATGCAAGCTGGTACTGGTGCGGCTTGGGAGTTTATTTCGCCTATTAGAATACAAGACACAAAATATAGCAGAATAGACCAAGAGCTAATGGATTTGGGTGGCGGTTTTTCTATGCCACTTAGAAAAATAGATGGAGTATTGCTAAACGCAAAGCAGTATAACCAGTGGCTTACTTATATGAATGAGATAGATGATGGCGGTAGGTTGCCGGGTGACAAAGGTTACGATGAGACAGGCACGTTAAAAAACAATCTTGAGTATATTGTAAAGTTTGATGAGGCATATAAGAGCTTGCCGACTAAGGACGATAAGCTAGATTATTTAAAAATAATGTTTTCTCAATACAAAAACGCTGGCAAGCAATTGCTCTTAAATGACGATGCGTATCTTAATGCTAAGATACTAGCCGTACAGTAAGATTTAAGCTATAATAACCGCAAGAGGTAAAAGGCATGGCAGACTATAACATTAACGCAGTAACACGGCGCGTTGTATATGACGGCTCTAGCGGTTTAGGGCCGTATGCGTTTAACTTTGAGGTGTTGGACGCAAACGACATAAACGTCTATTTCAATACAACGCTGCTAACGATTACGACAGATTACACAGTTACGATAAATGCTAACGGCAAAGGTAGCGTTTCAATCGTAACAGGCACCAACGTGCCTAGCACACCTGTGGCGGATGACCAGATTACCATCATAGGCTCAAGGGATATTGAGCGCACTACCGACTTTGTTACTGCCGGGGATTTGCGTGCTGCGGCTCTAAACGAGCAACTCGATGCGCTAACAATCTTCGACCAGCAAATAAGTGAGCGCGTGGATCGCTCTATTCAATTCCCATCATACGAGCCAGCCGGGTTAAACTACACTGTGCCTGACTTAGATAATAGAAAAAGTAAATATCTTGCTTTTGATAGCAATGGTGAACTAAGTACGCTTGCTGGCACATCTGCTCCTCTATCTTCTGTTGATACAGCCGTTATAGTTGACGATGCTGTTACTACAGCTAAGATTGCTGATAATGCTGTAACTAATGCTAAAATGGCTGATGATAGCGTAGGCGCAGATGAGTTAATAGACAACTCAGTAGGCGCTGCTGCAATAAACATATCAGGCAATGGCACATCAGGACAAGTAGTGCAAAGCGATGGGGACGGCTCGTTTAGTTATCTTACACTAGCAACAGGGTTTGTGTCTGGTATGTTAATGCCTTACGCTGGTGCTTCTGCTCCTAGTGGGTGGCTATTATGTTATGGACAGGCGATTAGCAGAACAACGTATGCAGATTTGTTTACGGCTATTGGCACTGTCTATGGTGCTGGTGATGGCTCAACCACATTTAACTTGCCTGACCTTCGAGGCCGTGTTGTAGCTGGTCAGGATGACATGGGCGGCTCTAGTGCTAACCGACTTACAGACGCTGTTACTGGCGGTCTAAATGGCGATACATTAGGGGATACTGGCGGTACTGAATCACATACATTAACAAGCGCACAGTCAGGTTTAGTAGGTCACACACATGGCGTTAGCGCAAGTTTAGAAGCTGTAACAGGCGGTGGTAGCGCCGATACAGGTGTTGACACTGGGGATGGAGCCTTTCAAGGGAGCAATGCGGCAGACAATACATCTATGATTAATGTAAGTATTTCTGCTGTAGCGTCAGCAGATGCATCAGAGGCTCACAACAACGTACAGCCAACCATCATACTAAATTATATTATTAAGGAGTAAAAAATGACAACAGAACTAGCACGCTCTCACAATAAGAGCGAAACAATACAGGCGGTAGCGCCCGGCACTACTCAGACGATTACAACGTCTGGGTCGAGCGCGGCTATATCAACTGCGTTTGCAACCGGCACTACAGTTGTAAGGATTGTAGCTACAGAGGATGTAAACATTAAGTTTGGCTCAACCCCTACAGCAACAACAAGTGACCCATTTATACCAGCCAATCAGGTTGAGTATTTCAAAGTTACTGCTGGAGAAAAGGTAGCGGCTATTCAGAATAGTACGGCTGGTACTTGTTACGTTACAGAAATGGAGTAAGCCATGCTTTATGGTGTTGGTAAATTAGGCGCAAAAGCTAAGTCTGGTGCTGTTGTTTCAGTAACCCCAGGAGTTTCTGGGCCAGAAGCAAATAGCTTTGAGTTTGATTTATCAAAAGCAGAAATATTGAATGATTATTCTGCAAATTATGATACTGACAATACTCCGTATTCGATTCAATTTAATGCTGATGGAACTAAGTTATTTTATGGATACCTAACAGGTGAAATATATGAAGTAAACCTATCAACAGCTTATGATATAAGAACAGCAACTGGAAGCGAAACATCTCATACTTTAACTTATGGTTTGATGGGAATTAAGTTTGCAGATAGTGGGACTAAACTTTATACAGCTTATTATGGTGCAACTGGAGCGACAGATGCTGTTGTTCAGTATGATTTAACTACAGGTTATGATTTAACTACGGCTTCATACACAAGACAGTTTAATGTTAAAACCGCCAGTTCTAATGCTATAGACTATGGTGCTGGGATAGAATTTAAACCAGACGGAACAAAAATGTTTGTTTATGATATAATAGACGATGCTTGGTATGAATTTTCATTATCAACAGCCTTTGATATTTCAACAGCATCCTATACAGATTTTTTTGATTTAGGTACTATAGATACTCAATATTCTCCAACTTTTTCTGCTGATGGCACAAAAATGTATTATCATGATGATGGAGAATTTAAACAGAGAACCATGAGTACAGCATGGGATGTTTCTACTGCTGGTTCTGAAGATAGCTCAACATTCAGAGGTGAAATAGGAACAGCTTACACAACAGCCTCTAATCCAGATGGTACTTTATTTTATATAGGTAGTACTCAAGGATTTTATCAATCTCCAGTTTCAACAGCCAAAGATATAACAACAGTAATTTTTGATGAAACAAAAACATACAGAAGGTCTGCTGAAGGGGCGTATAATGCAGTTTTTTTTAAGCCAGATGGCACAAAAATGTATTATATACATTCTTTGGCAGATAAAGTTTTTGAAGTAGATTTATCTGTTGCTTGGGATATAGCATCTGGAAATGATGATGCTTCTCTAGCAGAGCTTGATATTAGTGGGCAAGAAACAAGCCCACATGAATTATATATTAAACCAGATGGCACAGAAATGTATCAAGTTGGAACATCTGGTGATGACGTAAACCAGTGGTCGTTATCAACAGCATGGGACATAACTAGCGCAACATACACTAGGTCATTTAGTGTTTCTGCACAAGAAACCGCTCCAAGAGCTATTACTTTCAAATCAGATGGTACGAAAATGTACATTAGTGGCACAAATGGTGATAAAATACACGAGTATGATTTATCAACAGCATGGAATATCTCGACAGCTAGTTTGAATGGTAGTAGCTCTGCTATTACTAATATTTATGGTATTGCTTTAAATGATGATGGAACAAAAATATATGCAGCGTTGGGTTCTACTATTAAAGAATACACTATGTCTACCGCTTATGACATTACAACAATATCTGAAACACATTCATTAAATATTAGAAATGACCCAAATTCACCAATAAGTATCTATTCGCTATATTATAAGTCAGATGGAACACGTCTTTTTGTTGGGGCTTTTCACTCAATACACGAATATGCCACCGACAGCAAGAAAATGGTGGAGCAAGTATACAGCCCAGCTATTAATATAATTGAGTCTACTGCTGAAACAGGTACAAGTAGCGATTATACAGGTGATTATGATGTATTGGATATAGAATTTTTACCTGATAGTCTTCCTAGTGATTTTTCTGGTCGATTATATATAGGCCATAAGCTTAAAGGCTCTGATACTTTTGATTTATGTATTGGGGCTGTCCAAGTTCTTAATTCCTCTGAAGCTAGAGTTCATGCATGGCAAGGAAGTGACTTTACTGATTGGGATACAACTACATCTAACGCACTTACTGTTCCATCTGCTTATACAGATGTTACTGGTTACACTTATACATCAATAGTATCAGGTAGTTCCGCATCTCGTTGGAATGTAGCGACATCAACAGTCACAAATAACACAGGTGCGGCAGATGGTGTAAGCACTACTTATGGCTCTGGCGGTTCTGCTGTTTTGCCTGTTCGTGGTCTTCATCAAGTAGCTCAAACAGCAAGCACTAACTTTTGTTATACAGAATCTAGTGATGCTTCGCTTGCGAATGGTGATTATATATGGATGCGCAGTCCATCTGTAACACTTAGTAGTGGAGTGCATCATTTGAGAATAGCATATAATTTTACTACAAGTAGCACTGCAGCAAAAACATATGACACATTACAGTTATTCTGGGCTGGTGCATAATGGAAATAGACGCAATGCTATTCTGGAATATAATTCTCACAGTGGTGATTGCGCCTGTCTTCTGGGCATTTCGTCAGATGTTTGCAGAGGTAAAGCGTTTGCAAATATTGCTTAATAAAACCAGAGAAGACTACGCAACTAAGTCAGAGTTGCGTGATGATATGCGTCAGGTGATGGAAGCATTACATCGCCTTGAAGACAAGCTAGATAAAGCGTTGAATAAGTAATGATAGACCCGGTCAGCGCATTTGCAATCGCCACTAGCGCTTATAAGGCACTTGAGCGAGGCGTTGGCGCCGCGAGAAGTCTCGAAAGCATGGGCAAAGATTTGTCGAGGTGGATGAGTGCAGTATCTGATATAGACCGGGCGCATCATGAGGCTAAGAACCCACCCCTATTTAAAAAGCTATTTGCTGGCGCGTCTGTAGAAAAAGAGGCGCTGGATTTATTTATACAAAAGAAACAACTAGAAGAGCAGCGAGATAATCTGCGTAGGCTCATCGGCTCGATGCTTGGGCCACAGGCATGGCAAGAGCTAATCCGAATGGAAAAAGATATTAGACAGCAACGTAAAGAAACTTTATACAAACAGCGTGAGATGCGTAAGCATTTTATAGAGGCAATAGCGGCAACATTTCTGGGGGTTATCGTGATCGCTTTTTTAACATTTATAATTGTACTAACTAACCAATAGCTCATGTCTTCAGCTACAAAGGCTGGGCTAATTGGCGAGCATCTATCTGCTGCGGCAATCTTACAGATTAACGAGGACAGATGGTCAGCCGGGTTAGTACAGCAAGATAAAGTAGACGTGGTTGCGTGGGATGATGTAGGATTTATCCGGGTGCAAGTAAAGTCGTCTCATCTGAGGCAGCACAGAAGCACACCCATGTTTGGATTTAACGTAGGCAGTGGACTTAATAAAAGAATACCAACGAAGGAAGACCATGACATTGTATGCTTTTGCGCTATTGAACTACGAAAGGTCTACTTTCACCCGACTTGCCTTATTAACAAAGTTACGTATCGCTGGAAGCAAGGTTTTTTTGAGACAAAAAATTTGGAAGAAGATAGCTGGAATTACGCGGTTGAAATGGTAAGGAGTAACGTATGTTGAACTGGGATAACTATCCAAACTTTTCTGAGGCTGAGTTTACTTGCTCGCACACAGGCACTTGCGAAATGCAAGAGCATTTCATGGATGCGCTACAGGAGCTACGCACTATCTATGGTAAACCCATGCCGATAACCAGTGGCTATCGAAGCCCGGAGCATCCGATTGAGGCTCGCAAGAATAAGCCCGGCACACACGCAACCGGGTTAGCTGCTGACATTGCGTGCAGTGGACAGGACGCTTACGACATATTGCAGATAGCATTTGAGCTAGGGTTTAGCGGTATTGGCGTACAGCAAAAAGGCAGCGGACGCTTTATCCATTTGGATATGTGGGAAGATGGGCCACGCCCTAACGTGTGGAGCTACTAATGCTGGGCGTATTTAAAACTATACTTGGAAGTGGTGATATCGTATCGAAGGGCATGAGCCTTATCGATGATATGCATACAAGCACCGAAGAAGAGATCCAAGCAAAGGCGAAAGCGAAGACAGATTTGCTGTCGGCATATGCGCCATTTAAGATAGCGCAGAGAATACTAGCTATTATGTTTGCGTTTGTCTTTCTGTCTAGCTACATCCTGACGCTAACCATGACTATATTGGGTAAGGGTAATGCCGGGGATGTTACGCAAGTGATGGAACAGTTTAGCCTCAACTATGCGATGTTAATTATACTGGGTTTTTATTTTGGAGGAGGAGCAGTCGAAGGGTTCTTGCAGAACAAAAAGAAATAGAGGGCTAAACACCCTCTAATATCTCGATGCTGTTACTTGAGCCGTAGGTCTTGCGGATGTAACCCCGGTCAACGAGAGCCTCAACGTGTTGGTGTATAGCTTGGCGTGTAACGCCCAGATACTCCGATAACTCGCGGTAGTTAGGAACATAGCCCTGACCTTCTGTAAGCTCCTGTATGGCGCTTAAAACGCGTTTCTGTGCTGGTGTAACTCTCATGATAGCTCCTTAATGGTTAGCGTGTTTTGTCTTACAGATGTAGCTGGCTTTGCCGGGGTTATTTTCTCAGGCTGTGCGCGTGTCTTACGCATGGGCCATTTCACCATAAAGCGTCTGCCATCTATCTCGCTCACGGCCTCTTCGTGGTTGCCCATGTACTCCTTTATGAATGCCTCTGCCTCGCTTATGGTAGCCTCGCATTCTTTCTTGAGACGCTTTGCCTCGACTAGCATTTCGATATTGTGCGCTACGTCTGCATCATCTACCTCAAGCGGTGGCGCCCCATCGTCTACTTGGCTATAGGCTACGTTGCCATCTTCGGATGATGTAACCGGGTACCAGTCTACATTAACGACACGCTGTTGGAAATCATACGCTGCCTTCGCAATGCGAGACTGCATGGCTAGGTCGGCCTGATAGATGAATATGCGTAGCGTGGATCCACGATACAGCACACACACGGCGCCCCACTTTGCGCCGGTACACATCATCTGGGCTTGTAGTTGCAGAGGGCCACGGTGAGGCGGCGGTGTATCTTCGGGCGATGCTTGTGTGGTTTTGCATTCCAATATTAT
>Ga0208543_1000486_pt1 | contig 12565 bp, 15 predicted proteins | sample DEB08_DNA_14_FD_185497 | JGI IMG/M metagenome (GOLD analysis project Ga0208543, IMG submission 185497) | Aqueous microbial communities from the Delaware River and Bay under freshwater to marine salinity gradient to study organic matter... | ecosystem: Environmental > Aquatic > Marine > Coastal ...
TATCCTGACTATATGGAGTATTTCTAATTAATGTTCCATCACCTAAAGCTATCGAATGATATGCACTATATGGTGTTGAATGAGCACCTGCACTCCAATGTAAAAATATTCTTTTACCAGTTCCTCCCTTTCCGGCATCAAATACGGCACCACTCTGTCTACCTCCACCTCCAGATCCATGTGCGGAATCTTTTTCTCCTGTAGATGGATCAGTTGATCCTTGCGGTCTAAAATCTCCAGATTGATACCTTCTATTTTCTTCTTCAGTAAATGCTCTTGGCGTAAATTCTTTAGTGGTTTTATTATATTCTCCTGTTTTTCCTCCCTGTGTAGCAAGAACTCTTTCTCCCGTTATAATAGCATTGCCTATTTTACCTTCACCACCTAAAGCTTTATCGATGTCATTTATCATTTTTCCGACACCATCAAAAGCTTGTTCGACTTTCTTAAGAACTCCGCTTTCTAACTTTCCAGAATCGTTAAATTTACCTAACCAATCAAGAGAATTTTCTTGAGAATATGGACCAGTAAATGCATCAAATAGATTTACACCAAAATCTTTTACAACTATCAGTGATTTTGTAACATTGCCAATTATTTTTTCATTGTCTTTTGCGAATTTATCAACTTTTTTCTTTATAGATGGTAAAGCATTGATTAGTATACCAGATAATAATATTCCACCAAAACTTAAAATTTTATCAAAAATTCCTGCAGAAGACTCCGCAACTTGTTTTACATTACTTAATGGAGAACTGCCAGATAAACCTTTCTTTTCTATTGTCTTTTCTTTCTCTTTTGTTTTCTTTCTTTTAACTTGATCAGAAACTAATCTCTTATTATTCTTTTTTATCGCAACATAATTTTTGTTAGATTTCTTAAGAAAACTATTGATATTAGTTACATTTAATTTTAGTTTTTTTACTTCCTTACCTTGTGTTGTTTCCATATTATGATCCTACTTCTACTGGTTCGACAATAAGGAAAAAATTTGTGTCATTGTCTTCTTCTGTAGAAGTTAATAATGAGTATAATGAATTTTTATTGTCTTTAGCAGCTGCTGATGGTGTCAATTGTGCGGGTGCTGCTGGTGTCGATGATGTTGCTGCTGATGTTTGTGATTGAGTACTTTGTTGTTTTGGTCCACCTTTAGGATCAAATCCACCAATTTTCAATGCCCTTACCATTCCTTTACTATATTTGTCAACGGTATAACCGAGAGCTATATTTGCGGGGTCAGCATTAGGAGAGTATGCTGGTGCAACACTTGCAATTCCTTGAAGTGGAGTATTGAAAGCATTATAATTACCAGAATTATTTTTAGTATCGTGCCATAATTTAATATGATCTTTGACTCCTGTTTCTAAATCCGGATATAATGTCCATCCATTAGAAAAACCTGCTCTAGGAATAGTTCCATATCCCCTATCACCAGTTTGACCAAAGGCATTTGTTTGACCAGTAGCAAAATAAACACTTGGTCGTGCTTGAAGATAACCGGTTTCATGCATTGCTTGAGCAGCAACAACCTCTGGAAACTTTGCACCACCAACATTTTTAGCTATGTTATAAATTTTATTAAATGCTTGTTGTTGAGATAGTGTTCCTGATTGTTCTCCTTGAATTGCAGGTTGCCCAACTGGACCACCAATTCTTGTATCTCCGGATTGGAATCTTCTACTTTCTTCTTCAGTAAACGCTCTTTGCGTAAATTCTCCAGTAGCTCTATCAAGAACACCGGTTTGACCATCAATTCTTTTATGAAGAACTTTATCTGATGTTATAAGTGCATTACCTATTTTACCTCCGCCACCTAAAGCTTTATCGATGGCATTTATCATTCTTCCAACACTATTAAAAGCCTTCTCTACTTCTTTAAGAACTCCGCTTTCCAACTTTCCAGAATCATTAAATTTACCTAACCAATCAAGAGAACCTTCTTGAGAATATGGTCCGGTAAAAGAATCAAATAAATTTACGGCAAAATCTTTTACAACAGTTAATGCACTTACGACATTATCAATAACTTCTTTATTTTCTTCAGCAAATCCATCAATCTTCTTTTTTATAGAGGGAAGAGCATTGAGTAATATACCAGATAATAATATTCCACCAAAACTTAAAATCTTATCAAAAATTCCTGCGGAGGATTTTGCAACATCTTTTACATTACTTAGTGCAGAACCTCCTACTGATTTTTTTTCTATTGTTTTTTCTTTTTCTTTTGTTTTCTTTATTTTATTTTGATCAGAAACCAATCTCTTATTATCTTTTTTAACTTTAGTATAATCCTTACTAGATTTCTTAAGAAAACTATTGATATTAGTTACATTTAGTTTTAATTTTTGTACTTCCTTGACTTGTATTGTTTCCATATCTTACACATATATTCCATAAATTTCTGGAGTTGTATTCATATATGGATTACTCCCATTCACAGGAGATATAGAAGGAACAGGAGGTGCTGTTTGTTGATCTGAAACTGGTTGTTCTTTCTTCATAACTTTTGGAGGAAGTTCCATTGTTATAAAGTTAATCTTACCAGCATCTTTAGAAGAAATCATCTGATAGATTTTTTCGGTTCTCATATTATTAATGATGGATCCATCAACATTTGGAGCAAAGATTTCTGGCCCTTCCTCTCCCACGAGATATGGAGTTTTTGCTGATACAGGACCACCCATTGCTCTACTCCTCTCCATATTATTCCAATAGTCTGCACCATAGAATAAATTTCCAAAAGGTCTAATAAAATCTCCCACCCTATCACCGAAAGATTTAGTTCCTTGTGTAATCTGTGGCATATTCTCCATTGGATCATAATCTGTTGAACCCAAAGGACCAACTTCTTCTGCCTTTGCTTTAGCTCTTGCTGGTCTTGGATCAGTTTTATAATCTGGTATACCAGGTTCCATATAATTGTATATTTTATATTGTGCGAAAGTCATTCCCTTTTCCGGATCCATACTTTCCGGATCTCTTATTCCAAGAGAAACTTCTTGTTGCAATCTCTTTTTTTCTCTCATTTTTCTTAGATGCTCTGACGCCTTTGCTGCCAACAGTACTGTTCCCACTGCAGCTGCTAAAATTGCTAAAGGACCTGCAAGTCCTGCTATTGCTGCTCCAAGAGATATTATTTTTCCACCTATATAAATCCCAGCAATAGCACCAAGTATATTTCTTATTAACTTCCAATTACTAACAATAATATTAAAGAATTTACTCATTTTTTTTCTATTTTCTTCATCCTCAAACCACTTAAATACTGCATTTGCTCCAATACCTAATCCAAGCAGTGTTATAAATTCTAATATTTTATCAAAGAAACCTTTAAATGGAGCAGCAACGAATTGTGCTGTTTTTTTAATTGCTCCACCAATCTTCTTAACACTTTCTATTACACCTTCTTTTAACCTTAATTTTTCTTTAGACTTTTCTTGCTTAAGAGTTTTATTTTTTTCTTTTTCTTCTTCATTTCTCATTCCAAAAGCAGTCGTAATTTGCTTTTGAATTTCTACAAGTATTCTATTCGTTTCTACAAGAGACTGATTTACATTACTACCTCCCGGTAGTTTTTTTCCTACATTACCTTTTTGAGTTTGTAATACTTTTTTAATCCTTGTAATCTTTTCAGAATTAACTTCTATTTTCTTTTCTACTTTCGAAAATTTTTCTTCTAACCCCTTAATGCGGATTAAAGATTTTCTAACATGTCCCGATAACTTACTTAATGTCTTATGAATATTTTTAATAGATCCCGTAGAATCTCCAGCAATATCCTTATCACCAAATACTGCTGATGAAATCTTCAACTTTGGAGTATCTTTAATTTTTATATTAGATTCCATTCTGCTGTTGTGCTTTTAGGTTTTCATCTTCAATATGTTGTTGTAATAGAGCAAGATATATTTCTTTTTCCCACGGAATCATATTTTCTAACTCTGTTAGTGAGTATTTATGATGTTGCATCAAAGCAAAGTTTATCTTGTAGTATGACTCAAGACTTGTATGAGCCATACCTAACTGAAAAAACTTGCTAACCCTTCAAGAACAACATCACTCTCTACATTAGTATTTGGATTTTTTACTTTTACTGTATGAGAAAGTTTTGGCATTGTTTCAAAAAACTTTTCAATTTCTTTGAATTGCTTACTGTTTAATTGATCAACAAATTCTGTCAATTCTTTTTTGCTACATTCTGATGCACTCCAACTTTCTTCTTTATCATAAACCATTTCGATACAAGAAGTAATCATATCTAATGATTTCGTAACATCACTTACATTATCATTTATTTCAAAATTATTACCAATAAATTGTTCAAAAGAAGGATACCTCAATTTCATTGAATATGCATCATCTAATTTAATAATATTCTTGTGTTCTTTACTTTTTTGAACTTTAATTAAATCAATATCAATTTCCACATCAACAGTTGTCTCACCATCATCAGGACAAGAAAGTTGAATTTCTACGGTTTCTCCTACAGACCTTGCACGAACATTTAAGAACAAATATTCAATATCAAAAATTGCAAGAGACTGGACTTTAATACCTCTTGTTATAATACAATTATTCAAGATTTGAATAAGACCATCAGAGATCTGTTTCATATCTTCAGTTTCTAATGCAATTAAAAGAATTTTTTCTTCTTTAACTAGAAAAGGACGATACTTAATTTTCTTTCCACTTGAAGGCAACTCCATCTCATAAGTCGGAGTATTAATTTTAGGTAAAGGCATGATGACCCATTATAATTTCAGTTGTGATTATTTAGATGAGTACACCTGTGGCAGAATCACGAGGTACAAAATTACTACCCGGTCCGTAGGTGTTACCATAATCGATGTTGGTGCCATTTCCACCATTTTCAAATTGTGGATAAGTCCACTGTTCTTTAGTTAGTTTTGCAACTGGATTTTGTTTTGAAGTTGGTTTTGCAACTGGATTTGGTTTTGAAGCTGGTTTTTTATTTGATTTAGATCCACTATAAGATCCTGGATTTATAATGTAACGATCATAATTAAATGTTACACTAATTTTAAGTAAATCTGCAGTTCCATATGCTACAGGAATTGATGTCATAGATTTTGGAAATGCATTCTTAAACTGATATACTATTTCATTCTTATAGTCTTTCTCAAATTTAGAAATATACATCGTGTCAACTTTATATGTGTCGGGATATTGAAATCTTCTATAGTAACCAGGTTTATTTTCATCTTCCCCACTACCACTTGAAATATAATCCATCCATCCTTCAAATATTCTCAAATTCTTGTAATCATTATCAACATAAAATGTGAAATTTATATCAGTATATAATCTCGTATGTGCAAATTCTTGAGGGATACCCATGAAATCACCTTTCACCTGTGCAGTTGCATATCCACTCGCAGGAAGAACTGCTTCAGAACATAAAAGTCCTGATTTGCGTGATACAAAATCTCTTGCATCACTAACTCCAAATTTTCTACTTATATGATTTACTACAGCATTATTTAATGCAGAAAAACTTACAACATAATGGTTAGTTTGAGATATTTTACCAAAGATGTCTTTGGCATCTCTCATTGAAATTATTTTAGATGACGGACTCGGCACTCTAAATACCTATAAGACTACTTTATTATTAATTATTTAGATGTCATATAAGGGGAAATACAAACCATCTTATCCTAAAAAGTATAAGGGTGATCCCAATAACATCGTTTATCGTTCCTTATGGGAACGCAAATTTATGGTTTATTGTGACAATAACCAGAATATTTTAGAATGGGCAAGTGAACAAGTTATTGTTCCCTATCGTTCACCCATTGATAACAGATACCACAGATACTTTCCAGACTTTTATATTAAGGTCAAAGAATCAAATGGTATGATTAAAAAAATGATTATTGAAATCAAACCATTTAAGCAGTGTATCGAACCTAAAGTTAAAAAAAGAAAGACGAAAGGTTATATCTATGAAGTCGTTGAGTATGCTAAAAATCAGGCAAAGTGGAATGCCGCTAAAGAATGGTGTTTAGATCATGGTTATGAGTTTAAGGTCCTTACAGAAAATGAATTATTTTAAGTAATGCCAAGAAAGACACTCCAACAAAGAAGAAATCCAACAGAAGATAATGATAATCGTGTGCGTGGTGTTGTTGATAATTTAATTGGTATAGAAAAACCTGATGATATTATGACTGAATTAATCAGTGTTTTATCCGAAGGTGGTAAAGTTCCTTCTAGTGGAAAATATTATACCTTCTTTTATAATGCCAAGACACCAGGAATGCAGTATGACCAACACCCTCTTGTAGGTGTTACAGAAGTATTCTCTTGGGGGTTTCGTGGAATTAATTTCCACTGGAATACACAGAATAGTAGAAGGCAATATGATTACAATCAAATCATTGGTGGATTATACGAAATCTATCCAGAAGAGATGTCTGATGTGATAGAACTCGGTTTTGCTAAAGTTCGTTCTAAATAGTTGTAAAAAGAAAGAAATATGAATGAGGATAATACAGAGATTACTAATAGGTTTACTAATAGTAATGGCGAAAGTACTCCTTTTCTCACTGATGGACTTAACATCGTAACAACTAATCCTATTGATGGAGGTTCTACTGCGAATCCATTTACCGGATCAAATGAAAATTTTAATCCTGAACCTGGTTATAATGAATTTAAGTCAACAAGAAGATTAACCCAGAAAGGAACTAAACAAATATTAAGATATCCAGTAGCAGAAATTCATGATACTACAGATTATTTGCAGATAAAAGTAGTTAGATATAAAACTATTCCTGAAAACTCTGGAGAAAAAAATAAAATTATAGGAGCACCTGGTTCCAGAAGAAATTCAAATAAAGAAGAGTCCCTGGCAACCATATTTTTGCCAATACCATCGGCCATACAAGACCGAAACTCAGTATCTTATCAAAATTCTAATATAAATGCGATTGCTGGAACTGCTATAGGAGGTATTCAAAATATTATGCAAGCTGGTGAGTTTAGTATGGAGGGTGTTACTAATGTAGCAGGTGAAATTAAAGATGCCGTTTCAAAAACTTTTGGAGCTGCAGGAGGAGGAAATAGAATTTTAGATTTAATTACCAAATCTCTTGCATCACAGGCACTAGGTGTATTTGGAGGTAATGTTTCCGTAGATCAATTGCTGGCAAGAGGAGAAGGAATAGTTTTTAATCCAAATATGGAACTTCTTTTTAATGGTCCAAGTCTTAGGCAATTTGCATTTTCCTTTCAGATGACTCCAAGAAGTCAAACAGAATCTGATGCCGTTAAGTCTATTATAAGGACTTTTAAGTCAAATATGGCACCTCAAGTAACTACAGAAGGAAGTGGAAGTCTATTTCTTAAAACTCCAAATGTTTTTGAGTTAACTTATAAGCAAGGAAAGGATCCACATAGTTTTTTACACCAATTTAAACAGTGTTTTCTGGAAAATGTATCGGTCAATTATACTGGTGCAGGAACTTATGCGACATATGGTGATGGAACACCAGTATCAATCATTATGAACTTACAATTCAAAGAAATTGAACCGATTTATGATATTGATTACGAAAATGAAGGTCCTCTTGCAGATGGAAATGTGGCATTTAATCAATCAACAGGAGTAGGATACTAAAATGGGATACTTCAGAGAACTACCAGATGTAGAATATCAGTCATTTTTGTCTGATGCAATTTCATCACAAGATTACTTAAAAGTCAAAAACTTATTCAGAAGAAATAAGTTACGTGATGACTTACAAAATGTTTTTACAATCTTCAATAAGTATGAAATCGTAGAGGGTGCCAGACCTGATACTGTTGCCGAAGAGATTTATGGAAGTGCTCAACTTGATTGGGTAGTCTTAATGACTGCCGGTATTATTAATGTAAGAGATGAATGGCCTTTATCTAATTACCAATTATATAAGTATGCAGAAAATAAGTATAGTGTAGAGAACTTATCTGATATCAATCATTATGTTACTAGAGAAATTAAAGATTCTAATGGTAGGTTAATTCTTCCGGCAGGTAAAGATGTCAATGAAGACTTTACTTTAAATTATAGTGATAATGGTTCTAAAGTTTCTGTATCTGGTATTTCAGTAAGAAGAGGAGTATCAAACTGGGAATATGAAACAATTAAGAACAATAAAAAATCCTCGATTTATTTACTAAAGCAAGGATATTTACAACAATTTTTAAATGATATGAGAGAGATTATGACTTATGGTTTATCCTCAGAATATGTGAATGAATCACTGATTAGAACTGAGAATACCAAAGTCACAATCTCTAACTAACTCAGTCTGCTGCGAGTGCGGCAAAGTATGAGAGTGTATCATCATCGTCGTCATCAGTCTTGGTAGGAGACAAACTATCAAGTTCTTCCTTCATTGATTGAGGAACTGAAGGTGCTGATTCTCCACGATTCTGCTGACGGAACTCTTCTTCTTCCTGAACGGATTCTTGGTCTTGGAACTTAGTTGTTCCTTTGATACCAAGAACATAATCAAGACGCTTCTTCAGTTCATCATAGGACTTGAATTGGTCTGGAGCAACAAACTCTTCGAGAGAATACTCTTTCTTCCAGATTGCTTCCATTGCTTCATCATCTTCCAGAAGTGCATCCTGACGGGCAAACTCCGAAGAATCATAGTTGCGATAACCGGCAACATTCTTTGCCTTCAGTTTGAAGTTAGCACCCTGCCAGAAGTCAAATGGATCAATTGCTTCCTCGTCCTCAAACTCAGGTTGCATTGCGGCAGTAATCTTATCAAAGATTTTCTTACCGAACTTATACAAGAATACTTGACCTTCATTGGAAGGATTAGCAGGATCTTTTACAACATAGATGTTTGCAACATAAGTCAGTTTACGTTTCTGCTTACGTGCTTGGTCTTTACCACTATCAGTGCCATTATTCCACAGCATCGTGTTGTATTCTGACATTGGATCTTTTTGACCCAGAGTAGTCAGAGAGTTTTCAATATACCATCCACCAGGACCTTGGAAGGCATGGGAATAGAGTTTTTGGAACGGAAGGTCTTCACCTTCAGGAGCAGGAAGGAAACGAATAACGGCATAACCATTACCGCCTTTATCACATTCTAGTTTCCAGAGACGTTCATCACCTGAACTACCTGCATTATTCATTTTTTCGACTTCTTTGACTAGTTTTTGTGTCAAAGAACCAAGTTTGGATTGCTTTTTAAGATCAGCAAAAGACATTTAGATTACCTTAGATTAGTTTGGATGTTTTGGATTTACTTAGATAGTATAACAGAAATTCTCTCAATCGTCAATATAATCTTTGAGAGATTTGATTGTGGCATTCATACTACCGAATAAAGTCATCATATCAGTCTCTGGTGGGAAACCCATCATTGAAACTGACTTGCGTAGATTATCTTTCATTTCGATGGCTTTTGGGTCATCCGAAAGAGATAATCTTGTATACATCACTTGCTGTTTTTCAAGCAAGTTTGTAAGTATTTCAACGTGCTCAAGTTTTTGTTCACGGGACATATTACCGAAAGTAATAAAACTTTCATAGATTTTTTCTTGCATTTCATTAATTTCACTCAGTTCTTCCTGAATGATTTCAGAATCAAAAAAGTCACTCATCTACAAGGTCCCGCAAAATCTTTTTGAATTTGAACACATCAATATTTAGAAAGGGAGAATATTTTTGGAGTTTTAAACTTACGGTTTCCCATACAGGATCTTTCAGTTCTTTATCAAACTTCTTTCTGAATGAGAATATTCTATCATAGATTACAAAAGTTTCAAGACTTATGTCTCCACCAAGAAACCTTTTTAAGATTGTTGGATGACCTTTCGAGCAACTGAATAGATTCTCTAATTCGTTGTTCGAGAGTAATTCGTTGCTTTGTTCTTTGAACAAGTAAGTCAAACTCTGTTGTCTCTTTGTCCAATCTTGGTAGGTTCTTTCTCCAGAACTGATAATTTCTCCAATCCATACCTGATTTACACTAGTAGATTCTACAAAGTTTGCGACCAAAAAATTAACAATCTCTTCGTCCTTATATTTACGACTTGTTTTTTCGAAGAAGTAACGGTCTTTTCTTTTGTAAAAAGATTGAAGAGAAGCCCTTACCTTTTTATTGTATTTGAAATAATCGTATTTTCTATTACTAAAATGCGATTTCAAAGCAAGGTATTCACAATAAACTTGATACGGGGTCACCTTCAACTTTCACATTTCAACTGTATGTATTATAGCAGTCTTTAAGTTTGGAGTCAAGTTTCTTTCTTCGGTGATAATATTCCCTGTGATATTCTCTCAACTTTTCTTTATTCTTTTGTTGATATTCTCTTTGTGTTTCTGCGATACGATCTTTGTTATTATCCCTATAAATCTTATCTGCCGCCTTCTTGCGTTCAGAGTTTCTCGCGTTCTCGTTTAGTTTTTCTTTATTTTTATCTCTATACTTTTTCTTTATTTCTTTGACCCGCTCTTTGTTTTCAGTGACCCATCTATTATAAGTTTCTCTACCCTTTTCGGATTGTTGATATTTTTTAACAATATCTTTTCTTCTTTCTTTAAACTCTTCTTCAGTTTCTCTATACCGACTATTTCTTTTTCGCCCACCGACACTCGTATTGAGTAGAATACCTCCTTCACACTTTCTACCATAGACTTCTATAAGATACTCTTCATACTTATAACTCTCTTCTTCGTCGTCAAAGGTCTCAACGATTACTATTCTATCTCTAGGTGGCGGGTTACCGATTAAGTGCTTAACATATGCCCTATATTCTTTGCCCTTACCCACATAATAGGGAGTCCGGTCCTCTCTTAACCAGAGATAAACGTAATACATTTCTGCTTTGACTGTCGTTGCAATTATTTATACAAGAAAAGGGTCATAAAGACCCCATTCCGCTTGAATAACGACAGACAAGCACTAATATTTATTCCTCATCATAAGGGCAGTTTTGCTTTCGAAGTTGCTTTCATAAAATTAAGTCTCGTAGCATCCCACTTCAATTTTTCTTTCAGTGGTTTTGATACAAGTTTTGTGACTGATTCTACATCAAGTTCATTAAGTTCACAGTAGTGAACAATTGCATCAATATAATTAATTTTCTCTTCTGCAACAATCTTTTCAATTTCAAGTGCAAACCTAGATGGTGTTAGAAATTTACTTGCAATTGCTTTTTCTAGTTCCTTATTCGGTTCCATATAGTTCCAGTTTATCTGTAACAAACTTTCTAATGTATTCGGTAAGAAGTTTGATGTACTTTGATTTGTCTCTTTCTTCGTAGACGACGCATTCTCCATTTTCACAAGCCATGATGATTACAAATTTTTTGACCGGAATACCAGTCATTTCATACAACATACAACCATATGCTGCACATTGGACAAAATAGTTTTCGATCCAATTTCTTGGTTTCGGTTTTTTAGAAGTCTTGAAGTCAATTATTGCTAATTCACCCTCGTATTCTGCAATACAATCGACGGTTCCAGCAATTCCTAACTGCTTACTATATAGGGAAGTTTCCAGAGCATGAATATTATCAATATTCTTTAAAGTTCCCTTAGAAATCTTAAATAAGAACTCAGAAATAGGAGGAACTTTCGGTAACTCTATATTCTTTAGGTGACACTCAGTAAGAGTGTGCATATCAGTCCCACGACGTGTTGCCGCCTTTGTGACTCGATTTGCTTCTTCATCACCAACTCTTTTTCTCCATTTTACAAAAGTCTCCTTATTATAATGACTAGTTACCGAAGTGATAGAAACTAATTTTAAGAGTTCTTTTTCATCAGGAACAGAATAATATCTGACTCCATCAATAGTCTCCCTCTCAAGAGTAGGGAGATTCAAATCAACATGATTAAACATTAAAAACCTGCTTCTGTTTTTGCTACGATATACTCTTTGACTAGACCAGATCGAACAATATCATCAATACCAAACTCAATTATATCAAATGATGGCATTTTACGCAAGATGTTCATAAAGTCAACAATACCATTCCTTTCATTTGCCTTATTCAAATCTGACTGACGAGCATCACCACAGAAACAAATTTTGGTATTTTCACCAACACGAGTGATGATACTATCGAGTTCATGAAAATTCAGGTTCTGAAATTCATCAACAATTACAATCGCATCATCAAGTGTGGTTCCACGAAGAAATGATGTGCTCCAGAATTTAATTGATTCTTGAGATTTGAGATTGCCATATAACATCTCAAAATCAGCATCACTTGGCATCTGGAACATATACTTTACCATATTCTTATATGGAATTTGGTAGATGTCTGCCTTGTCTTCATGGGATCCAGGAAGAAACCCAATCTCTCTGGTTGCTACAAGAGACCTCACAAGGTATATTCTCTCATAAGGAGTGTTCTCATCTAATACATCTTTAAGTGCGTTGAAGAGGGTTATAAAGGTCTTTCCTGTCCCTGCACAACCATATGCGACTAAATGCTTTCCTTCCTTATAAGAATCAAACAGTCTTTTTTGATTATCATTACGTGGGTCTATGTCTATTAAGTATGAAGAACTTAATGGTTT
>Ga0208543_1000493_pt1 | contig 12456 bp, 14 predicted proteins | sample DEB08_DNA_14_FD_185497 | JGI IMG/M metagenome (GOLD analysis project Ga0208543, IMG submission 185497) | Aqueous microbial communities from the Delaware River and Bay under freshwater to marine salinity gradient to study organic matter... | ecosystem: Environmental > Aquatic > Marine > Coastal ...
TCAACAAAAAACTCGGCGTCACAACTTCCACATCTCATCTATTTTCTCCTTATTCTTGAGCCCAGACGTCCGCCCAGGTTCCGCTCAAAGCACCTTTTGCATAATCAGTAGACCTGTTTTCGAAAAAGTTTGTATGTCCAGGAGCATTTAGCATAGTTTCAACCCAAGGTAAAGGATTCTTCTTCACCTTGAATATTCCTTTGAGTCCCATTGAAATGAGACGCCTATCAGCAATATATCGTATATATTGTTTGACATCTTCTGAAGTCAAGTTTTCCATATCGCCGAATTGAAAAGCGAGATCGACAAACCCATCTTCAAGTTCAACCATTTTTTCCGCAATACTGTAAATCGCAGATTTTGTATCATTGTTCCAGAGCTTACGATTTTCTTCAATGTATGTTCGGAATAGTTTGATGACACCTTCGCAGTGTAGATTTTCGTCAACAGCGCTCCATTGTACAATCTGACCCATGCCTTTCATTTTACCATGTCTTGGAAAATTGAGAAGCATAATGAAAGAACTGAATAACGCGAGTCCTTCAGTAAAGGCAGAAATGGCAGCAATCTTGATTGGAAGTGATGCGTCATTGTCTACCTTGTTCGTGAAATACTCATGCTTTTCTCGCATTTCTTCATATTCGTAAAACTCATTATACGTGCTCTCAGGCATTCCAAGAGTCTCAATCAGATTAGCATAAGAGGCGATATGAATCGCCTCTCTAGCCGCAAATCCCATCAGCATCATACGAACTTCTGGTTGAGGGAAGTGTGGAAGATAGTTCTTTACATATCCACCAGCAACATCAATATCAGATTGAGTGAAGAATCTAAAAATCTGCGTGAGAAAATGCTTTTCTTTATCTGAGAGTTTACTTTTCCAGTCTTTGATATCTTCCATCATTGGCACTTCAGTCATAAGCCAATGAGACTGCTCATGCTTTAGCCATAAATCGTACGCCCAAGGATAATGAAATGGTTTGAAGTAATTTCTTTCATCTGTAAGTTTGAGCTTTTTGCTCATAATGTTATATCTCCGTCTCTATTGAGTTTATCCAAAAGATCCTCATATCCACCTAGCAAAACCTTGTCGACAAATATTTGTGGAACTGTTTTTAGATTATAAAGACTCATGCAACCCAAAGCTAAATCTAGATCAATTTCAGTATAGTCGTATCCATATTCAGAAAGAAGCTGTTTTGCTTTTTCGCAGTATGTACACCAATCTGCTGTGACGATATCTATTTGCATATTACCCTTCACAAGACAAACAATCTTCATCGTTCACAATAGAGTTCATATCGATTTCCTCAATAATCTGTCTTTGTATTTGTTGAGAAACTTTATCAAACTTGCCAATTTTCTCAGAACGGCAATAATACATTGTTTTCAATCCTCGTTTCCAAGCTAAAAAGTGTACAGCGTGAAGATATTTGATATTCACATCTGGACGGAAAAAGACGTTGAGAGACTGAGCCTGGTCAATAAAGGCTTGCCTGTCAGCCGCGTGTTCAATAATCCAACGTTGGTCGATTTCCATTGCGGTCTTATAGATATCTTTCTCATAATCATTCAAACAGGTAAGATTTTGAACCGATCCTTCATTCGAGATAATTGAAGACCATAAGGAATTGATATCAAGAGTAGAATCTTCTTCGCACTTCTTTTTCAAAAGACTATCAAGATACTTGTTCTTATTGAGATAAGCGCCAGAAAGAGTGTCTTGACGATAAGCATTAGCTCTCCATGGTTCAATTGAAGGTGAGGTATTACCCATAATCACCGATGAAGAAGCGTTTGGAGCTATAGCCATAACATGACTACATCTATACCCAGTACCAATAGCATCTGGAGCTTCGCCTCTTTCTGTCCCAAGTTTCCGATTTGCTTTCTCAAGACCAGTGCTGATATGTTTGAAGATTCTCATATTCAAAGATTTAGCAATAGCCGATTCAAAAGGTGCGCCTTTTCTTTGAAGATAAGCATGAAAACCAAGAGCACCAACGCCAACAGACCGTTCGCGCATAGCAGAATATTTAGCTCTTGAAACGCTATCTGGAGCATTTTCAATAAAGTGACTCAAAACGTTATCCAACATCTCAAGAACGTCTTCGAGAAACTGTTCGTTTTGTGACCATTCATCAAAGTATTCTAGATTAAGTGAAGACAAACAACAAACAGCTGTACGATCGACTGCAGTTGGAAGTGTGATCTCAGAACAAAGATTTGATTGCCTAACCTTCAATCCCTTTTCTTTGAGCCATTCTGGAAGCATGCGATTTGTTTGATCAATAAAGTGAAGATATGGCTCACCAGTTTGCATTCGCATTTCAAGAACACGCTGCCAAAGGTCTGTTGCCGAAACTACTTCCTTGACCTCTTTGCTATGAGGATCTTTAAGTTCCCATGAATCGTCTGCGTTTGGATCCAACATACAGTTCTCAATAATCTTCATAAAGTCATCTGAGATATTGATACCGTGATGAAGATTGAGACAACGATAGTTTGGATCGCCGGTGGGTTTTCTCATTTCAAGAAAAAGAACGATATCCGGATGATCAATATCTAGGTAAGCAGCATATGATCCTCTTCTCGTTTTTCCTTGTCGATACGCTAACGATGAAGCGTCGTACATTTTCAGGTGGGGTAAAACGCCAGTAGACTTATCATCAGAAGAACGAATCCCAAAACCAACCCCAACACCACCGCCAAGCATTGATAACCAATTCGTTTCTGAAAGCGTGTCAACTAATCCCTCCGCAGTATCCGGTATCCAGTTCAAATAACATGAGATTGGTAGTCCTTTTGAAGACTTACCATATGAAAGTATTGGTGTTGAATAGCTCAGCCAATGGTTTGAAGAGTAATCATAAAGTCTTTGTGCGTGTTCCTCATTACTACTAAAAGTTTTTGATACAAAAGCAAATCTTTCTTGTGGGCTCGTTTCATTATCCTTCATATAAGATTCAGAAAGTCGTTTGAGGCCAAGATCGTCAAAATGCTTATCTTTTTCTAAATCTATTTGAATACCCATATATTCCATACGTTTTTCCTTTATTACGCGTTGATCTTTTTCCATTCAACAAACTTCAACTTAGCCTCGAGCCCATTATATATATGGTCTGAAAGAGTCGCTTCAAGTAAATCTGGACTCATTCCATAAAGTATCAGGTCGTTTAGGTCTTTACCTCTTTTCCGGTAAGAGTTATTTAGAAGTACTATCTTGTATCCCACATCAATTATCTTCTCCATTTTCTGAACGATTTCTTTGTTTCTTGGCTCATTATCAAAAACGAATATTGCATTTTCAATATTCTCAAGAGCGTCAAGTTTGAGATCAGCGCCTGCCATCGCAACAGCATTTGAAAGAAACATGCTATCTATCGGCCCTTCAACAACGTAATAAGGTTTTGTCATATCAACCTTATCAAGACCAAAAATCTTTGTTTGATTTTCGTCAAGCATGATTGATAAATATCTCAAAGACGAGTTTGGCGAAAAAGATCTACCAGTAAAGCCGAAGAAGTTATTCTCTTTGTCAAAAAACGGTATTACCAGACGTGGTTCATCGTATTTTGTTGAGAGTTTATCAGGTATTAGTGTATTTACCCACTTATTGAACTTTGGAGCATAGTATAGTCTATAGTGTTGTCGAAATGGTATTCTTCTTTGTAAAATATACTCCTTTGCGGGATGATTATGTGGTAGTTGACTAATCTTACGAAGAATAATCTTATATTGAGGTTTCTCAATCTTTGGAGGCTTTTCTTTGACTTCAATCTTCACGTCATTTGAGAATAGTCTGTCAGAAAGATAATCTTCATATAAATCATTGAAATGAGTCTTCAGTAAGCCAATCAAAGAGTAAGAAGCATTACAGTTATGGCAATAATAAATAGTGTTGTTAGGCTTTTCTAGTATCCAAGCTCGAGCTTTCGTTTCAGACTTTTTCGAATCACCGCAAATACAACACCTCATATTGGCTCTATAAGGTTTTGTTGATTTGACTGTAAACTTATCGAACCTACTTGCTAATAGGTTAGAATATTTGTAATCAATAGGAGTCAATAATAAAGTCCTTTATATATTCCTGTCACAGTAGTGATTATACAGTGTTTCAAAAAGAAGTAAAGGCTTTTTCGTGATTTAGTTTATGATAGAGTGAAAAAATTTTAGATTACTGATAACGTAACCTATGGCCATCGAAGCTCCGACTACCAACCATTTCCATTTTTCTAAGGCTGTGAGTCTTGAAGACAAAGTGTCGATTCGAGTGTTCGTTTCTTTATCTTTGGTATTGATGGCATCTATGATAGATTTGAGAGACTCTTTTACATCATCGTCAAGATGATCTATTTTTTTGTCGATAATATCTAGCTCTTTTTCTGTCGCGTTATGACGACCGTTGGATTGTTCTTTCATAGTCTCAATCGTTTGACTATGAATAGCCAACATTTTTGACATTGTATTTGAGAGTTCTGTTATTTTCTCAATAGCTGAGTCAAGTCGAGGTAAGTAAGACTGAATATTGGAAACATCTCTTTTGAGAATCTCAACGTCTGTTTTGATATTATCGTCTGACATTCTTTTACCTCTTCCTGAGTTTTTCTATTGCTCTACCTCCAAACCAAAAACCCATGATAGCAGCAAAAATGCCAGCTGTATTCTCATCCCATATAATACCAAGTATTTCTTTCCAAACCAATGCGTTCGTCAATGTATCGTTGGGAGAAACTGATTCCATAAAGACCATTACGGCCATTATTTTGATGAAGACAAAGAGTCCAAAAAAACAATAAGTAATGACTGGTCGAACAGATGCCCGAAGTGCGTTGATAAAGCTGCCACCATCAAGCTTACTATCATGAGATCGAAGAGATTCTCCCTCGTTAGCATCTGCTGTAGTATTGATAACATCGATTTTGTGCTGAGCTGCCAAAGCCATCTGTTTCGACTTGAGCTCCAACATATTTTGTTCATGCTTATTTCGCTCTTTTGCATTAAAGTATTCTAATACGCCTGGTAGTATAGAAGTGACGCCACCAACAAGAGTTCCAATAAGCGTAGTGACTATCATTTGAGAATATCCTGGAATCTTTTGAGAGGCTTATTCTTTTTCTTATATCTCTTCATTTGAGCAGGAGTCAAGCCAGGTTCTCCTTTTGGACCATATCCAATACCTTGTATTTCGCCTGAAGCTACGCTTGTGACAGGAGCATCCTCAAAAACGCATTCAAAAAGAAAGTCTTTATTCGAGTTTGATTTTACTTCGGTAATGCAGTCAAGTAAACCTTCATTTATCTCTTTTTCCGATAAATATTTTCCTGACTCAATATTCTTATGTTCTTTGATGAGCCATAAAGCAGCAGCATAAGTTCCGATTCGAGTGCTACCGCCAGGGATTTTTTCGAGTAATCTTTTGAGCTTCATTATCACAATATCAAAAAGACCAAATGCTTCTCTCTCTTTGACTGTACGAAAATCTTTTCTTTTCCGAAGCTGATTACCCTTTTCATCAATAATACCAAGATCATAGGCTTTCCACTCTTTGAATGGAGTGGCTAATCTTCGAATAAAAGAGTAAACAAGGAACAAATCAACTATCATATTTTTCGAAGCTCTTTTGCTATATTGTTGTCTATCGGTATCAAACTACTCATTACAAGCTTGTCGTTTACTTGTATCTTTTGAGGCATTAGAGACAAAAATATCAAAAAAGTTTTCAAATAACTATAATGCGACTCATGGACTTTATAGAACAAAAATGGTATTGTTGCTGAACCAAAACAGTTATGAAGTATAATGATATGATTCAGCAACAACCTAGATTTGAGATCACCTTTTTGTTCATATTTTGAAAACAACCTTTTGATATATTGAAACCGCTTTAGATCTTCATAGAACTCTTCAATCGTAGAGTTCACTTTACCATCATAATACTTTGCGGCCAATAACAAAAAGTTGTCTTCATTTATTTTCATAATCTATTAAAGATCAGCGACAGTCTGATCTTCAATCGTTGTATTCGCGTAAACGCCAAGGTCACCAGAGGTGTAAGCAACAGTATTTGCTTCAGTACCTGGATCGACCTTCATTGAAATCAGCGACTCAACACGATGACGAGTTGCACCATTCGCATCAGTATAAGTGTCATATAGATTCCAACCAGGAGTACGAAGACCCTTGTCAAAGTTTGAACCGTCGGTGTTTGCAACTTCTTCTGTATCTAGGAAGAATACAATGTTGTTGCCGTCAGGATCGGTAGGAACCTTTTGAAGGGTATGCGCATCGCCAACGCCAAGACTTAGGAAGTTGATGAAATCATTATTTGCTGGAAGAGAATCAGAAAAAGACGTTGCCAGCTTGATCGTGCTTTCGTCTTCAATAATCACATAATAAAACTGATCATCAGTAAGACCGCCAATAGGAGTATTACTGTTTGACTTGTACTGAACAAGGTCGCCATTCTCAAAAGGATGGTTGGTAATGACGATCGTTTCAGCAGTATTAGCAATATCAACGACACTGGCTGAAGACCCGTCAAAAGTTACAATTGGTGTTAGATATTTTGGAACTGAAGCCAGTTCATCAGTAGCGCCCCATAGAGCCATTTACTTTCTCCTTTTCGATAAGATTTATATTTATTTATTCTTATCGGTTTCTGAAACTTGATGTCAGATAATCTCTTGCTGTATCAATATAATCCGTTGCTTTTGTGATTTTGGACTGAACCCATTCTGGAACATTGTCGTTATCGTCAAGCATATAATGAATCTCTTTTGCAGCGTCAATCATAGTTCTTAGCTGAGATTTGATCATTTCACCTTCGTTATTATATTCAGATTCATAAGATGTATCATTATAAGGTTCATCATAAGAATATTCTTGAAGGTCAGATTCTTCAGTCACATAAACAGTGACACGCTTATTGCTTTCAGTATTTCGAAATTCAATATGCTTTCCGGATTTGACATCTTGCATTGCTTCCCATTCACCATCTTTGACCTTTTCCATCACGGCTTTCATAGACATTTCTTTCGCTTCACGAAATTCACGGAAAGAACGATTCACAAAATGTGACGCGTCTTTCTTAGTTTGTTTTACTAAAATGTAGTTTTGCTTATCAGAAATGCCGCTAAGTTCATCTTTGGCGTCGTTATAATTATCATGCGTACTCAAAACTTTTTTTGTCATTTTGTGCTTGATGACAAACATTTCGGCCTCATCAAGCTCAACTTCTTCTTTCTGTTGATACTTTAGACGATTGATCATAATCTGAAGAGCTTGGTTAGAAGTACCAGCTGGAGCTTTCTTACCAGACAGTTTTTCATATTCCATTTTTAACTCGAAGGCATCTTTCTTACGTTCATCAAGCTCAAGTGATTCCCTGACATATTTACCGCCAACTGTCATATGATAACCTTGATCGTTGATAGCCTTTTCCATAGCCTTATCGATTTCACCTGGTCTCGCTTTACCAGAATCTGGATATTGCTTTCTTACCGCGTCTTTAGCAATACCAATAACTCTATCTGGAACGCCAACGTAGTTATCTCCGCGAATAATATGAGAATCTAACTTTTCATCAAGCTCAAGTGATTCTTTGACTTTTGCAATAGCCTTAGCGATTACCTTGCGGCGATTTTTTAGATACTCATCAGAAGAATCTACATCGCCATCATTATCAATATCGTCATCTTCTTTACCAACAGGATCAAGTTTTTTCTGAGTCATTTTCGTATTCCTCTATTTTGATTATAAGTTTGTCATTACCTTTGTGAAGGCGATGATATGTATCTTTTGGAATAAAAACGGTATTTCCTTTATTTATAAAATGTGGAAGTTCGTTATCAAACTGAAACATCCATCCGTTTCCATCGAGAACTTCAATCGACCTGTCGTTTTTGTCACGATGCCAATCAAGCTCATTTGATACACTCTCAAACTCACGAATCCAAGTGTTGTCAGATTTTTCATTATCAAAATATGTCATTATTCTATCATAAACTCCAGATTTTGATGACTTGGGTAATTGATGTACACAATTCCTTCTGGACATTTATATTCAATATGAGCAAGTAATGTTGCCTTTCCTTTTGCTACATCGTAAGGTTTATCTATGGTGATTGTGAAAGCAAACATCTCCACTTTATCTGAGGCTGGTCCAGAAAACTTAGGAATAGACGGTTTCGCATCATGAACAATATATCCAGAATCTTTCACTTCTAAAGCAAATCCTTCAACTGAACAATCGTCTCGATGTTTTTCTCTTGCGACAACAACTTTGAAGGTTCCGTTTGAGGGCCCATCACTTACTGAAAAGTGTTCAGGGTCCCAGGTTAGTATATCTCTTGAAAAGAGTCCGAATTCATCTGCTGTTTTGTAACCACCTCCTAATAATGCAAGAACAGCAGAACCAGCACCAACATATTTGGTGATTGATTCTAAGTCTAGCACAGTTTTTTCCTTTGCTGATTTTTACTTTCTAAACGTGTTTGAAGTTTACCAAAATGTTCTAGGATTATCTACCTGAAGATTTAATGACTTAGCATACATTGGCAATCTACATGCCCAGTAGCTAGCAGTTGTTTTGTCATTTCGTGTATCGCATTTATGTCTTGCCGCAAAAGACTTTCTTGCACCAAGATCGTTTATCTTCACTTTGAGTCCACTTGTATCGCCCCATGCGATTCTTTTTACATTGCCAGTAGATGGATCTTTCACATACACATAGTATTTTTTTGGCCCGCCACGTTTGGGTTTATCAAGTTCTACTTCTTTTCCATCATATTCCGCTTCAACAAGCGGACAATCGAGAGGGACGCTCATTCCTTCAAAATCAGCAAACTCGCCTAAATCGCTTTCAATAATCTCAATATCAAATTCGGATACCTGAATCTTACCTTCTTTGTGAAGTCTGCGAGCTTCTCGAAAGAACTCAAAATAAGACTCAGAAAGTGGACGATACACGTTCTCAAGTAATGAAATATCTCTTTGCTCCATAAACGAAAGAGCTTTCTCAACATTCACGTATTGTCCAAATCTTAGCATTTCTTATTCCTTTATTGACCAGGGGTATCTTTTTTATAAGTGTTTGCTAACTCATCAGTGCCCTCTTCACCAGCGCCTGATTTTTCTTCTAGCTTTGAGTACATATCAGAAAGTTTACGGGCATCAACATTCTTATATTGCTTTGCGATTTCAGAAGCATAATATCCAAGAGTTTTATTGCGTTTTTTACTCATCACATCTTTCAATACCGAGAGAGCTGCGTCGTATTGCTTTTTGTGAAGCAATGAACTAAAACTTTCGTCTATTGAAGCTGTATCGCATTGCCCACAACAATCTGGCGTACCGCATTTATTATGAACCACTTCCTCATATTTCACAATCTTATTCGGAGTTGTGAAGTTTTTCTTTCTCATAATCGTTTTCAATGTCACTTCTAGTTCTCCATTCTTCATACCAATAACAACAGGAATATTCAAAGATCTTTGAATGTCCTTAAGGACTGCTTGATCTATTCCTACTGATTTTATTTTTTTGCCTTGATTAGCGTATATTTTGCGGAAAAAGGATCGAAGCTCATTAATTGTAATACAAGGATTATTTCTTGAATCACTCATACGTTCGCCAAAGTGCTTTGTGAACTCAATATCAATACCATACTTTTCAAGGAGTTTATCGGCAAACTTCTCAAGCTCAACAAGTTCTTTCTTTGAAATGATTGCGCACTGATCAGTTTCTTCTGACATATTTTTTGCCTGTGCATCAGCTAATCTTGCTCTATCTAGCATGCGATCATGCTTTTCCTTATCGGACTGTTTTTCTTGTTTGATTTTTTCTTTTGCCGCGTCCATTGCTTCGCCTTCATTCATATGCTTGAAGTATTCGATTTGACGAAGGCGTTTCTTAGCAGCAGTTTCAGTGTCGTATTCACCGAGCTTTTTAAAACCATCCTTCGAATAGATAACCCACTTACTACCTTCCTTACGAATCGTTTCTTTGAGATCAACTTCTTCGTAAGCGACTCCAATCTTCATGTGCTTCTTTTCGCCAGCAGCTCTTCTTTTAGCTGCTTTTGTCATATCCTTTTTCTCAGCACCTGTAATCTCGTCCGGCGACACTTTCATTTTATCCAAAATATCTACATCTCCGTCCATATCCCAATCAATGCTAGCCGTAGCATCTTTCATAGCATGTTTGAGAGTTTTGTTTGGATCTAAAGCATGGGCAATCTTTTCTTCTTTGATTCCTTTGTACTCTTTCCAAAGATCGGAATCGGTTGTCTTTTGAGTTTTACCGCCAGTCAAAAATGAGTTCAGCCTGGCCAATGCCCACTGTTGAGGAGTTGCGCCAGGTCTGTGACCAGTTCTCCAGGCAGCGATCCCTCTTCGGTATACTTGCTTCAGAATAGAATAAGGAACGCCACTTTCTTTTGCCTTGTTTTTGACCGCTTCATCTGTTTCATATAACTCAAACATTTCTTCAACCAAAGGAAGTGCTTCTTCTTTTTGAATATGGCGAAATGCTCGGAATCTACGATCAAAGTTCATTCTACCTTCTTTGTTGAACATTTGATGGTATCTTTTTGTGTACTTTGATGGTTTTGTTTCAGTACCTTTATCTCCAGGTGCACTTCGATACGAAGCTGCTTTGTCATCATCAGAGTCTTTATATCTTGCAAAGTGCTTTGCTCTTGCTTCTTTCTCAGCTTTTGAGAGTCCTTTATAATATGCTTTTGGTTGAGAACCTGGATTTGAACCAACATCTGGATCTTCGGCTTCGAGTAGAAAATCTTCAAACTGTTCGTTGACCTTTGACAGCCTTTCTCTATCAGCTTTTTTGACCTGAGGAAGTAGCCTTTTTGCGATTTTCTCAATCGCACCTTTTCTCTTTTGAACCTTTTGATCAATCATAATCTTTTCGGCAGGAGACAGAGAAGCATAACTCTTACCCTTTTCGCCAGCAACGCGATTTCGTAATACTTGAATTGCTCTTCTTCTAGCTCTGGTCATTAATGCTTTTGGAGTTGCTGCGCGTGCACGCGCTCTCTTTCTGGCCAATGCGATTTTGGTTTTGTATTTACGCATTATAAGAGATCTCATTCTTCTTTGGGCAAGAGACAACACCTCAGTTATTGATCCATCATAATACTTCATTATCTCATCAATATGAGACTGAAGGTATTCGTGTTCATCATCTAAGTCAAAATCCTCAGCAATATCAAGAACATCATCAACAATTTCCATCGCAAGCATAATATCTTCAGCGCTGCTTTTCTCACTTTCAACAACTTCTTTCTCGATACCAAACAGCATATCTTGAAGTTTGATTGAAAGCTCAACTAACTCTTGATCGTAATCTTCGTTTATGATTTTCCGATAAAGGCTTGTTGCAGAAGGACACATATCAAAGTGTTCTGTCTTATAATCGCCGATTGTGATCTGAGATTCTTCTTCCTCATAAATCATACAAATATCAAACTCCTCAGCGATCTTCATGCCGCTTCGAACTTCGTCATAAATCTTGGAAGCGTCTGATTGAAGAGCTTTTGGTAGACCTGATTTGAAGGCTTCTAGATCCTCATTTTTTGCTGCTTCTCTCATTTTTGAAGCGGACATTCCTTCAACGCCTTCAGCATCTGGATCTCTTTCGCCAGCAGAAACAACTGAGATTGAATCAAAGTTGTAATCGCGACCATTGTATTTTTGAAGAAGTTTGTCAAACTCAGAAACGCGATCGGAACCGACAACAAGAATAATGTTTTTGTATCCAAGCGATTCAAGCTCTTGAACGACTTTGATAATGATCTTCGAATCAGATTTTCGAACAATGTTACCAAAGGCTTTTTGAGCGTAAGCTATCTTTACACTGTAAGGAAGAGGATTTTTCTTTGCGTCATATGAGTGTGAAAGGAAGACATGAGCGTCAGCTTTTTTGCTTGATGCGACACTTTTGATTTTGTTGACGAGTTTCTCATGACCTGCGGTTGGCGGATTCATACGACCAAAGGTAAATACTGCAGTTTCGCTTTTGGCTTCGTTTAGCTTTGGAGAGACTTCAATATACTGATTTTTGCCTTTGGTTTCAGTTTCTTCCTTTTTCTTTTTCTCAGTCATACTAACGCCTTTTATTGTGTTATTGTTTTCCTTTATTTATAAAAAGGCTTATACTCAAAAAAGACTGAGTTTGAATCAAATTCCAGTAAATGTAGTCGATTTCAAACCTTGTACAGTGGTGTAATATGTTTTCGTGACACCTAACCATGGAAACAACTGTTGGCAAAGTAAAGCATCATTTGGCCAAAGTCCATAATCATATGCTGCTCCAATCGCTTGATCTGCGCCTTCAGGCTTGATTATATATGCAGAAGCGCCAGCAATACCTTGCGGAACTTGCATATTGTCAATGATTGGGCAATCGACTAGAGGGCCAGGTGCGGATTGAACAATG
>Ga0208543_1000496_pt1 | contig 12408 bp, 18 predicted proteins | sample DEB08_DNA_14_FD_185497 | JGI IMG/M metagenome (GOLD analysis project Ga0208543, IMG submission 185497) | Aqueous microbial communities from the Delaware River and Bay under freshwater to marine salinity gradient to study organic matter... | ecosystem: Environmental > Aquatic > Marine > Coastal ...
AGTTTCTTATGATGGAGATTTCTTACCAAAAGAAACTAAAAAGGATGCGGCTGCGTTGGCTGTTCACTATAGTCAGGCTTCGGATAAGAAACATGTTACAGTAGATTTGATTCGTGTTCAATATGTGCATCCATTAAATACACATGGTTCTGTTGAGTTGTCGAGAGATCCAATTGAAGTCTTAGTGTTTATAAATCGAGAAAAACCGAGACTTGACCGGTTGATGAACAAAATTTAAACTTTTACGTGATTCATCTCGAAGCAGCATTGAGCAAACCCATCATACGTTCTTTGGCATGATTTGCAATAGTACATCACATTGAAGTTGTTGTTGTTGTTTGGGCGAATATTTTTAGGAATTGTATTTATATTGTTCTTGGTAATCGCTTTTATCGGAGCATTGGCGGCAACAGATTTAATCATCACCGCATTCGGTTTATAATTACGATTACCATTGGAATTTTGTGTAAAGACAGCACCGCTTTTACTCTTCCTAATCCGACGACCTTTGGAATCGAGGTATGGGGTAGGACCTTCTTTCAGAGTGTTAAATACTTCACGAGCTTTTTTGGCATCTCGGGTTGAACTATTCTTCATTGTTTATATTAGGCAATATAAAGTTTTGCGTCACCTTGAGTATATATGAGCAGCAAAAAGGTTGAGGTATTTACACGTCTCACCCCTGATGAGATTGACAAGCGTTCGATGGATATGCGTTCTGCTGTGATGGAAGAGGCAATTAAGGGTGAAAAAGTTCGTTACAAGTCCCCCGAAGATCCAGAGAAATTTCTAAATTTTCTACAACATCGACTCACAATTTGGGAGGATCTCAAGGAGGATACCTTCCACGCTAAGGGTATGTATGAGAAGACGAAAAAACTCATCGACGAATGGAACTAGAGAGATGCTCCTGAATCAAGTGTGTCATATTATTGATGGAGAGCAAGGAAACACCGCACCAGAAAAACTAGGTCCACCCCCTTCTACTCCAGATGGACATTTAGGAGACGATTTCATTTTCGCTTTAATTGTTCTAATTATATCCTGTGTGAATTCACCTGCCATATAGTTCATGTATTTAGTGTATGCTTTTCTGTATGCTTGCTTTTTAACATTCATGGAATTATTACCAGTGTATTTGTTTACGAGTGTGTTTATCTCACTATTATTAAGGAATCCATTCGTACCACCGTATAATTTGTTAAGTTCACTGCGTAATTTGGTCTGATTAGTCCTATTGTTTATCTCGTTATTGCTTGTATTATAACCACCAGGTCTCATATAATTTGCTGGTATCTTATTACTCATCTACTATCACCTGACAAAAAATTCTCAGGTCATAATAGATATGACAACTCGTGCACAACGAGAGACTTATATTAATAGTCTTAGATTAACCGAAAATCAAAAAAGTAGGTTTAAAAGAACTAATCTGAATAAGAATACTATTCAAAAGGTAGTTAATACATTAAGTGGAAAGAGTGAACGGAACGCGCGAATAAATGGAATTTTGAGAGCATTATTAAATGATAAAAATAGAGGACCCCTTAATAGTTTATTAAGACAGTCCAATAACAGTGTTGTAGCTCGCAACCAAAACACACCTACATCCACACCCACATCTAGAAATAACCAAAACACACCTACATCCACACCCACATCTAGAAATAACCAAAACACACCTACATCCACATCTAGAAATGTTAGACCAATAAACAACACGAATCGTAACGCATTAAAACGTGAACGCCCCAATAAAGCAAACAATATAAATAAAATATACAAATATCCATTTTTACACAATGTGGTTCCAAAGACGAAAGCGCAGAGAAATGCTAATATTGGTAGAGCCAGAGTTAAATTTAATGCACGTGTCTCAGGAAGATCCGAAAATGCACTCAATCCAAAATTAATAAGTGACGAAACATTAAATTCATTTATAAATCTTGTAAATGATTATACTAAGTATGAGGAACAATTACCTAACAATTTCAATAAAAGTAAATACAAACAGATATTAAAACACTATAAAATGATTTGTACCCGTGTTAAACGTTACACTTATTCGGGTCTAAATGAAACTCAGTTGTCTTTCTTACGTGGATTACAGTTGATATGTGCGGGTGGATCTCAAGCAAATACACCGAATGAAAACACAGCATTTAATAATTTAGAAGAAAATAAAGATAAAGTGTATGACATTTTATCACTTTGTAGTAAAGATACCTTCATAAGACTTTCAGGTCAGATAGTCGGCACAAATGGCGATACTTCGGTTAGAAGTTATATAGAAGAACTTAGTAAGAGACTTAATGAAAGAATAAAGGATCTCGATGCTGTCAAGGCAATCACATTTTATTTAAAACATCAAGCAAAAAATAATAAAAATAGACTGAGAAGTTTTGATAGTTACATTGCTAGTCTAGATAAAACTAAAAAAACTATAAATCGTATACCCCAAAATCTAAGAAAACTCATCGGATCATTTAAAGTGGAGTATGCTACAAAACGGGTACACGGATTACCTTTGGCTTTAGAATCGGGTCCCGCTGATCATGATTCTCTTTCTAATAGATCTCTTCAAAACATGGTTAATAACCCTAGTACATTCAACGCGTTTAGTCCCAAATCTTTATTTTTATATTTTGTGTGGAATGCGATGGAAAAGCATGGAGCTAAAAAAGGTGCCGGGTGGTGTGGTTTTAGGGGTAAAATAGATGATGCACTTTTGAGAAGACGTGTAGTTTTTGCTAATGTTGGTGAGTCAAAAAATTTTGGTTACCGTACATTCGCAGAAGCTCTTGTAGCTATGAACCATGGACGAACTCACACATTAAAAACTATTGTAAGAAATGGAAACAGGTCTATTGGTGTACCAGGTAAGATGAAAAATAATATAAATTCCAAGAGATATGTAAATGCTATGAAAAATGGGGTTGTTAGAAACAATGCGATGTTTCTGAATACAGAAAACCGAGAAAAAAATCATCTCTATACATTACAGGTTGGTCAAAGAGTTGCGTTGAAGTTTGATGGTGAAAAACTCACGAAATTTAATCCAAAAGTAGATACAGAAAAACCCAATGTTCTCTGGACTACGTATGGTCTTCATATGTATCAGACTACCGGTGGTAAAAATTATAAATTTTTTGATTTACTCAAATATTTATACGGTACTAAAACAAACTTAAATCCCCGTGAAAATGGTAAAGGAATTGGTAATAATTATGTAATTCAGCTTGACTCTAAAACTCTAGATTGGTTACATAAACAGTATTATTTTACAGATAAACTGGACGTGGATTATAGAACCAAGATTATGAATAAGATTACTTCGTGTTCACGATAACCTAAGTAATCACAAAACTACACAAAATCAAACAAATGAACTCTCCTAAGGAGGCTTTCAAGCACACCTGTGCAATCTTGAGTCTCGTTTGGAGCGTAGGAAAAGTACAAGACTATGTCCGCGATCAATGTCGCTAGAACCCGGGACTTCGCGACGCAACCATAGACCCCCTTGGACGTCCTCACTAGACTTGGTCCAGCGCCCATTTTTTTTAAAAGGTTTTCAACTGCCAGGAGTTTTACCTTCGAAATCTTATGCTCGAAGTTTTGGGTTTCTTTTTTCTCACAGAGCTTAGCCCTCTCCTGTGCCTCCACACGGCGCTTTTCATCGATCCTCGCCCTCTCCTGTGCCTCCACACGGCGCTTAGCTGCCGCCTCACGGAGCCTCGAACGAAGCCTCGTCGCGTGCGCTCTTGCCCGTGTGATCTGTTTTTGGACATCGCGACAATGTGTCCTCATTTCTTTCACCTCCTCTTTCAATTTTTTTATTTGATTGTTGTATTCTTTCCTTTCAAAATCAAATTCATCGCGACTTTTATTGAGCTGGTCTATAGCCTCTTTTGTAATTTTTATGAGCGTCTTCTCCTTCGCGGATGGTTTGAATTGGGTTTTTTCGATTTCCACTACAATCCGGGAAGAAGTTTCACGAACACTCCGTACTTTAACCATCTTTCTTTTTAAATCTCCTTTTTTTCAATTAACTTAGGCGTCGAGATTTGATAGATTAGAAAAAGTTGTCAGTTCTGTACATATTAACCCCAAATGAACCAGTCTTACCAGTCACTGAGACTGTTTCATTTCCATAAAGCTCCTGGCACCCGATGTCCTCCATACAGTCCCTACCATTGTGACTCACGGGAACCGGGTACAGGTTTTCACCACCCGTAGTCGTATAGTAGTGGTACCTGTCCCGGCGTCCACGAACCTCCTTGCCGTAGAGGGGGAGGGTTTCGTCACCCGGTCCAGTAAGTAAGCCCATCTGCTGCATGTGACCGGGTTTGTACTCCTTAATCGGGGGACCCCTGAACTCGGGTTCACGTTTTTGTCTAAAAAATGGTCTACGGGGTGGAGCTGGGGGGTGAGTCACCTGTGTCGTGACGACTCGGGGATTCTTCCATAAGTATGCTAGAGCGATGATGAGTACGACGAGAGTCACCCACAATGTTTGAATCTTTGTCTTATTCTTCATATACTATTATTAAAGAAAATCTTTGACATAAAGACATGAAGGTCTTGGCCATAGATATAGGATTCCACAATATGGGTCTCGTCCTCGCTGAGTGTGGGAATGGACCGGTGATTAAAGTTGAGTACATGAAAAAGGTAAGTTTAGAAGACTACAAATACATTTACAGTAATGACTTTGTTGACTTAGTTCCTTTATTTGTAGATGACCATAAAGACGTGTTCGACAAGGCCGATCGGATCCTTATAGAGAGACAGCCACCCCAAGGCTTCACGAATATCGAGATTCTACTACACTATATGTTCAAAGATAAGGTTCTACTGATTTCACCCCTGACAATACACGCACACTTCGGGATGGGTCATCTAAACTACGAGGAGCGGAAAGAGCGCGTTCTTGTCAAAATGGGGAAGTATATAGATTTAGATACGATTCCATATGAGAGAAAACATGACATAGCTGATGCGTACTGTATGCTTTTGTATTACAATTTTAAGACGAGTGTTCACTTTTTTGATCGTTTTCGTTTCTCTCCTTCTTGAGAATTTCTAGTGCGTTGAGGACGTTGGAAAACATGATGAAAACATCACCAGTATTTTCATTTTCTATACCATTTCTGATTTTTTCAATGTTGTATTCAAATGATTCCCTTTCCTTCTGTATATTATTTAGCTCAACTTGAAGTATGTTAATTTTTTGGTTTAATGTATCGGTGGTTTTCTCCATCGAATTGTCGAGTTTTCTAACCTCTTTATTGTAAAGGGTTCGCTGCCTTTCTAGTATTTCAATCTTTACAGTAGACTCAGTCTGTTTAATTTGGTTATCAACCTTTTCAATTTTTTCTTGAACATCTTCCAAATTTACTAGATAGGTTTCGTGACAAAGTTCACGCATCCTCACGAGTCTGGATATCTCGTTGTAGATTTTACTTTCCATAGTATATTATACTAACTGCGTTTCTTTAATTGTTTGAAATCTTCAAATATTATATTTAAATACCCCAATCTATATTGTACGATTCCCCATAGAACAAAAAACAGTGTTTTTGTACATTTATTGACATCATTCTCTTCCATCTTGTATATCGGACTCACCAATCTGTGCATAAATGTTTCATCTTTATCCTTCCCCGTAAAGTACATTTCTGCCTGTGTCATTGCACATGTATCATCATTCACCGACCAATGATAAAATAGAAATGGTATGAGAATTGAATAAAAGTGGAGATATCTTTTATTATTTGTAAATGGAATAACTAATATACAGATTAAAAAAATTAGATGAATCAGGAAAATTATATTCATCTATTATATAATGACGGAAGAAAAAAAGATTTCCCGTGAAGAGATGCGTCTGTCATGGACAGATGGTCACGAAAATATACTCAAACAGTGGGGTGAGGCCTCTGCGTGTTACAGGTATATGCATCATCGCGCATTTTTCATTTACCGACGTTCCAGTATTCGGTTCACTTTACCAGTTATTATACTTTCTACTATAACTGGAACCGCGAATTTCGCCCAGGGTACCTTTCCAGAGAACGTGCAGTCGTTTGCTCCCTCTATAATTGGTGGTTTAAACCTAACAGCGGGGCTCATAGCGACTATATCCCAATTCCTCAAAATTAATGAACTCATGGAAAACCATAGAACAGCTGCGTTAGCTTTCGGTATGCTTTCTAGGAACATCCGTCTTATGTTAGCCCTAGACAGGGGAGAGCGTAGCAAAGAGGGTTTAGATTTCGTTGGTGAATGTAAGACGGAATATGATCGTTTGTTAGAGCAGTCACCCTCGGTGCCCAAGTCTGTCTTGAAGCGGTTTGAAGATGAATATCCCCTAGACAGTGTATTTACCAAACCGGAGATTCTCAACGTGCGTTCAATTCCACTACTCACTTTACCGAGGACGATAGATCCTATTGAGGCAATGACTGCCGGGACCCCTCTCGAGAAGATAGGTAAATTCTTATCGAAAAAGGATGAACCCCCACCCGCTGGATTTTTCGGACCCTCTTTAGATGAAGATGAAGATGAAGATGAAGATGAAGAATCTACCGAGGGGGGGGCTGAAGAAGAGACAGACGTCGAGCAAGGTAGAACAGAATAATAATCATGATCAAATTGGTCAATAAACTACATACAACATATGGTACAATTTTTCTTTTTAAAGGTTCTACGATACGTTTATGAAGTGCGCTATTTTCAAGCACCAAATCTATTGCTTCATTAGTAAGTTCATCAATGGAGTCTTTCATTAAGGTAGTATCACAAAAAAATAACACGCCTTTAACAACGATTCATCAAAAATATATAGACCTGGTACGTAAGCACATTAATAACGGTAAAAATGTGTTCATATGTGGAGCATCGGGTGTTGGTAAAACCTATATTCTTAAAGAAGTTTTACGAGACACCCGTCATATAGAATTACAAACTGAACATCTAAAATGTAAAACATATGTTCTGTCGTTTATAAAGACTACCTCCCAACATGCATACATTGATAATTATGACCCAATATTTAAACCAATCATAGAACAAGTTTCTGATGGTGTACCGGTAACACGTGGATGTCTCATCGTAACGACAACAAATATGTGTATGTTTCCAAACTTCGAGACTGTGTTTATTCCAAAACATAAACCCGAAATTTTGATGAAATTGACAGATGAATCAAACACCAAAGCTTACGACGCAGCTGTGAGATCGCAGGGAAATATTCGAAATTTTTTCACATACCTGGAAGGCTACGACGAAATGGATGTATTTCAAACACCCAAAGAATTCATAACTGATATATTATGTGATCCCAAACCGATTCAAATATATGACAGTATAAGTGAACATGGTCACATGTGGGATATATTTCAAGAAAACTATCTAGATTCTAGTAACGTAGATGTAGTGACAGCATCTCACTCATTTTCAAATGCAGATTATTTCGATACTTACATTTACTCATCCGGAAACTGGAACCTCATGCCATACTTCGTTCTCCACGCCTTAACAATACCCAAACATTCTTTGGGTGAACCCCTTAAAAGGGAAAAGATTAGACCGGGAAGTTGTTGGACCAAACACGGAAACTACAAGATGAGAAAACAAAAGGTCAATGAAATTTATAAAAAATCGATGGGTGGTTTGGGAGTTGATGAATTGTGTTTATTAAAGTTGTACGCCGAGAAAGGAAACTTGGAGACCCTCCTTAATTATAAAATCAGTCCACAAGATTTCGATGTCATGAATCACCTCGCAGTTGGAAATGGCTTAAAATCTAGAGACGTTACAAGAATAAAGAAGGCACTGAAGAATGCATACGAACGAAGATGAAACAGAAACTGAAGCCGAAGAGTGTGTTCGAGTTGTGGGGAATGAGATTTTCTTTTACGGAACTATCGACCGAGACAATACTTTAGAATTCGTTGAGAACTTCAAGAAACTTGAAATAGAACTTCTCAAAAAAAAGGCTGAACTTATCGGATATGAACCAGAGATCCGTGTCCACATCATGAGTGAAGGTGGTGACATCTTTTCGGGATTCAACATCATGAATATTTTAGAAAGTTCCCGTGTAAAGATCATCACTATCGCACAGGGATCGTGCTGTAGTGCGGCAACTTTTGTCTTACTTGGTGGTTCGGAGAAACGAATGGGTAAGGACGCCTATATCCTCATTCACCAAATTTCCACGGAATTCTGGGGTAACTTCCAAGAACTCAAACACGAACTCAAGTCGTCTGAAAAGTTCATGAAGAGAATCAAGAAGATGTATCTCTCCAAGACTGAAATCCCTGAAAAGAAATTTAAGCGTCTCATGAGGAAGGATCTGTACCTCACCCCAAGTAAGTGTCTCAAATATAAGATTGTTGATTGCGTTGACTAATAGTCACAGAACGATTATATAGACCTAAAATACATAAAACTATAAAAACGATACAAAATGTATTCACATTCATAGGGACAGATGTGAATTCTGGAGGCCTAAGTCGTTCCATTCTACCATAATTTACAACTGGTATTTCAGACATCTAATTAAAGTTGAGAAATTAAATATGACTACAATGGAACGACTTATCAGAAAAGATAAAAACGGTCGCGAGAGATTCACCGACATTCACGTTGAGGACCTGGAAGATGGAACCGCTGACATCGTAAAGAGCACTGGTATGGTTGGAACTGAAAAGGTTGCAGTTTCCAGAACCAACGTCAAGACTGGTTACGAAAAGGCGTGTGCCCGTGCTCAGACCATGTGGAACAATGAGCACATCAAGGGTGTTCAAGTGATGCCCATGTTGGCCAACAAGTGGGAGGAACGCCACAAGTATATCTCCACCCCCTTCTACGTTCAACCCAAATTGGATGGGGTCCGCCTCCTCGTTTCCAAAGACGGTTGCTTTTCCCGAACTGGTAAGCGTGTTGAGGGTCTCGATCATCTCAGTGATGGACTGAGGGAGGGAGAGTTCTTAGATGGAGAATGCTATTCACCCATCATGACGTTTGAGGAAATCACGAGCATGTTCAAGACCAATCCAACAAAGTTGAATTTCTACATCTTTGATTACTTTGACTTGGAACGCCCCGAACTCACCTTTGAGGAGAGGATGGACTGTGTCAGTGTCGAGACCAAACTCCTCAAGAAGAAGTCAGATGTGGAAAAGTGGCACAACCACTTTGTGGATCAGGGCTACGAGGGTATCATGATTAGGGATGCATCCAGCACCTACGAAGTTGGTAAGAGGAGCAACTACCTCCTCAAATTCAAGAAATTTCAAACAGAGGAATACGAAATTGTAGGAGCCAAGACGGGGCATGGGAGGGACGCCGATGCCGTCGTTTGGGTATGTAAATTGACGGATGGTCGGGAATTTACTGTAAGACCAGAAGGCACGATCAAACAGAGAGAACGGCAATACAGGGACAGGAAGAAGTACATGGGTAAAATGCTCACCGTGAGGTTTCAAAACTTAACTGATTTGGGTGTACCGAGATTCCCCGTTGGTGTGGTAATTAGAGACTATGAATAATATTGTAATACATAAATGGCTCGTATCGCAATTGATGTAGACGAAGTTCTCGTTCATTTTTTGTATCCCATGGCTAGATCTAGAAGACTCGGAAAACCAAAGAAAGAAAAATACAACTACATCTACCGTGAAATTTTCGATATAACAGAAGAAGAGTCGCAGGAGTTTGTCAAAGAGTTTTACAACTCTCCAGCATTTCGTAATCTCAAACCAATAACAGGATCACAAAACGCCATGAAGTGGCTTCGTCAAAGAAGTCAAAAAATGTATGTCGTCACTGGACGTCAAGACGTGGCTAGAGAACAAACAGAAACTTGGATAGAAACGTATTTTCCAGGAATCTTTAACGATGTGATACTCACAAATAGTTATACACCCCACGAAATGAAGAAAGTCGATATATGCAGAGCTTTAAACTTGGGTATGATTATCGATGACAATAAAGCAATTTGCGACGAGTGTTTAGATAATGGTATTCGGGCGATAAATTTTGTTGGTGAAGAGGTATATCCATGGTGCGAAGAAAGCGACATCATGATGAAGGGGTGGAAAACATTTTATTCGGATATATAAATGTATTCTTTACTATGTAAACCGGTAGTAGTTCCGCCTCAAAATATTTTGACAACAAAAGTGTGCCGAATAGTTATTGTAACGCCATCTAAAGTCGTACAGAATAGGTACGAACTTGAGATAGTGGAGAATGCGCCACCCGTAAATGTGGATATCACAGAGGAGTCTTATGCCGAAGGTTCCTGAGGTGGTACATCGATTGGTGTAAGATCAACTTTCATATTTTTCCCTGACTTTTTATCGGGCTGGTCACCGTCAGCGTCAGCCTCTCTTGATGTTTGTAATATCATCCATAATGTATAAAGAAGTAAGCCTATAAACATAATCAAAGTCACTACGACAAGTCTTTTTTCGCCGTTCGCCATTATATAGTATATACAAATATAATTTAACCCGATTACTGAACACGAGTAATTGATCCAAACTTATCTTTCATCATAATAACTTCATCACATTTTCCACCCCTAATAGTCATCACGGGTTCACCACACTTATGTCCATTTGTTTTAAATCTTTCACACGCAAACTCAGTTTTCATCGTGATGTTCATATTCTCACTGTATCCGATGAAAACCTTGTCTATAGAACCATTCGTATCAATTGATTCAACCGTCACCTTGACACAATAACTTCCAAACTCCCTGTCCTTTTTAATTTTAGTTGGGGGTGGTGGGTGCTCAGTGAATGCACTCATTTTTACCCTCATTCTATTCCTGATATACGTAAATGGTTTGAGAAGAAGCATCTTAATTACACTTTGTTTGGATTTTTTAAGTTCATTACACTCTTTCTCTTCTTTAGGCTATCCTTTTTCCAACCGGTATTTTTTATATGTTCCGTGGAGGTAGCCTTCAGATTCTTAAATTTGAAAACACCATTCGTCGACAACTCTTGCCACTCGTGGAGGGAAATCTTAGAGTGCCTCAATTCATCGGGAGTCTTCTCACGCTTATCCAATATTCTATCATTCAGGTGATCATCTGCCGCCCTCATGAGGTAATACGCCATCCCAGTTATCTCATCTTCCGTAAAGTGTGTATCGGTACCCTCATCCAAATAATTCTTAGAGAAGGATTCCTTTATGAGGGCCCTCAGCTCGTCGAAGTCTAAGTCCCCCTTACCATCCTCGTCGGCATCCTTGAAACTCTTCGTCGCTACACACGCCTGAGCGGCGTAGCGAGCAGCTTCCCTCCCAACTTCGTATTCTTCCTGTATCACACCCCGGTAAATTTGGGATTTATTGCCCAGAGCAAATTTAGCAATGAAGCTGACCAATGTGGTAGCAATCCCTAGCATAACAACACCCGAAGTCAATTGAATGAGAATAAACACATAATCAACTTCCCCAACTAAACCAGTCTGTTGTATATCAAAAAGTATACCATACCTGTAAAAATCGTAGTAGATGCCATTTGGTTGACCACTAGTCAATGTAATCGGGTTGTCTATGTCAAACGTAGTAGAAGGATCTTGACTGTATAAGATTTCATCACCCTTAGAAAACCACCCAATCTTGGGGGACACCGTTATGACAGCGTATACATCTTCATTACCAATACTCACATGGAAGTCTTTATCCAGGTGATAGTTGTGATACTTGACTGCGATGTTCAAGCGTAATCCACTTGTCCGAACGTAGGGGTATTTTTGTGAATCTTCACCAACACCCTCAAAACCCGTAATGTCCCATCCACCTGTTTGTTCATTGAACGGTTTATCGAGTTCAATCCCAGCAATGTTCAACCATTCGGAAATTTTTAAACGAATAGCTTCCCCCTTTTCAAAGATGTATAAATTCTTATCAGAACCCTCTGCCCTAACATATGTAATCGGCTTTGATCCAGATTGTACAATGGAATCAAAATAGTGATTGAATGCGAAGTAACTATCCTCTATACCGGGGGCCAAAAGGTTTTTGGATAGAGAATGCTCACACCTTCCCATCACTTCTGTGGCTGCACCAAGACCATTTGGATTCGTTAAGCAACCACTACCAGGTTTTACATACCTCTGTTTGATTGTTTCTTGAATGTGGGTAGTAAAAAACATAACATTTCCCGATGGCAACTTTGAAATAAGTTCAGAACCCGCGTAGTATGCACACACCGGGGTCTCATAGATCCAGTCATTTGAATATTTAAACTTGTAGTTGGTGAGACTGTCACAAAATGACGCACCACCATTGTATATAGCCGTCTGTGTAGAAGTATAGTCGGTCGAAGCGAGACCCCACGCACTCGCGACCCCCGTTGGTACCTCGGTGACGATGTAGGTCTTA
>Ga0208543_1000498_pt1 | contig 12402 bp, 17 predicted proteins | sample DEB08_DNA_14_FD_185497 | JGI IMG/M metagenome (GOLD analysis project Ga0208543, IMG submission 185497) | Aqueous microbial communities from the Delaware River and Bay under freshwater to marine salinity gradient to study organic matter... | ecosystem: Environmental > Aquatic > Marine > Coastal ...
CGGTCGCCCGGCCCGGTCGGGTCTGGAAGAACCTACCCGGGGGGGGTCTCCCGTCTGCGACCCTACCCACAGAATCGGCACGAAGGCCGTTTTCATCGCCGCTGAGACGTTTTGCGTGGCATAGCCATACCGAAGCTAAGGTCTGGTGATGAAATGCGTTAGAGCCTAAGTAATTTTTTCAGCACGTGAGCGATGCCAGGGCCAGGATAGAACGAAACGCCGCGCAAATCTTCGTGACTTTCAATCTTTATCGGTTCCGCGGGCATAGGTTCACCATCCCGATACCTGCGCGCGATTCCCACGCCATGGTCGGTGTTTGCGATCTCTGAGCGCCAGTGTGACTCTTGGTGCAAAACTTTATCGCGCCAAGCGCGCCAGACCTCACCGCACCACGGCTTGCCGTTGTTTGGTTTCGTGGGTGCAGCTTCGTTGTCGTTTGCTGGCAATAAATCGTGCGCGACCATCACGCCACCAGGCGAAAGCAGGTCATAGGCCAAGTCAAAATCTGCCACGGCGCCGGCGTAGGTATGGTCGCCATCAATGAAAATCACGTCATACTGGCCTGGTTTTGGTGCTGGTACGGTGCCTCGCCCGGCGGGTCTATATCGCTTTCGGCTGTGGGCGGCTTTCGTCAGCGCTGCGCAAAAGTCATGGGAAGTCTCGCGAACGAATGCCCGGACAGGTTGGGTGTCTTTCGTGCCTTTGTGTTCGCGTGGGCCGAAAGTAAGCGGCCCACGTGGGTCAATACCCCATCGCTGCGGAATTGCGATTCGGTCAAAGCAGTCAGCGGGATTGCGCACGCCAATTTCGAGGTACGTCTTGGCGTCGATAGATTCTGCCACTGCGTTAATAATTTCGATTCGTGTGATGGTGTTCATGGTGTCGGTTCCTTTTCTGTGTGTTTTGCGTCATTGATGATTTGCCAGAACGCGGCAAAGTCTCCTAATTCAGGATGGTGCGTATGTTGCGCGGTGCGATCGCCTGTATAATTGTTGCCGTGCCGGATGTCGATCACCGGAACGCCCGGGTATTTCAGTAGCGCCGCGTTCCCTGGGTCCCGGGGGGCATTCCCTGGTTCGTCTACGGTTTGTCTCTTCCCGGCTTCTAGCGTTTCGCAGCGGCGACGCGAGATTTGCCTGAGATATCCAGCGCGCGCGCAGCAAGTCGAAGACAGCTCCTGAGCGGTGCCCCAGCCTGTGCGCGTTAGCCGCACGGCGGGCATGTAAGTAGCCACGGTGGGGAGGTCGGGGCGGGGGCGTTTCGCGTAGTCGTCTGGGTAGTATACGTCGTGTTCGAGCAGGTGTACCGGATGCGCTCTGCGTATGCCTTGCAGGCCGGTGTCTATCCTATGCCAGCGATCCAGTAGGCACGGGCGTACGCATTCCTGATCCACCATGTGTATGGCGCTGGACGGCCATCTGTCGGTGATTTCTGATCTGAGGTGTGCCGGTACCACGAAGATGACCAGGTCAAAACCTGCTTGGGTAAGTTGATCTAGGCAAGCCGCGCGAATGGTTTCCGGCACCCCTGAGCCATGCGATACATACAGCCCGAGTCTCATTGCGCCACCTCGACGAATCGGGCGCGAATTGCGGCGGCGTCTTCGCCGTCTGGGTGGTAGAGCTGCCGAAGTCGGGCGATTTCGTCCGCGGGTAGTCGCTGCGCAGCTTTAGCGGCTTCGTGTGGCTTGTACTGGCTGAGCCATCGCGCGGCTGCGTCTTCTTCGTCCTCTGGCAGGAATAGGTGCGCCAATAGTAGCGAATTGTGCAGCACGCGCCATAGCCTCTGCGGGTGTGGGGATTGATCGCGGTACATGTGGCATGCGGGTACGGGTATAACGCGGCATCGGTACCCGAGATACCAGCAGGCCAGCGCTACGAGTTGCTCGGAACACCCCCATCCAACATGCAGCCGCCAGGGTTCGCCGATAGCCGCATAAGTCGAGATTCGCAGCACGTAAGCGCCGCCGAGCGGGCACGCGACATCGCGGGCATACGATATGTCGCGATTATCCGACCACCGGCGGGCGAAGATTTCGCGGCGGCCTTCGCTGTTTGTCTGGCGGTCGATCAATCTGGCGCCGCATTCAACGCGACCGTGCGCCAGGTGGTGGGCTGCTAGCATGTTGTTTGGGCGACCGCGCAGCGAGATGGCGCAGGCAAACGTATCGGGGTTGTCTTGGCCGTATTGGTGCATACGTGATAGCCAAGCAGACCCGCAAAAAAAGGACATGTGCGCATCTAGCAGAATTGCGACATGATGGCCTGAGGCTTCTGCTGCTTTGAGCGCTAGGTGCCTCGCGTACGATAGGCCACGCCCGCGGCTGGCTAGGTGAATGACGTCTACGCAGGCAGGCGCTTTTCGCGGCAGCGCTGGCACGTGGCCGCAGTCTGGTTCGTCGTTCACCAGGTAAAGCCGGTATGGGTGGTCTGCGGTTTCTGCGATGTTGGTCAGAGTGGTTTCTAGGTAGGGTTCGCGGCGATACGGAATTATAATCGCGGGTATAGTGGCTGCGTTCATTGCTTGGTGTGTCCTTCGGTGAGAGTTGAAATTTGAACAAAAATGCCAGGGGGCGCCGTGTCGCTGTAGAACTTCTCTACCACCAGGCTAGCTATCTGGGCATCATCACACCAGTACCCGGCCTTGGTCATGCAGTCGATCAGCGCTTTAGCTAAGTTGTCCACGTCCGGCCTAGTGGTTCGGTAATGGGTGCCTGGCGGGTATGCTTTCGGGGAGGGCCATATCCATTTTTGCACAACTTGAATAGCTTGGCCTTTTGGTTTTTGTTTTTCTGCGGGTGGCAAGTGGGCTTGGAGTTTGGCGCGTGCTTCTTTTAGAGCCGGGGAATCATAAGCGATCGTTTTAGCGCCGCGTTTTACAAATTGCTTTTGTTGAGCTGTCGCAGTTGGGGGAATTATTGGCACGAAAAATTTTATGGTATCATCTCCCTGCTCCCCTTCGCGCGGGGTCGTCGTATCATCGTCCGTCACGGTCTGCCCTCCGCAAGCGGGGCCGAGTTGCCCGCTTGCGGGTAACGAGCCGTGACGGACGAATGACGACAGTACGGGTATATCTTTAGATATACGCTGTGTAAATGTCGGACAAAAGCCGTGTTTTGTCCAAATGCCGGCATCGTGACAAATGCTGTTTTTGTCCAAATGCCGGCATCGTGACAAATGCTGTTTGTCTGGGTTGTCGCGATGTGTTTTAAGTAGTTCACTTTGTTCATTTTTTACTCTTATCCAAAGGTAGTATTAGCGAATTTTTTAGCTCATAATCTTTATTGAAAGCTAAAACTCTTCGGTGAATTGTTCTCTCGCTTTTGCCCAGCACTTTTGCCATTTCTTGTTTTGATGGCGGTACCTTTCCCGGGTTGCCTGGGTCGTTTATGAATTGATCGAAAGCCTCGTCGAACATGGCTTTAGATATTTCGTCGTTTTTCGCCTTGCTTCGACCCTTGCTTTGACTTTGGCTTTGCTTAGGTGCGTAGTAACCTTCGGGCGCGGCTGATTTCAGCACGCCAACCGTATCGACTTCGTGCACTGGAAACTTGAACCAAAGGTTTATAGGCTTCATGGTAGGAAATTCACGCAGCGTCGTTTCAATTCGCCAAGCGCTAAGAGAATTACAATCCTCGAAGATTTGCGCTACCTTCGCGGCGGCTTGATCTTTCAAGTCTTCATCCTCAAGCATTCCCGGTTCTTGAGTGACTCCAAGCAAGCTGATGGCTGATTCTATATCTTCCTCTGAAATCATGGCCCGCCACTTGATCTGTGTTGCGTGTTCATCCAGCAAGGCGGTCAGGGCGTGGCATTGTAGCTCATTGCAAATCTGTTGGCGTTTTGTGTCGCTTAACTCTAGCTCCACCATGTCAACGATTGCGTCGGGATCGCGGGAGAATACGCCAGAACCGCTCGATCTATCGCGACTAGCCTTTTGCCCTTGCGCGCCCTTTGAATGGTGATGCGCGAAAACTACAGCGGCTTGCAGCGTCACTGCTATTTTGTCGAACTGGTTGGTAAAGTGCGCCATATCTGCCGCGCTGTTTTCGTCGCCCGTCAGCACCTTATAGATCGGGTCTATCACTATTAGGGTATACCCTTTCTGTTGCGCTTTCCGTATTAGTTTGGGCGCGAGCTTGTCCATTGTGGTGGCGTGGCCGCGCAGTTGCCATATGTCGATATTGCCTGTCGTTTTGATGCGCTCTTGCGCCTTGTAAATGTCCCACAACCGGCAATGGCTCGAATCCTTGTCAAGCTCAAGGTTCACGTACAGAACGCGGCCTTGCGCACATTTTAGCCCAAACCAATTCGACCCTTCAGCGACCGCAACGCAAAGCTGAATCAATGCAAAGCTCTTTCCTGCTTTTGACGGGCCAGCTAACAGCATCTTGTGGCCGAATCGCAATATACCCTGGATTAGCTCTGGTTTTGGCTTCGGTCGTTCTTTGCCAATTTCCCACGGTACGATCTCGGGTAGATCGTCCTGCCCGTCAGCGACCCAATCATCCCACGCTTCCCATGATTTCATCCCGATATCAGTAGCGAGTAGAAACTGAGGACGGCCATCACGTAAAACGCCAGGCATACGCGAGAGCCTGGACGGATTGCGGTTTTGTCGGTCCATCCTGAGTCCGTGCGCCTCGCATACATTGTATAGATGGTCTACCCTTTTGCGGTATTCTGCGTAGTCGCGCGCGTCTATTTTTACCACGGCATGAATTGACTTGCCCGCGCTGTGAACGAGCGCTGCGATAGGTAGCCGAAGAGCCTTGATTAGCGCAAGTTGGATGCCGGTCGTCTGCTCGTCGCTCTCAACTAGCGCGTACCTGTACGCCGTGACGTTTGCATCTTTCACGCCTTGGCCATCCACCGGGTTGAAGCGTATCCACGCGCCCGCGCTCGGGTGCCAATCGCCCACCACATAGGACATGTCGCGAGCGGTGCGCGTTTTCTCGATCAATTCCCCGGCGGTGCGATGGTACACGCCTTTTTGTGGGTATATCCTGTCTTCGTTCTCGTGGCATTCGGTAACGTAGCCTACGAACTCCTCTGGTTCAAAAATCGCCGTCAGGTAGTCACGGAAATCTTTCAATCCGTCCCAGGCTTTGCCAGGTGGGTATATGGTTTCTTCGTCTACAATTTCTGGATCGAAAACAAGACGCATAGCTTCGGCGTTATCTTGCTTTCTTTCCAGCGTCGCGACCTTTACGGCAGGCGCCGCGTACGATCTGTCGTAAATAATCTCTCCTTCAACCGCTAACACGCGGCCAGTGCTGCGCCAGCCTTTTCGCTGTGCCAGGTGATAAATGGTGCTGGCGGTCACTTCTTGTCCAGGTCCCTTCGCCTCAAAACTTTTCCATTTCGCCTCACATACCCCGGCGCGAAAACGAGCCGGGTCTTTTTGTGACCAGGCGACCCAATCTCGGCAACTGCCCCACGAGTGATGTAGGGCCATGCCGACTTGTAGCCACTCTTCGTAGCTGCATGAGCTTGCGGGCAAGTGGTCAAGCGCTTCTTGTAGTTCTGTTTGCATGCTCTCGGTTCTCCTCTTTTCTTTTTTCCGGTCGGTATTCACTCGGCACGATATCAGTAGGTATCCGCCAACCATTGATTGAAATTCGGTCTATCATCTCGCTCGCTGCTGCGATCGGCCACTGTCCTACCTGCTCAAAGCCGTACCGTTCGAGTAACCTTATTTGCTTTGGAGTAGACAATCCAGCGGCGCGGCGCTTGCCTAGACGCGTTAGAATCGCGCTAGCCATCCCTGCGGACTCTATCCGGTCGGCTTGTATCCCTGCATTCATCAGCGCCGTTTTTTGCTTATCTGATGCGGGGGCCATTTCCCAGCCGAACGACGGCACGTAGTTTTTTAGATCCTGATCTGCAATCGCCAACTCAAATTGCAGAGGGTCTATTAGCTTTTGTTTTCTGCTTTTGAAACTGGCCAACTGCTGCGCCAGCTTTTGCTCTATCTCTGCCACCCGGTCTTTTGCTTCTTCCATTGCCTCCTCTAGGCTTGCAGCCTTGCCGGGTGTTTTTTCAGATATTTCGATCATTTTTTTTGCTACCTTTTCGCTTTCGGCGATAAGGTGCGCCGGCCTGCAAAGGTCGTGGCGTTCTGAGTTCCATAGGAAATCTAGCAGCAGTAAATCTTTTTTACCTGGCGCAATCCTGGTTCCTCTTCCCACTATTTGCGCATAGAGGCTCCGTACTTTAGTGGGACGAAGACAAACGATACAATCTACATCGGGACAATCCCAACCCTCAGTCAGCAGCATTGAATTACATAAAACATCATATCTTCCGTCCTGGAAATCCTGTAGAATCTCGCCGCGTTCCTTCGTTTGTCCGTTTAGTTCTGCCACGTTGAGACCGCGCCTTTCGAGTATAGCTTTCATTTTTTTACTAGTCGATATCAGAGGCAAGAAAACAACGGTTTTGCGCCCTCGGCAGTGTTTTACCATCTCGGTTGCAATATCTTCGAGATAAGGTCCCAGAGCACAACCAATATCCGATGACTTGAAATCTCCGGCCTGCGTTTTTACCTTTGATAGGTCAATCTTGAGCGGGATAGTCAGGGCTGATATAGGCGCCAAGAATCCTTGTATAATTGCTTTGGGCAAAGTGTATTCGTAGGCTACACATTCAAAGAACTCACCTAGATTTTGACTATCTCCGCGGTCTGGCGTAGCTGTTACGCCTAATACTTTTGAGTTATCAAAGTAGCCTAAAATTCTTTGGTAGCTGCCTGCCAATACGTGGTGCGCTTCGTCCACAATGATTGCATCGAAAAACTTTGAATCGAACCGCTCTAGCCGTTTTTTACGGGACATGGTTTGGACCGACCCTACGACGATTCGGTACCACTGAGAATCACCCTCCAAGCAACTGCGTTCCGCCTTTTCGACTGCACATCCTAGTCCGGTAGATACTTTCATTTTATCTGCTGCCTGGTCTAACAGCTCGCCCCTATGCGCCAGTATTAAAACCCTTTTGCCTTGCGCCACTAGCTGTTCGCATAGCTTGCAGAAAACAATAGTTTTGCCACACCCTGTGGGCAAAACTAACAGCGTCCGCCTTACTCCCCTGGCCCAGGCTGCCACGATTGCAGCCTGGGCCTCTTTTTGGTATTTACGTAGCTCCATTTTTTAAGTTAAAAATCGCCTAGCGTGAAACCTTGGTCTTGCGGCGCGGCGTAGGCCGACTGCTTCGGGGCTTGCTCCGCCCGCAAGAATCGCTTTATTTCGTTGTAGCTTTCGCCTTCGTACTGCCTGTGTTTCGTTTCGCACAGCCCGGTCGCTCCGGCAATCTGGCTCCAGTCAATTTTCAGCGTACCGCCTGGCTGCATGATGCCGATAGCGGTGAAGAAGTCGACGAGAAACCCGATGCACCGCCCGTGCATAAAAAAGGTGTACTTTATCGCCGCCTTGCCTTGTTCTCCGCCGTCGACTTCGCAGGCCACTATCACCTTTGGGCAGCTAGGCAGGTTGGCGCTTCCTGCGTGCTGTGCCTTCGTGTGTCCTGTCACCTTGAAGGGGTACTTACCCGGCTTCAGCAGGCAATACGCGCGGGCGCCCGTGTCCTCAATGGTGGGTTCAAAGTCAAGGGCAACGTCAAGAGAGTTGAGATCGTTACTCATTTTCTTTTCCTTCGTTTTGTTCGATGGTTTCAAGTACCCTAGGCCAGGCGGCCACCAGAACACCTTCTATGAACTTTTGGTCATATAGATGAATTGGCGTACCTTCTGGGTAGTACTCCTTTGCCGCTACTGCGCGGCGTATTTGCTCTTCGGTCACTTGGTGTCGATCCATCAGATCCCACAACGCCGGGCAAAAGCTGGCCGGGTCAGTTTTGAGCTTTCTCAGCTTCGGCGCTGTGTCGGGTTCGGTTTCTGGTTGTGCTTTTTCTTTGGGTGTTCCCTCCTTTTGTAAATGCGGAATACAACTGGCGATTTGCTCAAAGTCAAAAGGCAACTCTTGCGGCAGATCGTGGCGATTCTTGGCGTCCCAACATGGATGGTGCGTCGTATGAATGACCCTTTTGCCGCCTTGCGCTTTCTTCTTACCGTCCACGTCTAGCACGTGTGTTTTGAAATTCGCGAATAAAACCAAATCGGCCCATTCTTTGGTTAGCGGTGCGCACCTTTTCGAAAGTTTCAGCTCCCATCGATCATAGGCGCCTAATTCGTCAGGCTGCTCAAATTTCCTCATGTGGGCGTGAGCGAGTAAAACGACATTGATGCCGCCTTCAGAAATTGCAGTAAGGTAGCTCAGGAATTTACCCCAGGATTCAGCTACGAAGACGTAACCCTTTCCGTAGCCAAATTCTTCTATCCCAGCCTTCCCCTGCTCTGCGCATACTTTTTGAATGCACAGCGCCTCAAGTGCGTCCGCGGTGTCAATCACCAGAGTACCAAAACCCATCGGGTTCTTTTGGAACTCGACCAACATATCAGCGAACATTTGCCAGCTCTGCGGACACTCGGTACGGGAAACGTCAATATGGTTGCTTCCTTTTTCCACGTCAACAAAAAGGGGATTTGGGAACTTGCTTGCGAAGGACGTCTTGCCAATTCCTTCGGGGCCGTAAAGAACTACCCGTTGTGCTTTGATTTGCTTTCCTTTTGTAATCTGCATTTTACAGCTCTCTTTTTGTTTCTGCTTTGTTTGTTGCTTCGGTGGTGTCATCGCTTTCGTTCTTCCAGTACACGTGAACTGGTTGGATGTCCGCGAGGTTCGCAGGGCAATATCCAGGAAGGCTCTCATGGTCAGCCAGTTTAAGGCTCGCCACGGCATGGAGCGCGTTTTCATAGCGCCTGCGGCCTTCTACCCTGTCTTCTTCTCTCATTGCCCATATTGCCTGTAGATATGGCGCGGCCATTTCGATGGCGTGCCAGTACCACGTCTGACGCGGGTAGCCTATGGCCTCCAGGACGTCGCAGTATAGGGCGCCTTGAACTGGGTATTGGAACGCTCGGCAGGAGCGCGCGAATGAGAGGCGGTCACAGCGATTACTTGAGCCATTGACCGTTTTTACGTCAATGATTCTGTTTTGCTCGTCGTCCCAAAAGTCGAGGCGAATTTTTACGCGTAGCGGCCTTGCCAGAGCCCCTATTGAAGTGTGCGTGACTTCCACTATCACCACATGTTCGACACGCGCCGTATCTGCCTGGTACATATCATGTATCAGACTATGCCGGGGCGCCTTGAGGCTTGCGGCCACGCCTTGTGCAATTACTAGGTGCGCAGGCTCGACGATGCGGACAGATGGGAGCAATACGCTTGCGAGGTCTGTTCGCTTCACCTTGCGCGCGTCATCGGACGTTAGCTCTCGGCTTAACTTCCCTTCTCGCCCGAGGTTTAGGAGCCATTCTGCCCACGCGTCTTTGCCTTGCGAGGTGTTTAATTTGACCTCTGGCGCCGCTCTTACCGCTGCAAATGCTTCCGGCTCAAGAACCGCCTCATGGCAGAGCGTGCCAAGATTGAGATGGCCTCCTTCTTTTTGCGGCGTTAAAATCCTGGCAGGACAATCCGCTATCAGCTTGAGGCGAGAAGACGAAAGCGCATCGTGAGCCAAATAGCGTTCCATCGGCATTGGCCCTACTGTGATATTTCTGGAAACCTTCATTTTGCCTCTTTCTTTATCAACTTTGCCATCTCTTCGGCGTCCTCCCTGGCACGGCTCCGCTCGTCGAGCCAGCACCGCACCGCGTACACAGTAAGGAACACGTATGCGGCGAGGGCTACGGCCAGGCCAGCGATCAGCAGCCGCCCGAGGTGTTCAGCTAGATGATGCATTTTCGGCCTCCTGCTGTTCTGGTTTTTCTGTCAATCCTTGCCGGATTCGCTCAATCTGTTCTGCGGACACCTTGCGGGTTCCCGGGTAGGTCGTTACGCTACCCGCCGCAATCATTGCCGTTAAAGTCGGCAATGAAATTTGCAGACGTTGCGCTGCTTGGCGCTGTGTGATGAGTCCTTCCATTCTGTTTCTGCTTCCTTTGTGTTCGTTCGTTTCGGTGTGGCGGTATCCTATCCGCCGCATCCTGTGCTTGCAAGCTGAAAACGCAAGAAAACAAAAAAGATCAAAAAAGATCAAAAAGCGTTTGCGTGCTTTACGTCTCATGTATATACTACCTACATCGATCAACACAACAACGACGGAGACGACTGAACCTCATGAAAACATCTACCATGAACAACACCAACACAACCCTGCCACTGTTGAGCCCTTCCGGTCAGCTCTACAATTACGACAGCGGCGAATATATCCGCGAGGCTACCAGCGATGAGCTGCTAGAGAGTCTTGAAGCTGCCTCATGGGATGGCGGCGCCGGAGTCATCACGGTTGACGGCGCACGCTGCTACGTGACAGCATGAACACCAAACAGCACAAACCGCGCCAAGCGCGCGATCAGATGCTACTTGTACGCATCACAAGCAGCGAGCAAGCGCAATTGAAAGAACTGGCCGAGGCTCACGGCTTATCAGTCAGCGCATACGTGCGCTGTAAATGCTTCGAGCTGCCCCATGCGCTGGTTTCGAGTCCGAGGTGAGACCATGCCTACAATTGACGAAATGAACGAATGGCCTGTGGAAGGCCGCAACGGCTTCGGAATCCTGCACGTGGCCCCCAACCGGCGGCACTGCGCGGTCTTTCGTCGCGACGTGATCGAGCTGTACGAGGGCACTACGCCTTCAGGCGGATCGATTGGCACCCACAGAAGGCAGATTCTGGACGATCGAGAATGCCACTGGGCCAACGAATGCGATCGGATTATGAGGAGGCTGCCTGGCCTTTATGACGACCCGGATTCACTCAATTGGGGCGAGGGTCTGAGCTGCGACGAGATAGCCCATCGGACTGGTCTAGGTCGCGCGCGATACCTGCGCACGACGCTCTGCACGCTGGGCATCGAGCCTACAGGACGCCGACGCACTGCGCGCCGTGGTGGAGCGCTCAAATTGTACACGCTCGACCACATCGAGCGCCAATGCCTGGCGCTGATCGCCCGGGGGCAGCAGTCCTTGAAGGCTCGGGGGGTACTGGCCGCAATCGGGCGACCTGCGCGCGGGGACAAGGCTGCTAAGCGGCGCGTGATCCGAAAACGAGGACGACAAGGGGGATGATTCACGCAGGGTGAACGAGCCCGCGGTCTACCGGATCGCGGGCTTTTTCTTGCCCGGGTCGAGCGCGGCGCAATAGTTGCAGATCGCATGCTGCGCCATCCACCAGGCCGCGACGCCGACGCCGACGGGCCGGGCAATCCGATTGACTGAAATCCGGTCGTGTGGCGACCGCGACCCGACGCCGCCCAGGAGCGGCACGCGGCGCGGGAGCCAGGTCACCGGGTCAAGCGGCGACTCGTAGCGCTCACCGCTGGCAGCGTCCTCGATCTCTGCGCGCTGCAGATCTGTACAGCCACGCGGCGCCCCAAAGGTCACCACGTGAGGGCGCACAAATAGCTGATTCGCAAGCGTGAGAGCCGCCATCCTGGCGAGCTGTCCGCCCAGGCTATGCCCCGCGATCCGAATGCAGACGCTAGACCGACGCGGGATCGCATCCAGTACGCGCTCCTCGACCTCTTCCCAGAGTCCCAGCCAGCCGCGCGGCGAGAACCGAGATCGGACATTGGCGCGCCAGTCCTGCAGGCTATCAGTGCCGCGCGCGACAATCTCGACGGTAGGCACTGACCGCCAGCGAAATACGGCTACCTGCGTACCGCTGTCATCGTCGATCCAGTCGAGTACATCTACCCCGAGGCGCTCACAAATTGCCGGATCTGGGCCGGTTCCTCGTACGGACTGAGCCTTGCCAGTGCGGACCTCGTAAGGGTAGACTGCTGCGGCCAAGCGTGCAGAGTGGTACGCGCTCGGGATTGAATTGAGCATCCGCTACTGAATCCGGTCCAGCTTCGCGTCAATGATTTCGAGGCGTCGAATTACTTCGATATTGTGTTTCATCACGCCTTCGCACGCTACCGCGTTTGTCAACAGTGCGTCGCGTAGGTCGCGCAACGCCTCATTTGACTCTGCTTGTAGCCCGTGGCAACGCTCGATCCGTTGCGAGGCAACCAGATCATCGCGCTTGTTTGCTGTGACTAGATAGCCCAAAAACAGCGCAACGATAATCAGATAGCCTCCCCAATGTGGTACGCCTGATAGCTTGAGATGGCCTGCCTCAATGGCGTCAATTTTAGCACTGCCCATAGTGCGCCCTTACTTCTTAGAGTCTATCGCAGGTCGTCTACGCGCTTCGTCACGAGGCCAAAGCCTGAGACCTCAGCGCCTCCCCAGTACGCCACGTGCTGGCCGTTTTGGGTAAGGCTCACTAGCTGGATTTGCTTGCCCCCCAAAACGAACGATTTAGTCGACGGGCTCCATCCATTTACGTCGTCAAACGT
>Ga0208543_1000502_pt1 | contig 12352 bp, 21 predicted proteins | sample DEB08_DNA_14_FD_185497 | JGI IMG/M metagenome (GOLD analysis project Ga0208543, IMG submission 185497) | Aqueous microbial communities from the Delaware River and Bay under freshwater to marine salinity gradient to study organic matter... | ecosystem: Environmental > Aquatic > Marine > Coastal ...
ACAATTTATGCGTAATAGAATGTATGAAGTATATTTTCCATGGTCACAAGTAAAAATAAAATTAGGAAAAAATAAGTTTGCAGATGAAGTTGATAGATTTGCTGGATACACTATGTCTGCTAATTATTTTGGTGTAGTAAAACATCATGGTCCTTTTACAGACATCATTATGGAAGAAAAAGAAGCATGGGGTAGTCAAGATAAGCCAGTTCTGCAAATAGCAATGCCTATTATGTTATTTACTGATGACCCAGAAGTATGGATGGATGTAATACCTAGCGATAGAAATTCTGGTAAAAATTTACCTATATCTACTATTCCAGGTTTTATGCCTATATATGGTTGGTCAAGAGGATTGTCTTGGGCATTTGAATGGACTGATTTGAACCAAGAAGAGTGTGTGCTTGATGAAGAAACTGTAATGTTTAATTTGTTATTTAGTAAACCTGTAAAAATTAAGTATGTAGAGTGGAATGAAACATTTAGTAAACAATGGAATCAAATTGTTGGCTCTAGTGTTAATAGAAGAAATACAAACACTCTTTATCCTGATGCCTTAGAAAGAAGACCTAAGAAAGTTATGCCAAGAAAAAAATTATGGAAAGAATAATTGATAATGTTTATCCAGAACCTTTATTTAAGAGGTTAGTTAGCACTGTTCAAAGGCAATATAATAGTTGGGATTACAACAACGATTTTGGAAGATACAGCAAATCTACAGAAGAAGGTGGTGCTTTTTTAATACCTTACTTAAACAAAAGCGTAGATTTAGCACAAAATATTTTCAAATCTACAACATTAAAAGGAAGTTACTCTTTAGCTGCTGTTTACAAAAACGATTACAATACTATTCCAAACTTACCTCATCATAAAGATAACAATGCTTGCACATATACAATTGATGTGTGTTTATTTCAAGAAGAACCTTGGGGTATTTGGGTAGAAGGCAAAGAATACTTTTTAAAACCAAATCAAGCAATTATTATATATGGTGAAGAAGAAGAACATTGGCGAGAAAAGTTTCCAAATCCAGAAACAAATATTGTAGGCATGCTTTTTAATCACTATGTAGAACCAGACCACTGGTGGAATACTGGTAAAAGGATAGACAATAGTGAATAACATAGAATTTAAAACAACTATATTTGGATTACAAGAAGTTGCACCACCAGTACCAGCAGGTCAAATGATACCTGACTGGTTTAAAAATTTATCTATGCATATAGAAATACCTGAAAAAAAACCATTTCCTTTAATGGGAAAAATTATAGAAAAATTTAGTAACCATACAATTAAAAAATGTCCTGCTGTTGTAGATTACTTTACAGAAGGTTACATAATACCTTTGTGGTCAGATGTGCTTATACAAAGATATGGTCAAGACTTCCATTTTGAATCTAATTTACTAGACCAATTACCAAACTTTATAGAATTTCATAGTGAAGAACAATTTAAAGGGTATCATTTTAAAAAGAATGATTATAGAAGAGCAATTAAATTTGTAAGCCCTTGGCATTTTTATACACCTAAAGGTTGGTCTACATTGTTTATACCACCACTTTTACACCCTAATAATGACTTTACTTTATTTCCAGGAATTGTAGAAACTGATAGTTTTCATCAAGTAAACTTTCCTGGCATTTGGCATGCTGAGGGAGATAGAATTTTAAAAAGAGGTTCACCATTTTTACATGTTATACCTTTTAAAAGAAGTAAAACTAAACTTAAAGTAAGCGAATTTACAGGTGATGATTTTAAAAAAGTTGATATAGAATCTTTCAATTTAAGAAGTAAGATGACTGGTGGATACAGAGAAATAACTAGAAAGAATAGATAGTGAAAACTATATTTGTTGCATTTCCAACAATGCACGATAGCGAAGCAACTGATACAATCAAAGATATTTTTGAAAATGCAGAACACCCAGAAAGAATAAATTTATCAGTTTATAACTTATATATTAACGAATCTAATAACACTGAATTAATGATACTCAAAGTTAAATATGGTTTTAAACTTTATCATCAATACATAATAAATTCTAATTATTTAAATGTTATTGGCATGACTAAAGGTAGAGCTTTTGCAAATTCTGCATATACTAATGAAGATTATATATTACAAATAGACTCACATACTAAATTTGCAAAAAACTGGGATACTAAACTAATAAATCTTTATGAAAAAATAGAACTAGATAAACCAATTATGACTGCATTTGCAAGTTTTTATGATAGTGAAACTAGAAATTGGGATACACGAAACAAGTATTTTGTTTATCCTTTTTATCATATTTGTAAATGTGATGATTGTAAATACTCTGACAAACCTTGGCTACCTAATTGGGATTTAAGTTATTCTCTAAATGATTTTAATGAAAAATATAAAGAAGAATTTTACCCATGTGTTAAATTTAATAATCAATTTGCATTTTCTAAGTACCCTTTTATCAAAGATAAAGAAAACAACCAACTAGGTGTTGGAGAAGATGTAATACAATCAATTGAACTTTTCAAAAAAGGTTATCAGTTTGTATATCCAAATATAAAAGAATCAGTTATTGGACATAGTTGGATGAGTAATAAAAGACCTAGAAGAGCTAGTTTAATAGGTGATAGAGAAAATCAAGCTATTGAAGACATAGGTAAAGAAATATCAAAAGCCTATATTCTTTTTAACAAAGAAGCAGTAAAAAAATATGCAGAATACTCAGGATTAGAAATATATAATGACAATGAATTACATGTTAAAATGGAATACAAAGTTCCAAAGGATTATCAATGAAAGTATGGATTGACCAAGATTTATGTACAGGTGATGGTCTGTGTGCAGAAATAGCACCAGATGTATTTACTATGGAAAATGATGGTTTAGCTTATGTTAAAGAAGGAAACAAAGTCTTTTGTGCTAAATATAACAACGAACAAGGTGCAGAAGGGCAAGCAGAAGTTCCTAAAGGGCAAGAAGATTTAGTTGTAGAAGCTGCCGAAGAATGCCCAGGAGAATGCATTTTTATAGTACCCTAAAAGTATGGTAAATAACTATAACTTAGAATTGGAACTTCTTAGAAGAAGTAAGGTTACAAATAGAGCACCAAAATCAATTATTGATGATGGTGATTTTACTGTTTACTCTACAGATAAAGAACCTAACGAAAAGTCTTAGGAACATAGTATTCTTCAGTATTTCCATTTAATATTTTTACACGAGCATACTTCTCGTATTTTTCAATTTTGTTTTTATTTGCTGGGTTATCTAAAAACTTATTTATATTTTCATCTTTTGTTCTAAGAAAACTTTCTAAGTCATCTAAATAAAATTCAATATTATCTCTTGACTCTCTAGCAGGATAAGGTTCTGCTGTACCCATATACAAATGAGCAACTATTGGTTCTTTAAAAGAAGGAAAAACAAAAGAGAAACCAGCATTAAATAAGTTGATACTCCAAGGAATTTCTTCGTCTTCAAATAAAACCCAATCAGGCAAGTATTTACAAATATCATAACGAGTAAAAGAAAAATTCCCACTGAATTTGACATTAGGTATGAGTTCATCTGTATCTGGGTTTTCTTTAGTTATTATAAATGTAGGTAGTCTATCATGCCATTTAAATTTTGCTCGCATTTGGTCTGGGTCGTTTTCTCTATAATTTACATAATATTGATATCTAATTTGTCTCATATGTTCATCTTTATGCCAAAGTCTTTCTTGATTAGGACCAAGTACATAATAACCTGCATAACCATGAAGTATTGGTCTCATAGTTGTATTTTCTGCTTGTAAGTATCTTGTAATAAGTTTTGTATCCCAATGTAACCCAAATTTACTATGACCATCAATAAGTAAAGCAAAAGGTTCGTTTTTTCTTAGTTCGTATGCTCTTTTTCTTCCTTTAGCTAAACCTATAATATTCCAAAAATTACTCACTGTATACTCTGTAAGTGTGTATCTAATGTCATATTGAGGGTTATTATTAACCCAGTTTACAAAATCATCTTTAATTTTTTTGTCCATCCATTGAAAATCAATACCTACACTAATATTTTGAGGTAGTGTTGCTGTCTTATAAAGGTCAATAATCGTAGGTATAACTTCATTGTCATGAAAACAAGCGAAATACACAAAGATTTTGTTTTGCATATTATTATCATACTATGAGTAAATTATTAGATAACTTTCCAGAAGGAACAAAAAGAAAAGATGTTATTGAAGAATTAATTGACCATGATGACATTAGAGAAATTGTCTTAAAACAATTTAACTACATGAGAATTAATGGAATTAATTTGGTTCAAGATGCTGATGAAAAAGTTAATTTGTATCTTAAAATAGCTAAAAAGTTTTCTGAGTAAACACATTTAAATACTTTTATAAATAAAAACTTATAGTATAGTTGTATTGGAGGTGTTATGGCAGACACAAATACACAAGAAAAAAAGCAATTAACAACCGAAGAGTTAGTTAATATTGCTAATGGTCAAAATGCACAAATAAAGCAAATGGATATGATAATAAAAGATTTATCCAACAAAATTGCAAAAGTTGAAGTAGCAAATTCTCAACTAAAAGCAATTATTGAATCTATTGCACCTGTGCAAAAAGCCGATGATGTAAAAACAACAGAAGAAGAATAAACAGGGGGGTATCATGTCTTTAGCTGATTACGCTAAAAAAGATAAAGTTAAAACTGGTTACACTGCGTGGAGAGAACTAAACGATGCTAACAAAACTGCATGGAATGAAGCTGTTAAAGGCTTTAAATCAGGTATAGCAGCATCAGTAGTAGCTAGATGGTTGCAAAATGAAAAAGGTTGTCCTTTGACAGATGCAACAATCAGAACACAGTTGGCTAGAGAAGTTGACTGATTTAAACAAATACGCTGACAATGTTCGTTCAGAACAAAACGCCAAGCGTAAGAAACAAGAACATCCTAAAGGTTGGGAACCAGGATTAAATAGTTATAAGAAAACTATTATTTCTGAACCACAAACAAAGGCTGTCAATCCTGAAGACCACAAGTTTGATAAATACTTAGAAAAACTAGGTTTTAACCCTAATGATTTTGAGATTATTGAACCTTTTGAAGTTAGAACTTGGGATAGTAATACTGCTAATGGTAAAGAAACATTTTATTACTATAAAGCAAAAATCATTTCTAAAAATGTAGTTAATGAAAAAGATTTTGACTACAAACAACTTCTTAAAGAAATTAAGTCTAGTAAACCTAAAATAAAAAAAGTTAAAGGTAAATCTAGCTTTGTAGTGTGTCTTGCTGACTGGCAAATGGGTAAACACGATGGAGATGGAACAAAAGGTATAGTTGAAAGAATAGAAACAATGATACCTGCTGTTGTTGAAAGAGTTAAGAACCTTAGAAAACAAGGTGAAGATATATCTAATCTTTATGTATTTTCTTTAGGCGATATGGTCGAAAACTGTGAGGGTCACTACGATATGCAAAGCTATTCAGTTGAATACGATTTGCGTAGGCAAAAAATGATTGCTCGTAGACTAATTGTTAAAGCTCTTAAAGAATGGGCACCACACTTTGAAAATATTGTAGTGGCATGTGTTCCAGGAAATCATGGTGAAAATAGAAATCAGAAAGGTAAATCTTTTACTACCTTCGGTGATAATTTTGATGTCTCTTTATTTGATGAAGTACAAGAAATAATGGCTGAAAATAATTCTTACAAGCATATTAATTTTATAATTCCTAATAATGAATTATGGGTTACATTAAATGTTTCTGGAAAGATAATTGGCTTAGCTCATGGTCATCAATTTAGAACTGGTGGTAGATATTCACACCAAAAAGCTGTTAACTGGTTAAGTAATCAAGCGTTTGGTATGACAGATATGGGAGATGTAGATATATTAATATCTGGTCACTTCCATCATTTGTTTGTAATTAACGAAGGTCAAAGAGTCCTAATTCAATGTCCATCAGTAGATGGTGGGTCTGAATGGTTTGAAAACATAACTGGTAAGCGTAGCTATCCAGGAACTTTGACATTTAGTGTTAATAATAATGGAATGCTACCTTTTCAAAATATGGAAGTTATTTAATGAGCAATAAATTTATTTTATTGGAAAATGATAATCCTTATGCAGAAAAAAAAGGTTGGTTTTACCCAGAAAGAACTACAAGAGTACAAGGTATAGTGCTACATACTGGTGAGCATTATCCTGCAAGTGAAGTTGTAAGTTATTACACTAAAACTAAAAGAAAGTCATCTATGCATTATGTTGTTGATGATAAAGGTATAAATGCATTATTACCACCTGACTATACAGCATTTCACACACATGGTCACAATTCAAAAACTATTGGTGTAGAAATTGCCTACTATTCAGACCAATGGAATGGCAATTTAGAATTAGAAAATAAGATAATGAACAACCTTGCATATTTATTAGCAATGTTACAAAAAAATTATAAAATACCTAATAGAAAATGTACTGCTAATGAATGGGCAAGTAGTTTAAAGGGTATGATTGGACACGCTGAGTTAGACCCTATTAAATATAAAGACCCTGGAATTAATTTTGATTGGGTCAATCTTATTAGGCTTATTCGTGATGTTAAATCCCAAGATAATGACACTTAAACATTAAAATAACCATATGAAGTTAGATGTAGTTCGATTTCAATTCGGTGCAGATGCTACCAATTCCCTACTATTTATTGATGGAGAATTTGAGTGTTATGGACTTGAAGATGAATATAGAGATGTAAAGGTTATGCATGAGACCTGTATTCCAGAAGGTGAATACGAAATTAAGCTAAGAACAGAAGGTGGCTTTCACACAAGATATGTAGCAAAATATGGAGATTTTCATAAAGGTATGCTTTGGTTACAAGATGTTCCTGGATTTCAGTGGATTCTTATACATACAGGGAATACCGACCAGCACACCTCTGGTTGTTACATCGTAGGTGAAACCCAAACAGACTTAGACAAAGGTAAAGATGGTTTTGTCGGCAATAGTGGTGTAGCTTATAAAAAGTTATATCCTAAAGTTGCAGATGCTATTTTATCTGGAGAAAAAGTCACAATTAAATATTCAAATATTAAAGACATGTTAAATGTTGATGATTTATTATTACAAGTTTCTGACTTACGAGGACAAGTTAAGATTCTCGAATCAGAAAAACAAGGCAGACGAATACTGTAAGGAGTTGAATATGCCAGATTATGTAAGAACATCACTAATTAGAGCATTTAGAACAGGTGCACAAGCATTTGTTGCAGTTCTAGTTGCAAATCAAGCAGGAATGTTTGAAGCAGATGTTGTATTAGCAGGATTAGTTGCTGGTGCTTCTGCATTAATTAGTGTTATACAAAATGCGTTGGAAGACGCACCCTTTCCATTTATGTCAAAGATTCCGAAAGGTTAAGGTTCCCAACAGGGAAGTCGTAGAGATACGACAGGTGCATAAGGCTCTGGGGGGTTAATTCCCCTCAGAACCGACCAAATCAACCAAGGACAATATTGAAGTTTTTAGACAATCATCCTTTTATTTTTTGCAACTACTGTGCAAAATCCATAAATACTAAAATATCACCAATGGTGTGCGATAATGATATCTGTACACACTACAACGAAGAAGTAGATAAGAATGGTGATTTAAAAAATGTATGAGTATCGAGCTACAATTCAGCGAGTGGTCGATGGCGATACTGTCGATTGCTATATTGATTTGGGTTATGATGTCCAAGTATTCAAGCGTATCAGATTCGCTGGTGTCAACGCTCCAGAAACTCGTACAAGAAATAAAGAAGAAAAAAAACGAGGACTTATAGCTAAAGAATGGCTAAAAGATAAATTACCAGTCGGTAGTAAATGTATATTAAAGTCATATGAATATGGGAAGTATGGTCGTGTGATAGGTGAATTATTTATCGAAAGTGGAAGTCGTAAGCAATCAATCAATAAAATGATGTTAGCTGAAGGGCTCGTAGTAGAATACGATGGAGGTGCTCGCTAACTAGCAGGAGCACATAATTTTTAATAAAATACAAACAGCAATACGCTTACTTATAGTAAGTTTACTTATTTACCCATTTCCTATTGCTATGGCGAATCATGTTCCAACACAAGCACCTTATGATACAAATGCTAGTGATGATGCTAACGCAGGAACTTTTACTATTGGTATATTAGGTTCAGATGGATTTGAAGATAGTCCACCAGAAAGCTATACAATATTCTTTAGTCAATCTAGTGGTGTAACTGAAACAAATAGTTTTTGTGTAACTACTTCTTTTGGACATTCTGCAAACACTTGGCAGTATCACACATTTAGTCTCGACAACTTAAAGTATTATTTTAATGACCCAGCAGGAACAAATATTTATTATAGGGTTAGGTCTAACAACATAACTGATTACAGTTTTTCTACATTAACAGACGAAAATAGTTGGAATTTATATGCAGGAGCACCATTTGATTATAACCAAACAGATTGGTCTGCACCTACAGGAGATAGTGCTTGTGATGACCCAAAGATACTTGATGGTATAGGAGACCCAAGTAACTTAACTACTTCAGCTAATTTACACGATGGAAGTATAACTATTGATTGGGATGCAGCACCAGACAGATATGAATATAGTGCAGAACGATACGCAATAGGTTTCGACAAAGCAAACCCAACTATGTATGGTATAGCTACAGGTAATGTAGGAGACGAAAACGCTTTAAATACAGAATACACTTTTAGCAAATCTTACTTACAATCAGTTCTTGATGCACAAGTAGGCGATACTTTATATTTTGAAATTAGAGCAGACAATGATACTAACTCTCAATACTCTAATTGGACTTCTATAGCTAGTTATACGATACAAGATGTAGCTAGTGGTGTAACAGATTTATTAATAACAAACAACGAATACCAAGGTTTAAAACTTGGTTGGGTTCAACCTAATACAGGTTGGTCAGCAGTAGAGTCTTACAGAATTGAATATAAACTTTCTAGTGAAGAAACTTATACAGGTATAGACATAGCAGACCCAAACACTACATCTTATCTTATTGAAGACATTAAAGGGGGAACTTATGATTTTGTAGTTTACTCTTGTACAGATAGTGGTGGTTTTTGTCACGGAGGACAAGCAGGTCCAGTAACTAATTTTGAAGTATTGGCTACTACTGCTGTTACTACTACTACAACTACTACAACCCCTACAACTTTACCTCCACCACCTCCACCCCCTACACCTACTACAACTTTGGCACCAGTAGAAGTAGTTGTTATGGATGATGGTACTGAAGCAGAATATACACAAGACCAAATTTCTCAAGGAGATGTTGAGCGTGACAATGAGCGTAAGGCTAATGAAGATAAATGGGGTTGCTATGTTACTAATGTTGCTTTAGAGCGTGGAGATTGTGACGCATATAATAAAGCTCTTTACGAATCTACTACTACAACTACTATTCCAGAAACCAAAGAAGAAGATGTTATAGTGGAAGAAGAGATTATTATTGAAGAAGAAGGGATTATTGATGATAAACCAATACAGGAAGATGAAATTCCAATTACTGATGATAAAATCATCATTGAAGATGAAATATTGGATGATTTTGAAGAAATTGTTACCGACAGAGATTTGGTTGAAGATGATGTTGAAGAGCCAGTTAAAGAAGAAATTGTAGATGAAGAAATTATTGATGAAGAGCCTATTGATGATAAGCCTATTGAAATTATTGAAAAAGATGAACCTATCAAAGAAGATTTCCCAGATGAAGAAGAAATTGAGATTATTGAGACCGACCCACTTCCTAGTGAGGAGGGAGATACAGAGGTACAACTTACAGACGAAGAAATAGAAGAACTTGTCACTGAGACTGAAGAAGCTGTTAAAGAAATCGTTGTTGTTGAAGTTGTTGAGGAAGTTTTAGAAGAAGACGCTACTGAAGAAGAGATTCAAGCTGCACAAGAAGAATTTGAGGCAGCTGTTGAAGAAGTCGTCAAGGAACTACCTAAAGAAAAGAAAGTCGAAGTTGTTAAAGAGATAGCTAAGGTTAAAGTTCAAAACCTAGCTACTGCTGATAATACTACTAAAGCAGTTGTCAAAGCTGTTGTTAAAGAAGTTACTAAACCTGAAACTGTAGCTGAATTATCTGAAGAAGAAAAAGTTGAAGTCGGTAAAGTTCTTGGTTTTAAAGATGAGGAAACTGCTGCTAAAGATGTTGAGATAATTGCAGAACAGGCCACTAAAGAAGAAAATATAGCTACTGCTGTCAATGAGTATGTGGATAGAGCTATAGAAAACAAAGATGTTGAGAATTACACATTAGCTGATGTTATTACTGAGGTACAAGTAGAGGTATTCCTTGAAAACCCAGTAGGAGCGTTACTTGATGTTAATATAGTAGAGATGGACTGGAGCTCTGTGGGTTCTGACATGACAAGCGACCAGAAAGAAAAAGCACAGGAAGTAGTGGTTCCAGTTATCATCGCTTCCCAAATTATTTCTTCTGCTGGTGCATTAATGACTAGGAGATTTTAATTGAAGTTCATAATTGACATAATAAAAGAATCAATAGCTCAGATATTTACAATTCTTGGGTTTTTTATTGCTTGGTTTACTTTGACTGGTACTGCACAAGATGTTGTAGGTTTAGCTATTGTTGTATCTATCATCATTTGGTTAGCAACTATCAGAATGAGAGATTAGCAATGGAATGTTGCGTAGGTAACTAATGTTAAATAAAATAAAAGATAATCTGGGTTTAATAGCTACAGCTATAGCTCTTATGGGTTCTATTGGTGCAGGTTTATCTACTGCTACTGAAATCGTTGACACACTTAAAGGCATAGATAACAGAATGAATCAAGTTGAAGTAGATTTTGAAATGCTAAAAGAAAGCACATTCGTTCAAGGCGATATAGCTGTTTTGTTTGAAAAAGTGCAGAAATTAGAAATAGCTAATGACACTAATCAATATGTTCAAATCGAAAAATGGGAATGGGACGACATCAAAACACAAATTACTCGTCTTGAAACACAACTTATAGACCAAGACCAAGACTTAAATGTAGTTAGAGAAATACAAACTAGACTTGCGTGGATAGAAGCGAACTGTTGTAGATAATGAAAGATTTATTAATGAAAGACAAAGTAATACTTACTTGCACTATTGGATTATTTGTTTTACTAGGTGTCATAGTTGTAGGAGATTTCTACATATCACTTAAAGAAAATAAAGGACCAGACGCAAGTGTTATTGAATTACTACAAATGTCTATTACAGGAATAGTAGGTATTGTCGCAGGTTATATATCTGGCGATAAAAACAAAAAAAATTGCAACTGTAATGGCTAAAAAACTAACTAATTGGCAAAAAGTCAAAACTATTTTTTGGCGTATGATTGCTACATTTGCAGCGAATGGATTAGCTGTTGTGGGTGCTGGAAGCATTATTGGTATTGAAATACTCGATGCGATAATCTTGGCTGGTACACTAGGGGTAGTTAAGGTTGCAGAAGACCTATCAAGAGCTTTTCTTGATGATGGTGTTCTAACACTTGATGAAATTAATCAAGCCTTTTCAAAGATTGACAGAACGAAGAAGTAATTATGTGTTTAGTAACTAAAAAAAATGATGGTTCATTTGTACAAATTTGCAATTGCGAACATGGAAGTGAACATTGTGAGGTTAACAACTAATGTCTGATAATAAATTCAAAGATGGTAATGGTTTTACAAATAAGGATATGTTAATAATGATATTAGATGGGCAAGAAAAAATAAACGACAGAATAGATAGTCTTCACGAAAAAGTAAATTCAAAGGTTTCAAGAGCCGAATTAAGTGGATGGGTAGTAGCAGTAGCTTCATTAGCTGTTGTGGTACAAGCATTAATGTAAAATGTATAGTTTAGAATATGAAGGGATGATATTTTTAGCTGGTGTAGCTTTCTCTTTTATAGTATCTCTCTTAATAAATCTATCTAGCAAAATTAAATTAAGCAAAAAAACTTTAGAAATACAAGAATTAACCGAAAAAATTGAGCAACTTCAACACGATTTAGACTTAGAACATGATGAGAAGATACAATTATTAGTAATAAACGCTAAATTAAAGGCTCAAAATGACAATAAGTAACCTTACTGGACCAGATTTAGAACCTTGTCCACAATGCAAAGATTATTATTACAAAATGCCAAGTATGGATATATGTTCTCGTTGTAAGCTATCAAATAAATACAAACTAACAGAATAATCATCATTAGACATACATCTCTCCCATTACTATATAGGGGAAAACTTTTAGAGCAGCATTTCTCCCATTCACATACATAACTCTACATAAATTTATTAAGTCTTAAAAGA
>Ga0208543_1000504_pt1 | contig 12316 bp, 14 predicted proteins | sample DEB08_DNA_14_FD_185497 | JGI IMG/M metagenome (GOLD analysis project Ga0208543, IMG submission 185497) | Aqueous microbial communities from the Delaware River and Bay under freshwater to marine salinity gradient to study organic matter... | ecosystem: Environmental > Aquatic > Marine > Coastal ...
CGCTGTAGAGAACGCGCAGGCTGATGGTGTCGTCCAACCGCTCCTCTATCAGCCGCCTGCTGAGCTCCGTGATCAGCAGGCGGTCATTGCGGCTGCTGGTCATGCCGTGGTGGCAATCGGGCGTTTCGATCGCGGCGATCAGCAATGGCAGCAGGTCGTCGCGCATCAAGCGGCTGGTGGCCCAGGATTGTCCGGCATCGCCCGGCGGGCCTGTGGGCGCCTGAAAGGCCTGGCAGAGCAGCCGCCGCAGATCACCACTGCAGGCCGGATGCAGCTGAAAGGCATTGACAGCAAGCCCATCAGGATCCAGATCCCTTCGGCCGATCAGGGCCGCCGTCTGCCAGAAGAGCTTCTCCTCCACCAGCACAGCGGCGAACCGGTGGGCAGCGGGGGCCTGGAAGTGAATCTCGCGCTGGAGGTCGAAGCCCACCGCAATCTCAGGGTTCAGCTCATGGCCATGCACCCGCGGCAACTCAGCCGCAGACCGGAGCGTGATGTTGCAGAACACGCGCCCCACCGGCTTGGGGCCGCTGATGAAGGTGCGCCGACTGAACTGCAGCCGCAGCAGGCTCACCCCCTCAGTTGCCACCAGCTCCAGGCGACTGGGATTGATGCCCGCCTCGAGTTGCAGCATGCGGCTCTGAAACCCCAGCAGCCGCGCCGCCTCTTCCAGGAATCCCAGGTCGTCGTGCTCCAGCCGCAGCCGCCGCACCGAAGGAGTGCCTATGCGGGCGCCAGGTGGTGAGGTTTGCACTTCTGGGTCGGTCGGGCCGCGGATACTCCAAGACAATCTGCACAATCCCGCCGCTCTGTTGTGGACGCCTCGCACCAGGCCACCCCGTCGCTCCCATTCATCCGCCGCCGACCGAGCCTGCCTGCACTCCTGATGCTGCTGTTCATCGGCGCACCAGCAGTGCTGCGGGCCGAGCCGATGCGTGCGGCGCCAGACCCAGCAGAGTCGTCGCCTGCTGATGTGCAGCAGCTCCCCATCCCGGCATCGGATCAGCCGAAATCCGCCGCCAATCCTTGGGCCTGGACGGCTGAGATTTACGGCTTCGCTCCGTTGCGCACCACTGGCGACACCACCGTGCGCGGCTTCACGGTCGAGAGTGACGTGACCCTTGGCGAGGCTCTGCCGTTGCTCGAGTTTGGCGCAGCCCTGCGCGGCAGCGTTGAACACGAGCGCTTGGGCCTGCTCACGGATCTGAGTTACGGGCGCCTCGGCGCAGAGAAGGTGCGGACAGGTCGCTACGGCGTGTTCAGCGGCAGCGGTGAACTGACGACGATCCAGGGGCTCTACGACCTCGCTCTGCGCTATCGATTCGGTGATCGCGAGACTGCCGTGGGCCGTTCAGGTCAATTCAGCGTCATCCCCTATGCAGGACTACGCCTGGTGCAGGCGGAGCTGGGAGTCTCGGCGGAGCTCCTCAATGGTCGCCAACAGCCGGAAGGAACCCTTGATCGCACCTGGGTGCAGCCGCTGCTGGGCACCCAGGCCGGGGTGTTTCTGTCTCAAAGGCTGCAGCTGTTCGCCCGGGCGGATATCGGTGGCTTCGGTCTTAGTGGCAGCGACGATCTCAGCGGCAATGCCCAACTGGGACTGGCCTATGCAGTGGGTAACAGCACCCAGCTGCGGCTCTCCTGGCGCTACTTCGGCATCAACTACAACAACGGAGGCTCACCGGACAACGGCTTCAGCAGCTATCAGAACGGCTTGGAGGCTGGCGTGAAGGTGTTGTTCTGACAAGCATGCATGGGTCCGCGCGGTGCGGATTTGCATGGTTGTGCCAGCTGGCTGCTCAGACGCTGCCCGCTTCAGCCCCCGCCTCGATGCTGCAGCGTCCTCAGAATCTTCCTTTCGGCGCATCCAGTCGCGATCAGGCCTGGGCACGAACCGTTTTCAATCCTCGAGATGCCGATGACCTTCCACAAGTGCCGCCGTCGTGCTCTGAAGGCCGCCCTGCTCGGTGCCGGGGTGCTGACCGCTCTGTTGGCGGGGACCCCGGTTCTGGCCCTAGAGGAGGTGCTGATCGAGATTCCTCTGCTGGAAACCACCGTCAGGGTGAGCCTCAATGAGTTGGGTGGTGCTGAGAAACTGCAACAGGGAAGCAGTGATCTGGCGGAGCTGGATCGTGCCACCGATGGCGCCGTCGGGCGTCAGGTGCGGAGCCTCCTCCTGCAGCCCGTTCCACTGAGCCTCCGGCAGGTGGCCGATGGTTCCGTGGGCTCCCCCCTGCTGGAACAAGCGATGTTGGTGATCTCCTCGCTCGGCACGGTGGAGGGACGCTCCTCTGATCTCCCATGGCCTCTGGGATCAGCCTGCCAGCTTCATGGGCTGGGCCAGGTTGCTGGCTGCTAACGGCACCACCGCGGTGCTGCCACGCCATCCGGGCAGTGACAGCAGTCAGCAGCAGGCCGTGCTTGCGGGAGCCTCTCCGCCGCCGGGGCCCGAAGAGCTTTCACTGCGGCCGAAGGATCTCAGCGCCGTGCTTGACGCGGCGGCCGCCGGCCGCCTCACCTTCCGCCAACCGGTCGATCCGCGGCGGGTGGTGGTGCTGGGTCACTCATGGGGCGCCACTACCGCGCTACAGCTGGCCGGTGTCAGACCGACTGACACAACGTTGCGTCAGCGCTGCGTCAACCTTGACGATCCTGCCCGCAATCTCAGCTGGACTCTGCAGTGCAGCTGGCTGAAGGGCGTCCAGAGTGCCGCGTTGCGTGATCCACGGGTGATCGCCGTGGGAGCCGTGAGTCCACCGGTCTCGCTCCTGTTTCCACGAGGCTCGGGCAGCGAGCTGAGCGGTCGGGTCCTGCTGATCAGCGGCAGTCGCGACTGGGTTGTTCCGCCCGACCCCGAAGCCATCGAGCCGATGCGCTGGGGAACAACCCTGGGCAACCAGCTTGTGCTCGTGCAGGGCGGCGATCACTTCAACCTGAGGCCGGAGGGAGCTGCCGATGGCGGTGTGCTCGGTCCCCTGTTGCAGGCCTGGACTGATGCAGCATTCGCAGCTGGATTATCTGTGCGACCGGTCCGCGGAGCCGCTCCGCTGCTGCCACGAGGGACATGGGGTTCAGCCGAGTTTCTGATGACCGATGTCACCGACCGGTTGGCCGCTCCCTGAGGGTGTGCAGAACTGCTGAGCCATGAGCATCGGCGAACTGCCCGAGCTTCAGGTTGTCGAAACGATTGATCCTCTCCTGATCAGGCCCCTCGCCAGTTGACCTGGCTCATACTCGCAGGGGTTCGCTGTTGATCCAGGGAAGTGGGTCCATTGCCCCAGATTCGTGAGGTTGGCTGGTTGGTTCTCCTCAGACCAGGCCCTCCGCCAACATCCTGGTCTCAGGCTGAGAGAACCTTGCCGGCAATCAATGGAGCAGAAGAAATGCCCGATAAGCGTGGATTCAACTGTGAGAGAAGTTCTGTGAGAAGGTCATGGCTATCCTTGGCGTCACCTGTCGTGGCTAGGCTTCCGCTGGCATACTGCCGGACGATGGGAGGAGGCCACATGCGTGATCTGCAGCGCTTTTTAGTCTTGAATTTGTAAGCGGGTGACCGGACTCGAACCGGCGACGTTCAGCTTGGGAAGCTTCTCGATTGATTGGCCGAACTGGTTGCGCTGCAGCGAGTCTCATGTGCCCTCAGGCTTGGATGTGAGAAGGTCTGTGAGAAGGTTTTTCTGTGTGGGCCGAGCGCAGTCGCACGGGGGGCTCGTCTTCAAACGCGTCAGCTGGCTCAATCTGCGGCACATCGAAATCCCATGTGGCAGGTGGCCGTATCGAGGGTCTGGGCGATCAGGGCCGACGGGCGATAGCGCAGGCAGTAATTGTCGGCGCAGAGGAAACTGCCTCCCTTGGCGATACGGCGCTCCTGTTGTCCCGGCTGGCGAAGCCATGGCGCTGGGCGATCACAGCCACGGTTGTGCTGCCTGGTACGGCACGCCTCAGGGCACGGCGAGCGGCTTCCAGTCGCTGCAGGCGCAGGAAGCGCATCGGTGTCATCCCGAATACCTCGTTGAACGCGTATACCAGGGTGCGGCGTGAAGTGGGGATGGCGCTGTAGAGAACGCGCAGGCTGATGGTGTCGTCCAACCGCTCCTCTATCAGCCGCCTGCTGAGCTCCGTGATCAGCAGGCGGTCATTGCGGCTGCTGGCCATGCCGTGGTGGCAATCGGGCGTTTCGATCGCGGCGATCAGCAATGGCAGCAGGTCGTCGCGCATCAAGCGGCTGGTGGACCAGGATTGTCCGGCATCGCCCGGCGGGCCTGTGGGCGCCTGAAAGGCCTGGCAGAGCAGCCGCCGCAGATCACCACTGCAGGCCGGATGGGTGCGAAAGGCGTTGGCGGCCAGCACATCCGGCTCCAGATCGCAGCGTCCCATCGCCGTAGCGGTCTGCCAGAACAGCGGTTCATCCACCAGCAGCACCGCGAAGCTGTGGCCAGGCGGTGCCTGGTAATGAATCTCCCGCTGAGGATCGAACCCCACCAGGGTCTCGGCATCCAACCGCCGCCCATGCACCCGCGGCTGCTCCTGGGCAGCGCGGAGGGTGAGATTGCAGAACACACGACCGGGCGGCTTCGGACCGCTGATGAAGGTGCGTCGGCTGAACTCCAGTCGCACCAGGCTGAGGCCACCCCCATCCAACAGGTCCATCCGGCTGGGATTCAGCCCGGCCTCCAGCTGCAGAAACCGGCTGCGAAAACCCAGCAGCCGTGCCGCCTGCTCCAGGAACAGCAGATCATCGTGCTCAAGGCTGAGCCGTCGTAGCAGCGACAGGCCTGACTCTTGATCGCCCTGTGGCACGCCAGCGATAAGCCTCGCCCGGAAATGCTCGCAGATCTGGCGGCGCGCTGCCGGGTGGGGCCCCATGGCAGGCGCCATGGTTAAGCCGTCGGATGTCCAGCGCGTCAGCAGCCAGTTCGCGCGATGATTGATTCACCCGGAGGTGAGCATGACACCCAGACTCGGCCTGCGCCGATTGTTCCTGATCTGTGTCCTATTTCTGGCTACAGCATGTTCCCGCGATAACGAGAGCATCTCGGAAAGCCGTTACGTCGAGCCAGACAGGCTGTACCAGGCTCTTGCAAATAACGTCCGGACGAATCCGGAGTTCGAGGTAATCGTGGACATCGATCACTCCCGGCGTGCCGCGGAGGCTGGCTCATCGATGCCGCCGGCCCATGTGCTGATCTGGTCTGATCCGGAACTGGAGGCTGCGATCCTGCGAAACAACCCGCGCGCGGGCGTCGACTTGCCGCTGCGAGCGCTCGCGTTCGAGGACCAGAGCACGGGCAGGGCTGCCGTGATTACCAACACCTACGACTATGTGGCACGTCGCTATTCGTTGCCCGAGGATGCGGGCGTCCGAACGCGCTATGAGGCCGCAATTGCCAAGGCCGTGAGGGGAATTCCAGATAGCTCGGTAGCGAGGTTTCCCTCTGACGCAATGCCGGACGCAGGGCTGGTCACTCTCCAGAGTACGCATGACTTTGAGGCAACCGAGCGGCGAATCCAAGGCACGATTGACGCTCAATCGGACGCGGTGACCTTCGCCAGAGTCGATTTTGCCGCCCGCGCGAAGGAGCATGGCGTCGTCTTGAATCCAACAGCCCTGATTCTGTTCGGCGCGCCGGGACCCGGTGGGAAGGCGATGGAGTCGGCACCGACAATGGGTCTCGATGCCTTTTGTCAGAAGATTCTGATCTGGCAGGACAATAGTGGCACCGTTCACGTGACCTTCAATGACCTACTGGCTCTTGCCGACAGACAGAAGATTTCAGTTGGATTACCGCTTCGGCTCATTAATCGTCGGCTGAAGAAGACCTTGTCAGAAGCCCTAGAGCAATGACCGCTCGAGCCCATCTAGTCGCCGGCGTCGTTCACTCATCGAGCGCAAGGCGCTGGACCGGACGCGCTGCTGCGGGCCAGGGCCTCCGCCAGGGTGGTGTCTACTGCTGCTGGATTCTGTAGCGGGTGCTTGGGTCGGCGGGGTTCTGGATTTGAACGTCACAGCTGATGGTCCCGTCGTCTGCGGTCTTGCAGTTGGTTGGCTTCAGCTCGGTATTAGGTCCGATGAACGGCTGATTGCCCTTCCTGCGGAATTAGACCTGCCCGTCCTGAGCGAAGGCAGGAGCAGCGAACAGTACGAGCGTAAGCAGCTGAATCAGGCGCATCGAACTTTTGAGAGTGCAGCGACCCTAGGCGAAATCACCTCAACCCCCTATAGAGATAGGTGCGGGCGTCACCCCATTGGCTACATCAAAGGCGCTGGCAAGGTCGCGCGTCATGAAGCGGGCGTCGTTGCCCATGTGGACCTCAAGGCTGCGGCCCCGCGGCGCCTCAGGCGGTGACTTTGCGCGGATCGAGCTCACCGGTGCCAGCGCCAGCGAGATGGAGGCCAACCAGTCCTTGGTGACTCGGCTCGGTGGTGATGCCAAGGCTTGGTTGAGTGCCGTGGATTCGGCTCTTGATCGCCAGCAAGTGCCTCTGGCCTGGGCGCTGCTCTTTGCTCCACAGGATCCGCGCTCCAACGACCTTGATGCTCTGCGACGGGAAGTGCTGCAGCGGGGGTGCGGGGATGGCCAATAGGGAGAAATCAAAAACCCCCGAGCAGTGCCCGAGGGTCCTGAACCAATCAACATTCCAATGGCTGTAGATGGTCGAAGCTGCTGGCGTTGGCGCCTGGGGCCGAACGTTCCAGGTGTGGGCCGTTTTGATCTCTTAGGGCACCTGTGGCGGTGCGAATGGAGTGTCGATCAGTCAGGCGCACAGGTGAGGACCTTCCTCTTGCCCGGCTGAACGACCCGCCCACGGTTGGGTGAAGACTGTTGGAGCAGGGGCCTGCAGTCAGCGTCCTTATGGCACCTAATCCCGCGCCGCATTGCAGGCGCCAGCTCCAGTTGGGGCAATGGTCACAGTGCAGGGCAATAAGAAAGACCGCTATGGCAGGACGGTGGCTGAGATCCTGCGGAGTAACAACAACGTGAATATTGAGCTGGTCAGGAGGGGGGGTGCCTTTGTTTACCGCCAGTACCTCAATGGATGCGACCGGAACGCTTACCTGTCTGCCGAGAAGCAAGCTGAATCGGCTCGCCGTGGTGTGTGGTCAGTGTCAGGCGGCATCACCAGGCCATGGGACTGGCGACGTGGTGGGTCATCTCGTCCAAGCTCCAGCCCTTCCCCAGCCAGCAGCAGTAGGTCATCAGGTCGCTACCGCTGCTCTGAGGTGGGCAGTTGGGCCAGGGCTCAGGAACTGCTCAAGCAAGGGCACAGCTACCTGGATGGAGACCGCGATGGGGAGGCGTGCGAAAGCTTGAGGTAACCCTTGCACCCAACGTCACACCTGAGCCAGAACAGCTGCACACGGTGGGGCTGATAAGCCAAGGATCCAGTCTCACGGACCAACGACCCTCAGGTGCCCATGACCTGGGGGTTTTGTTGTTTCACCACTGCGGCGGCATCCTCGCCACCCATAACTGATCAGATTCTGACAGAGTTGTTCGGCAGAGGGCACCCCGCTCATTGGGTGGCGAGTCGCCGTAATCAGCCGGGGTTGTGACATTCGATGCCTCGTGCTGCAGCGAATGATCAGCAGGGATTGATGGGCTACACGAAGCTGGATGCAGTTGCCATAACACCATGCTTCGGCTTCGCGGAGATCGGCAAAGCCTCCTGGCTGCTCTCGCCAATCACTGGCTGGATCAGCAGCTCGGCATTTCTGTCGAACAAGTCACCACTGCTGCGGCACTCGTCGCCAACCCTGCCGGATCAGGTTGTGCAAGAGCTGCTCGGCGTTGAAGCGCAGCATCCGGCGGCAGTGCCGCACCAGGGGCCTGCCTGAGCCGGTGATGTCGGCATCAGTCACCTCCACCCACTTGCCATGGAGAGATTCACCTGCGCCTTCGATGCGCACCACCTTGTCACCATCAGGCGAGCGCAGCCAGCCGATGCCACCACTGCCCTGCTGGCGTTTCTGCTCAGGCTTGTCTACGCCCCAGAGGGCCATGGGTTGAGCGGGTGACGGCTGACAGCAAAGCAGGCCGTTGCCACCGTTGGTGTACCAGCTGCCCCGCCATGCCAGAACCCACTGCCCGCGAGTTGTCGCTGATTTACTTCGACCGCTTCAGGCCAGACATCCTGGGGCTGCTTGAGGTGATCGAGGACCCGGCTGGCTTCGATGAGGAGGAGCGGCTCCAGCTAGTCGATGCCTACATGGACATCGTGACGGACGGCTGAACCAACGAGGCGCGTGCCCTAACGCGCTTTGGAGGCTTGATCGGGTCGAGGATGCTGAGCGTCTCCCACTTGTCTTGCGGCACCCCTGCTGGCGGGCGTAGAGGCCAGGGCAGTGGCTGCTGCTGCGGTTGCGGTTGCGGTTGGGTCACTTGTCCAGCAACCTCGCCAGCTCAGCCTGCAACCTCAAAGCACCTACGGCATTGCTGTGCTGGTTCTCTTTGATGCTGCGTTGAATCACCTTGTCGAGGATTGCCATCCGAGTGCCAAGGAACTCACTCCGTTCGATTGAGTAGTCCTGGCGGATGACATCACGAGCGCGGGCTATATAGGTTTGGGCTTGTCGCTCAGTGACCCCATACTCCAGGGAACAGTGGCGAAGGATCGTCGAGTTAGGCGTGGCAAGGGATAGCAACCGCACGACTTCATGGATGCGGCGGTCAATTTCAGCGTTGTTTGCCTTCTTGCCCATGGGGTCAGTCTGCCAAGAACGGCGCGACGTGGTTACCAATCGATGTCTGGTTGAGGTGAAGGGGGTCTGGCCTGCAGCAGTGCTTTGACCTGATTGGGGGAGAGGGTGGCGCCGGCTTGAGAGGTGATGAGGTAGGCGTGGGCCTCGAGCACAGTGCGGCAGGTTCCCGGGATGAGAGTCTGCTATCTAGGCAGTTGCTCACTGTTTTACAGCAGGGGATCTCAGTCAATTTTTTGCATTTGCACGGAAGGCTGATCTCAGCCCTGCTCGCTGTTCCTCGTAGTTGCACGAAGCCGCCAGTCCGCAACAATACAAATGCACTAGCACCGTGCTTTATGGAGGAGTGGATTTCATTGACGACCGCGACCTGCAGAGTGAGGGTTGTCCGCATCCGAGAGCCGCTTCCCGATTTGATAAAGACGAATCTGAGCAAGGTCTTAGCTTTTTAAATGCAACAAATTATTTTCCAATGATAGAAATGGCAGATCTAGGCAATTCATGGACATCCAGGACTGGACCGGGCTAAACGTGATCAAGAAGGTTTGTCATGGCTAGAATTGGAGAAGCAGTAACGAACGTTTTTGGCAATTTTTACATTACTGCTGTGCTTGTGGCTGCCATGCGGCTTTTTTGCTTCTGCTGTTGCCAATGACAAAGATCACGATGCCGTCGCCTGGTTTTTCGGTGGATTTATCTTTGGACCCATTGGGCTGATATCCGCTGCTGGATTGAGTGATCGAAAGTTGCGGCGCTATCAGCGATTCCAGGCCGAAGCTCAAGGCTATACCGAAAGAGAACCGGCGGATCCCAGTGATACAGCCCGCAAACTGATCAACAAAACAAGAACGGGTGGTTGAGTTCAAAGCAAATCACCCGCACTTTATTGACGCTGCAGGCGGTCCCGTATTTCAGCCGCAGGTAGCGCTTCGGTTGGGCTGAGCAAAGAGTCAATGTTTCAGGAAGGTCGCCGTGCCACCCAGCCACAAGACGGTTGTCGGCTTCCTCAAACGTCACTGACCTGGACTGGTATTTGACGCGACCCTGTTACCCAGTAAACGCCGAGCACTTGGCTCGAAGAATCTGTGATTCAAATGACTCGTGAATGTTGTGTCAAAGCCAGTCATAAGAACCATTGCACTGCAATAGAGGAGGTCTGCAAAGTCGGCGTATGGCACGGTAAAAAACCACTTGCCATGAAGGCAACCGAGACACGATTTCAATATCGGGGGAAGTCTCTAAAGAGCTTATGAACAACCTGAATCTGATCTTCTGTCAACCTAAAATATTCAGTTTGAGGCAAACGTACGTCCTTATATCGGGAATGTAGCTGTTTTTCAACCTCAACAAAATTAGGACACCTAACAACATTCAATATTTCATCAGGCTTTAGCTCATCCATCCTTCTAAGCAAATTCTCGGTAATGCCAATCTTGCAGAGATCACCGTTTCGTATTAGATAAACAAATCCACATTCAGAGCCAACTTGAACCAAGGAATTCTCTTCCTCAAAAGATCCCACCGAAATAGGATTACGTACTGCCGCCAACAAATTATTTAGAAACTCAACACGCTTACTCTGAGATTCAAAATAAGCTCGTTGCATAGCCTCCCATTTATCGGCATCCTCTTTTGCAGGATCAGACCCATACCTGACATGAAAGATAGATTTAGACCAAAAATTACTAGCATCTCGCCTGTCGCCTGGAATTCCAAAAAGAGAATAATAAGAACATAGAATACTTTCATAAGCTGTATATACCCCCAATGGATATTTCCTTAGTTCCTCGTCCTCAAGCCATTCATGATGCTCCTCAGCTCTGTCTGACTTCGTTTCACCACACCAGTAGTCTATATACATATCAACATGACCAACCGCCAAAAATTCAGTCTCAAGATCAATTGATCGTGTATCGTTTTTAACCTCAAATACATCATTTTCGCATGTGAGACACGCAAGTACCCCTTGGAGCAAACCATTGGGATTACAGGATGATTTTAAGTCCTCAATTTCACTTCTTCTTTCAGCTGGTTGGTACTGAGAAAGAAGATCATCAAGCTCTTTAGATAGCAAGCTGAGATCGTTGACGACCTCGCTCAAATCAGCATGGCTAAAAAGATTGGTCTTAATATCAATAGTTTTGGTCATATTTATGCACCCAAAAATAATAACAAAATCATAACAGTATAATGAAAGCGAAGTCAACCATGACCCCCAACTAACTGTTTTATTAAATAGACACTGTGTTGCCGTCTTCAAGAGACTGCAGTGTCTGCCGGATCTCTTGGAGCTGGCGCCGCTGCTCTGCCTCCAAGACGTTCTCACGCAGGATTTTGAAGCTCTCGCTAATGGCCTGGGTTCTTGCGTAAGCCTTCACCTTAGGATCCAGTGCAATCTGGATCAACTCGTCTGCAAGCCGTGGCGCTGCTGATGTCAGCAGGTTGTTGGCGACGCTGAGATTTTCACGTACCAGTGATTCGATGAACTCTTCAGCCCTGCGATCTCGATACCACTTGCGTAGGCAGGGGGCTTTGATGCCAACAGCAGCTGCCGCATCAGCCCAAGTGGAACCATTGGCGCAAAGAGTCAGGGCTTTGATGATGTGCGGCGGAATTGCGTCGTAGCGATTGATTTCGTGGGTACTCATCACGCTCCAGGATAAAAATATGGTGTTTCAATTCGATTTCTCCCTAAAAGCTTCTTGATCAAACGATCGCAATGTGACATGACGAACCACCCCTCCATTGTCAGGTTCCAAGCCATCAGCAAAGACTTCTTTCTTAAATACTACCTAGTGTTTTATCTAGCGGCTGTGCTACATTAAGCCTGTCAATAATTAGCACTGTTTAAGAAGGTTCCCTAGGGGTTACCGGCAACATCAGGAACCCGAACCTTACCCCCCTAAGTAATCAGGAAAGCAGATAACAGCAAATGCCATCAAAGCAGCGAATTGCATTAGCAATAGTAAGCGCAAATACGTAATCACTGATCAGAACTAGACGGCAGCACCGCGTAAAATGTGAATAAGACGCGGTGGCAGACCAGCACTGCGTTCTTGGCTAATCAAAACTAAAAAAATGAAGTCCAATCGACACGGGCAGAGTCGTGTGCTAGGCACCGACGAGCTCGATTTATTGATTTCAAAGCTGCCTGAGCAGCATCACCAGGTCGTTGCCGAGATTTGCCGCCGCACTGGCTGCCGAGTTGGTGAGGCAGTGCAGCTCAACTGGGGTATGGTTTCGGAGTCTGCCGTTACGTTCCAGCGCGGAATTACCAAAGGAAAGCTGGCCAGTCGGTCAGTGCCGGTTACACCGCAGCTTTGGGAAGCCCTGCGCTCTTGGAGAGCTGCTTGGGTGGTGCGCCAGGGACGTGAACCTGTGGCTGGTGACTATCTCGTACCAGGCAGATTTGCGGGTTCTTGCCTGAGTACGCGCAGTTTTATGGATGCGCTTGAAAAGGCCGCGGCTGAATTAGGCCTAGAAGGCGTCTCAAGCCATAGTTTTAGGCGTTCAGCCTTAACTAGTGCACACAATTCTGGAGTGCCTTTGAGGGTGCTTATGGCCCTGTCTGGGCACAAATCTATGTCAGCCCTGCAGCGTTATCTCGAAGTGACGCCT
>Ga0208543_1000508_pt1 | contig 12298 bp, 24 predicted proteins | sample DEB08_DNA_14_FD_185497 | JGI IMG/M metagenome (GOLD analysis project Ga0208543, IMG submission 185497) | Aqueous microbial communities from the Delaware River and Bay under freshwater to marine salinity gradient to study organic matter... | ecosystem: Environmental > Aquatic > Marine > Coastal ...
CGCGAGGATGGCGACGCAGGTCACTCTTTAACGATTCCAGATGCCATCCAAGCCCCGGAACCGAGTTGGTGAGGTGTACGGAAAGCTCACGGTCGTCCGTGCCTCAGAGCGTCGTACCAAAAGCGGAAATGCCTATTGGTGGTGTCGATGCTCTTGTGGTCGGGAACGTGAGGTTCCAGGCGACAAACTTTCGCAGAATTCAGCCCGTAAAAAGCCCTTGGTCACGGCCTGTTTGGATTGTTCTCGAGAATTTCAGGTTGAAGCTGTCTGTGCCAAAAATGACCGTGAAGAGCGTCAACGACGCATCGATGCCAAGCAGCGTCGCGCCCAACTGCAAGGCAAAGTCCCTGATGGATGGCTGTCGCTGCCACTCACTGACGCCCATGCAAGGGAGCTGGGGCAGGTGTTGTTTTTTCGTGGCACGCTTTGCCTTCGAGGGCATCTGGCGCCCTATCGCATTAATGGGGGCTGCCTCACGTGCTCTGGGCAAAAGCCTTCTGCTGCTGATTAGCGTTGTTCCGCTGCCGCTTAACCCTCTTCCGTTTGTAGCAACTGGGCAACTCCATTTCCAAACGACCAGTCTTCGCGTTGTGTCGGACTAATACTGATGAAGAGGTCTTCTTTATGAATTCCTTGTTTCTCTAGCGCTTCCGCAAGCATGCGGAACAACTCCACTTTTAAGGCTTTGCTCCTGGGCGAAGATGTGATTTGAAGAAGCAGGGGTGGATCCTCTGATCGTTTAATCCCCCACATCTCACGACTAATCCTCATGCGTGATTTTGGACGTTCATTAATAATATAGAAGCCTCCATTCTCTGGGATTCCCCACGCGCTCACAAAGCAAGAATGAATGGTTTCTTGAAGCTGATCTATCGCCTCTTCAGGCATTCCCTCTATGATATTAATTGTGATGAGTGGCATTCTATTGTTTAATACTATGATGCATCCTTAGCATGGATCGATCCCTTAATCGGTCCTTCTTGTGACTGATTGTTCACGTTGCATGTTTCAGCTGATCGGCTCAATATCCCATGCTTTTCCATGCGAGAGGGTCTCTCAATGTGGATCGAATGGGGAGAGTTTTCAATTCGTTTGCATCGCTGCGTCTTCGCTGATCACAATGCGAGACTGATTGCAACCTTGCTTCTGCGGTTAAGGCCCCATGGCATCGAGAGATCGTATTCGGGCTGTGTTTGCCGATCCCCAGCTCGATGGGATGGATCGTCTCTATCAAGCGATTGGTGCGATGCTCAAAGACGGCGTTGCCTTTGATAGCGCCTACGCCCAAGTTGTTCAATCTGGTGCTGATTCCACTAAGACCTGGATCAGGTTTTGTGTTCAATCGGCTAGCCGATTTGATGAACCACCCGAGGAGTCGGAGTTTCTAGCCGTTTTGGAGGAATGTTGCAGAGAGCATGTTGGCGTCTGATAAGACAACACGCTAGTTTTTATTTTAGAAATGCTTGAAAGACTGATCAGACACTGTTTTTATCCAATGATGTGGAGCAATTGTTGAATGACCGGTTATAATCTCAACGAATGATTGAAATCACTTGCGTTTAGAGTGTTTGAATGAATTTTGATGGATCAAGTTAAGCTCAAAGTTTAAAGCTGTTTTATCACTTTATCATTTAAACGGTTTGATATCGGTTCTCAATCTTCTTCTTCAACCTGGGGGAGGTCTGCTGACCAGGCTCGCTCGAGTGCGTTCACATTTTCATTTCTCTCAGGAGACTCAACGATCACGTTGACGTTGCGCTTGGCAAGAATCAAGCGTACGAGTGAAACCAGAAACCAGTATGCCGTGGCAAACAGCACACTGAAGTAGACAAAGCGCATCATCACTCTTCTCCTGACGATCTCTATGTTATCGGCAGTTCGTGGGCGGGTGCGGTCCAGCATTCCGGTGTTACCTTTCGCCGCCTCCTCCCTTGACCAACGTCCAGGTGACGAGTTTGATGGAACACTTTGTGGTAGCAACAATGCAGGACGAGGCTCTTAAGGCGTTGATCTCTGATTTGGGAGAGGGGATCGTGATTGATGCGGAGCTGCTTGAGGGGTGCTCGGTTGCCGCCCACGATCTTGACGACATGGATGCCGTACAAGCTGCTGAGGTTGCAGCGCATGTCTTTACGACGTTGTTTGAAACCAAGGTTTCAGAGCAGACGGGCGAGAGTGCGGAACCTGAGGAAGGTGAATGGTCTGGCGTTGTGAATGGGTTTCGTTTTGTGATTGAACGCGATGGTGATGGTGACCTCGTCGTCGATTTCAGTGATGCTCCCTCTGGAACGACAGGCGATGCTGGAGGGTGAGCCCGAAGGAGCGTCTGAGTTTGCCCATGAGAGCTAGAGCTTCAAGGTCGTGGCATGCGGATTGAGAAAGTTGAACAGGTTGCTGCCTTGATCATTACGGCTGGCCTCGTGTTCGGAAATTTTGTGATGTTCACTCCCTGGAGGAATGACCAAGACCCTCACAATCGTCCAGATCCTGCCCTTCAAGCACAGCCTGATCGACCTTGACTCCAGCTTTTGATTGAAAGTTTCCGTGGATTGCAAGGGTTGTTTTGATTCCGCTTCTCAGGGATTGGTTCTTGGGATTTGCCTCTGGCCAAAAGGCTTTATGCTGAGATGTCTTCGAGCCTTTGATTTTGGGAGATTACACAGTCGCCATCCTTGCAACCATTGGCCTTGTGATCGTTTTTACTGTTCCCGTTGTCTGGCAGTTTTTACAACCTAATGATGACGATTTTGGCGATATTAGTAAAAAGCCAAAGCAATAGTTGTCGGTCGTTTTTTGGCCGCTTAGCTTGCTTAATTTCCTTCTGTGGAGTTGTTCAATCGTCTCTCTTCGGGTGTTAGATATTCTTTGATGATGGGAGATTCTTCACCAGCTTCTAATGCCTTGATATCTCGCTCGATATTTTCGATAAACAGCTTGTTGCCATTGGCTTTAGCAATGACAAGCACTTTGTTCAATTGCTCTAGCAGTTGCTCGTAATCGCTCATTGATCTTTTTGTGGCTACAGCTGATGGTTGATGATCGTTTGGCTTCAGAGCAGACATCACCACAGCCTCTCATTCTTGGACGGTTTTGTTGGTTTGGCAATGCGCCTTAACACCGATGCCAGTTGGTGGTTGTTGGCTCAAACTGTTGAGATGAGATCGGAGACGCTTTGACAGACGACACTCCACCTGAGTCTTCAGCAGAAGCAAGCTGACTTCAGCTGTCACCTCCAACAGTTTCACTAAGACAGAGAAGGAGGGCATGTTGAGGATTGGCACCACCGTTTGTTGTCGTTTTTCGATGGGGAGAGCTAGCTCCCCTACGTTTCTGAAATTTGGAGAATCTTCATGTCCAAAGCTGCTGTTTCCGTCTTCCAGGCTCAGCCTTCACTGATGTCCGTCGATGCGGCATCCGAATGCCGTCTACGCAATGATCGTCAGAGCTATTTTTCGATCACCAGAAGCCTTGTTCAAGCTCAGTTCAAGCTTGATGACCGCGAGTTGTCTCGACGCTTGTGGCAGGAAGTGGCCGACCGAGATCTTGATGTGAGTCGGATTATCAATTTGCTGTATGGCTGTTGGTTTCACCAGGATGAGGATGAAATGATTGAGGTTGATAACCGTCATCTTTCATTATTGGTTGACTAGCTTGATGCTTTAAGCACCAATCAAGCCTTTTGTGTGATGGCTTTAAAGTGTCTCTCTTTAATGGCAGCGCTTTAAGGCTTTGTGATAGTGGACGTTATTGTTTTGCCTTGGCTGTGCAATGTTTTGCAGCGCAGGTGGCGCAAGCTTGAATCCAAGATGTAGAAAAATTGAGCCTCAATTGATTGATTTTTGATATCAGTATTTTGCCTGCTGTTTGTACTTTTGCAACGTTGGCTTTGTCAGTTGTTTGGCCGTTTAGCGAACTCTCTGCTTGCTATGCACACTTTTGCTGATGATGAGATTGTGTGGCTGCATAGCGCCGTCCTGCCTTATGGGCCTCTCCCACTGTCCTGAAGTTTCCTACGTGGTCGTAATGCACTCCATTGGTGGTGGCAGAGACTGAATAAAGGCTTGAAGTGACCTTTTGTACGCACCAATGCATGAAACAGGATGGAGCCTTCTCGAGCGACTTCATGTCTTTTGCTCTGTCGAATGTGTTGAAAGTAAGATAGTATTGTGTTTTTAGCGCTCTCCCTTCACGAAAGTCCATTTTGTTTAAGTTTTTCTTTAGGATTGCGCTGAACAGTGTTGGTTGTTCGTGATTTTGGCTCTTGTTCGCCAAAACCGACTCGCTCAATTGATTCCATGACTCGTTGTTGTTGCTGAGGATTTTTCTATGGCTCTTGATCAACTCAAAGCTTTTCTCGTCAAGATGCAGGACGACGAGGCGCTTAAATCCACCGTTCTCTCGGCTTCAACAGCGGATGATGTAGCCAAAATTGCTGCCAAATTAGGTTATGAGTTCTCTGGAGATGAGTTATTACGCCAATCTGGGAAAAAAGTGGGTCGCGTGACAGTCTCTAAACAAGAAACTCCCGGTGAATACAATTAGTTTGAAAAGCTGAGTTGTCACTATTTGCAGTCTGATGGCTGTTGTGGAGGTGTTTTTTGAACCGATATTCTTTCAAGTAGAAGATAATATTTCATTTGTCTGGATTATTCGATTGGTTCTCGATCAATGCTGATCTCAAATTCTATTCCGAATCGATGGGCGGTTGCTCTAAATCGTTTTGCTAGCTCTATAAAGAGTTTTTTAACCAATTCGTCGTCAAACTCATAGATCTCTAGATTTGCCGTTTTTGACATTGCTTGGAGATCTTCAACCAGTTTTTCTACTCTGGTTGAAAAGACTTTCCCAAACCGTGCTCGTTTCTCCGTTGACGAATTAAAATCTGGCACATTTGTCACGGTGTGGCCCCCATCCTTATCGTTGCTCTATCGCTATTTTTGCATGCCATCTCTTCATGCAAAAGAATTCTCGGATTATTTTTGACCACCATTCCAGTCCGATGAGAAGCGATGCTTTGTTCGGCTGGAATGATCATTGATGCGTTTGTATAAATCTATTTCATCTGTGCGGTTTCCATATGTTTAATGAGGTCAATACACTTGCAGCTATAGGCCCATTCATTGTCGTACCAGGCAACGAGCTTCATGAATCGGTCGTTGAGTGCCATTCCTGCACCTGCATCAAAGACGGATGTTGCACTATCTCCGAGTAGGTCGTTGGAAACCACCTGGTCGTTGGTGTAGCCGAGAATCCCTCTCAACTCCCCTTCTGCAGCTGCTTTCATGGCAGCTTTTACTTCTTCATAGCTGGTTGATTTTTCCAGATTCACTGTGAGATCAACCACTGATACATCAGGTGTAGGCACCCTGAATGCCATCCCTGTAAGTTTTCCGTTCAGCTCAGGAATCACCCTTCCAACAGCTTTGGCGGCTCCGGTAGAACTAGGAATAATGCTTTGACCGGCTCCGCGACCCCCTCTCCAGTCTTTGAGAGATGGACTGTCGACGGGTTTTTGTGTGGCTGTTGTTGCGTGGACTGTTGTCATCAATCCACTGACGATTCCAAAATTGTCATTGACAACTTTGGCTAATGGGGCGAGGCAGTTTGTTGTGCAGCTTGCATTCGATACGATCTCTTCCCCTTGGTAGTTTTTGTGGTTTACACCCATCACAAACATCGGTGTTTCATCTTTTGAGGGAGCGCTCATCACAACGCGTTTTGCCCCAGCATCAATGTGTGCTCTCGCCTTATCGTCCGTAAGAAAAAACCCTGTGCTTTCCAGCACGTAATCGGCACCGATATCCCCCCACTTAAGTTCCTTCGGGTCTCTTTCAGCAGAAATACGGATTGATTTACCGTTAACGATCAAATTTTTATTTTCTACTCTTACGTCCCCTTGGAATTGTCGGTGCGTTGAATCGTATCGGAGTAGGTAGGCGAGGTAATCAACGTCGATCAAATCGTTTACTGCTACCACCTCAACATCATCCATGGATACGGCTTGGCGAAAAGCCAGGCGACCAATGCGTCCGAATCCATTAATACCGATGCGGATGGTCATGGGCGGTATCCCTAAAAACTAGTTATAGGACCTGTGCATCGTTCTGCATGTCTGTATTTGAGGATGCTCACATGTTATTGGGTATTAACACTCAGATTTCGTGTTTAGCGTGTTGTCTTTTTGGCTTTAGAGATTGCAGGGTTGATTTGATGTTACAAGGACTTCATCGCCAAGGTTGATGGTTTTGATGAGTTTATTGAGATCCTTGTTGTTCATATTGATGCAACCACCTGTTACGCGTTGCCCGACACGTGTTTTATCATTCGTTCCATGAATTGCAAAGCTGTACCACCGGTAGATTCCGTCGTATTCGTTAAAGTTGAATGGCTGGGGTGTTGGTGGTACTGGGGTAAGGCTGATATATCCTGATCCATACTCACCAGTCTCTCCATCTCCTTTAAAGTCTATAGAGTTCATATTGTTGAATAGATTCTTGGCTAGATATTGTTTTGTTTTCCCGGATTTTTTGATCAGCGCTTCATCCATTTCGAATCTATCTTTGCTCATAATTGCATTCACTTTGAAGGTTCCTAGCGGGGTTATACCTTCCTGAAATGTGCTGCCGATGCATCCAACGCCATTTTTCCCATAGCCCACCTCGAACAGCATCTCTTGGCCATCGCTTTGAGCAATTCCTTTGCTTTCTTGTGGTTTGCCTTGGTTGAGTTTGATCTCGATAGGTCCCTCACCTTGTGACGAGACTTTGGTTTTGTTTGATTCTTGCATGCATCCTGAAAGCAGGAGAGCTGATGTTGTGACCATCAACATCTGTGCTACGCGCATGATCGTTAGGCTGGTTGTTCACCTATCATGGCGTTATTTTAATCATCTGCCTGCATTGATGGGCATGTTCTGAATGTTTTGGTTTTGAAGCTTCTGATTGCATCCGCATTTCTGCTCGGTTTGTTAGCCCTCACGCAGTTTCTCGTTCGCCGTGGAATGTCGCGTGATGACGATTAACTTTCTAGCTTGTCCGTCGTTCGTTTGAAGCCTTTTTACGAAATGGTTTCGGCTGATGCAATTGGCCTGATGATGAGCCAAATTCACCTGCATCCATGGCCTTTAACCTTTTGGCAGTCGCCTCTCCTGCAACCTTCAGTTGGTCTCCAAAGGTGGGTCTCTTAATGGTGTTGTGCAATATCCTTGCTATCTATCTCGGAACAACAATTTTTCAGGCCGGGGAGGGGACTCAACTACCTAATCCTAAATACTTTGGGGGTTTGGGTTTAGAGGCTCTACTGGCTACAACCAGCCTTGGCCATGTCATTGGCTTTGGTGTCATTCTCGGCTTCGGCGCTGCCGGCTTGCTTTAGTTGTAGGTCTGTTGCCTTGAATGCTGTCCTCATTTTTTGAGGGCGGCTGCCTTGGCTTATGTAGTTTTTCTTTGATACTTTTTGACAAGTCCAGCAACGAGGGCTAAGGCAAAGACGCCTAGAAGCGCTAGCCCAAGCATTAACTTCCCTCCGCTAAAGACCCCAGCGCCCAGGGCAACAATGGGTGGATCACTCAATGCCACGCTGATGATGAGTGCTGGAGTAAATATCTTCCACTTGGTTCCGCCAAGGCCCGCTGCGTAACTCACAAAATCAAACAGACCTGTCATTAACAGTCCTGTGAGGAAGAAAGGATTTCCTTCGATTTGTGACTGGTTGAAGCTTTCAATGCGTTTGCTTGCTTTCTCTCCTACGAGGGCTCGCACCGGTTTTTGTCCAAAGCGTTTGGCTACCAAAAATGCGATTTGGCAAAAAACTAGATCGGTAATGAAGATTGTGATCAGTCCTGTCTCAAACCCAAGCAGTGCGCCAGCAAGTAGTGAATACGCTGTGCTCGGTAAGGCCGGAAGCAGGATGCTGACTCCCCTGAGCGCCACAATCCCAAGTGGTGCCCATACACCCATGCCTTCGACCTGAGCACGCAGGGGTTCGAGGGCGTGGGTGTGGGCGAGATGGAGCACAACAATGGCCAGAGCTACAACAGCGCTGACGCCAATGATTTTGCGAAGTCGCTGCACGTAACGCTGATGGAGTTTGAACGTTGTTGACTTTTGCATTTTTTAATCGCGCATGACCCTTTTTATTTCGATGTGGAATGAGTTGTTACAGCTTTTTTGTTATTGATTGCCTTTTTCTTGCCTTAATCTCTTGCCTGCGATTCTTCTTTTAATCCACACTTCTTTTGTTTGTTTTCTGGGTTTTCAAATTCTTGCTTGATTTCAGTTCTCTGTTGCTGTTGCTTTGACTTTCCGCCTGCTTTTGCTTGGTTCCTCCTCCTGATCCACAGGTTATCTTTGGGATTGGCTTGATTTTGATTGCTTTGTCAGCGTTACCTTTCCGGCAAATGCCCCGTTCCTATGGATTCGATTGATCTCGAAGTGGTGAATGTTCTGGTTTTCCAGCAGCTTCTGGAGTCTGTCGAGAGCGAATCCTGGGCGGAGGCCACCATGGCCCTGTACAAGCTGTACGACATTGAGGCTGGTCAAACATTCTCTGATTTAGAGGACGACGAAGAAGAGCTCCTCCCCATGGCGGCCTGAATCGTTCAGCACTGTTGGGGCTGAGCCTGTTTCAGTAAGGGTTTGAAGGCTGTCTCCCTTGTGAAGAAGGCAGCTGTCATAAAGGTGCAAAGACCACTGAGTGCCACCCAGATCGCTAAATAGATGGGATTTCCGCTCGCCCTCGCAATCAGTACAGCCGCAATCATTGGGGTGGTTCCACCAAACCAGCCCTCCGCAAGGTTGTAGGCCAAGGCTGTCCCCGTGCATCGCACCTCCGCGGGCATCAGCTCCACGTTGGCTGGGCTCTTGCCACCATCCACCACGGCAAGCGCCAGTGTGAATCCCAGTTCTCCACGAACGATCGATTGTGGGTCCTGGCTGTGAATCAGTTGGAGGAATGGAAGTGCCCCAATGCAGAGCAGGGCTGCCCCACCCATCAACATCGGTCTTCTGCCGATCCTGTCTGAGAGCCAGGCTGTGATCGGGTATAGCAGCAGCAAAACAGCCATCACATCCGTATTCAGGCTGAGAGCCACGCCGTCTGCGATCCCGTCCACGTCTTCGACGTAGGTCACTAAATAGACATAGACCGCATAGAAGCCAACGCTGCTGGCAATGTTCAGCGCCAACACCCTGAAGAATGCCGTTCGGTGGGCACCCAGGGTTGAGGAGAGTGGGGTTTTTGTTTTGTTGGATGTGTTGTCTTCTTCAACGCCTTGGCGAATAATCACCCCCGTTAGGGCCACGACGGAGCCCAGGGCAAAGGCCACGCGCCAACCCCAATCCCCCAGTTGCGTTTGTGTGAGGGTTCTCGTGAGGAGATCTCCAAAGGCTGAACCCATCAGCATCCCCAACACTGAACCCCAGAGTCCCCAGATGCAAAAGAAGCCCCGTTGTCGATCTGGAGCGGATTCGGCCAGGAAAATGATCGAGGTTGTGTATTCCCCCCCGGCTGAAATGCCTTGCAGGAGCCGTAGCAGCACCACGGCAATCGGCGCTGCAATTCCGATCTGGGCATGGGTGGGTAAAAAGGCCATCCCTACCGTTGGGATCGCCATGGCGATCACCGACAGGGTTAGGGCGCGGCGACGTCCCACCAAATCGCCGATGCGGCCATAGACAATTCCCCCAAGGGGGCGGACGATGAATCCAGCAGCAAATGCTCCAAAGGCACCAATCAGGGATGCCGTTGGGTTGGCTGAGGGAAAAAATTGTTGGCCAATCACCGTGGCGAAGTAGCCATAGAGGGCAAAGTCGTACCACTCCATCACGTTGCCGATCAGACCGGCGATTAAGACCCTTGCTCTGGATGGCGGTTTCGAACCATTCCCTTGTTCTTCCAGCATCAACACAGCCGTCCCGAATCTCCAGATTGGACGACCGGGCACGGTTGAACTCACTTTGCTAAAGAGAGTTCAAACTCCCTCACGCTGATGTGCCTACTGGCTGCTCTGGGCCTATTCGTTCCCAGGTTGATTCTGATTCTTCTCTGGTTTGTGAATGCGCCCTTTGTGCTCGGTCCCTTCAGTGGCTTACCTCTTCCAGATTTTGTTGCACCCTTGATTGGCTTGGTGATATTGCCAACCACCACCTTGGGTTTCTGCTGGGCGAGTGCGTCCTATGGCGGCATGAGTTCGTTTAGTGGACTCCTCATTGTTGGAATTGGTTTATTGATTGATTTTGGTTTGATCGGTGGCGGGAGAGGGATTGCCCGCCGTTAATCAAGCTCCTTGAAGTGGATTAGGGCGAGCCCAGCCCTTCAATGCATAGGGTGCTGGCTTTTGGTTGCCATGCCTTGATCAATGTTGCGTTGGCTTCGCACTGATCTCTTGAGGCTTGTGGAACTTTTTCTAGGGCCGCAGTGGTGCGATGAGCCCCATAGGTGGCCCAGGTGATGATCAGCCAAGTGATCGGTTCCATTGCTTGTTTGCCTTTTTTACAGTTTGGCGTGCACAGGCATGACCTTGTGAGCTTGCTGTTGGATGAGGGCTTTTCTTGCTCAGGAGTTATGGGTCGCTGATGTCATGCAATCTGTCAATTAAGAGGTCAACATCGGTTGCATTCCCACCATCTTCAGCCCAGGCTTCGGGTTGAATTCTGTCTTGAATTTGTTGATTCAATCGTGTGGCGTTGCGCAGATTGAGCAGGGTTTGGTTGCTCGCTGTTTGCGTTGTGGTTAAACGTGTTGCGGTTGCCTGTGATGAGGATGCCTGTGTTGAGGTTGCTGGTTTCTCTCCGATCAAGTGGCAAGCGACGCGCCGCGTGCTTCCAAGTTGGCGATGCTCCCACAGATACACCGCTTGCCAGGTGCCCAAGAGCAAGCGACCGTTTTGAACGCTGAGGGTCATGGTCTGACTGGTGAGGGCCGTTCGAATGTGAGCAGGCATGTCGTCGTCTCCTTCGTCGTCATGGAGATAACGCCGCCGTTGGCCTTGAGCGTCTGCCGGTCCTTTGCCGTCCTGTGGCACAACGGCCTCCATCCAGGCGGCTAAATCCTTGAGCACGCGTGGATCGGCGTTTTCGTTGATCGTGAGGCTGCAGCTGGTGTGCAGACAGGTGAGGTGCAAAACCCCTTGCTCGATGTCCTTGCTTCTGAGCCAGGTTTCAATGCGCTCGTTCAGTCGCGTGAACCCTTTCCCTTTTGTTGGGATCTCGAGTTGCGTCAAGGACTGTGCAAAGGCCATCGAGACTTGGTCCAGGGATCTCTACGGTTTAGCGGTGTGGATTGTTTCTGGGCTTGCCGTGTGGGCTTCTAGCCCGAAAGGCTCGCCAGGCACTGGGATGACAACGCGTGGATCAGGCTGCTCTTTGATCGTCGCCCCTTGCAGGAGGGTGCTGATCAGTCCGCTGAAGGTCACGTCTCCACCCGTTGTACTGGCCAGCACCGTCCGGGGCGTGAAGCGTTGAATCAAGTCTGGAAGCACGCTGGCACCGGTAATGAAGTTACCGGCGAGGGGTAAGCCGAGGTCGATCACCGGCGTAATCACGGTATCGACAGGCCGGGAGGCCAGTTTGGGATCGAGCACGCCGTGGGGCTCGAGATACAACGACCCATCGGACCAATCAAGGAGGTAACCGTTTTCCACATTGGGCACCGCCGCGCCTGCTGTGGCCTCGATGCTGAGCCCCTTGAAGGTACAGGTTTCACCCGGTTTGAGCGTTTCAATCTGTTCAAAACCCAAACGGTTCACCACGTTTGCGGCAGCTGCAGAGCCCACCACAGGCAGGTCGCGCGGCAGCAGCTTCAGACTTGGTTGGTGGCAATGATCGGCGAGTCCTTGGGTCAGCAGAAGCAGGTCAAGATTCTCCGGAACAGGCCAGGGGTGGGGCAGTTCGCCGCGCAGCATCCAGGCACCAGGCGGGAACACCAAGGGGCCACTGAGCCAGGGGTCGACGAGTACACGAAGATCAGCGATTTCCAAAAGCCAGCCATTGGCTCCGAAATACGTGGCTTGAGACCTCATGACTGCTCCGTGGGTGGGGTCTGCAGCGATTCATCGAGGCCAAGATCGATCTCGCCGATCCAAGCCACCATGGCCAAAAGGGCCAAAACAGAGCCGATTAGGGGAACCAAGCGGCGGGCTTTCATGAACGCTTTATCAGTGGCTGAACCGTAGAAGGGCGTTGGCTTGCTCCGTGAGTTAGGCGAGAACGGCTAGGGCAATTCCGCTCACCGCCAGGAGTGATGCGCACACGCCAGCTGCGCGTGGATGGTCGCCTTCCGGTGCTGCCACCAATAAAGC
>Ga0208543_1000514_pt1 | contig 12165 bp, 5 predicted proteins | sample DEB08_DNA_14_FD_185497 | JGI IMG/M metagenome (GOLD analysis project Ga0208543, IMG submission 185497) | Aqueous microbial communities from the Delaware River and Bay under freshwater to marine salinity gradient to study organic matter... | ecosystem: Environmental > Aquatic > Marine > Coastal ...
GGTCTACGGTACTGAATTAAAGCCGTTTATACCTCTCAAGCATGGTAGACCCACCGCTAAGATGAAGGCCCTAGAAATGGCTCGTATGAAGAAAGTTATGAAACAATTCAAAACTACATTTTACCAAAGATTTCCTAAAATAAGATATATGGAAGTAACTACTATGGATGATTTTGTAGAATGGTTAGTAATAAATCATACACAACAAGGAATGGCAAAATATAGACTAGATACACAAAAACAAAAAGAGATAGAAAATGGCGAGTTAGATAATAGAGTTAGAGTTTTAACAGCCGTAGAAGGTATTACGGTAAAACAAGCCGAAGGATTACTAAATCACTTTGGTACAATAAATAATATTCTTAAGAAAAAAGTAACACAAAAAGAATTGATGCAAGTAAATGGGATAACTAGAAGAAAAGCAAAGGCTTTGGTAGCACTTAGAGAATCATATTGGTGAAAATTGATTACTAGACGAAGTTGTGTGTGCAGAAGCCCTATGTAGTTTTACCTCTAAATTATGTATAGTAACGCTAGTAGAATCAGCATTGTCACTACCTATACCTGCCTTTCTAGTAACGGTAACATTTACCTTTCTACCTGCCTTCTTTAAGCCTTCTATTGGTCTTAAAGGCATTAATGCTACTGATTGATTAGACAGACCTGTTCTTATTTTTACCTCATTAGTAAATGACTTTCCTGTATCGGGAATTGTAACTGTTACATATAATACAGCGTTTGCATCTGCTGATACAGTAGGTCCATGCGTAACATTTGCTTGAATACTTAAACGATTACTGATAACATCTTTAGGAACTACAAATGTAGTCTCGATACTAGATTCTTGGGATACAATACTACCCTCTGCTCCCTGTAATCCTTTACCCGAAAATACATAACCATCAGATGTAACCGTAGTGTTACCACTACTTGTAGATATATCTACATCCATACCCTCTATACCTTTCATAGTAGCAGGTGTTATACTAGGTCTGTCTGAACCTAATATAGAAAACTTACCTGTACCCGATAGGCTGTCGTTTGGTAGATTCATTCTACCTTTCATTTTACCGTAAGTAGTATGTGATAAATCACCCACACTCAAAACTTTACCTGCGTCATAAAGTGTACCAGTAGCATCCATAGTACCACTAAAAATTGGGTTTTGATTGTGCGGGTCTAAAAGAGAGTCACCAAAATTATCACTAGGTGGTGTGTCATTATCATCCTGTTCTTCATAACCCTGCCCCGAACCACTAGTGTTAGTATTACTTCTTTGTCTAGCATTATTAGTATTAGGGAAAAGATAACTTATTAAATCTCCTTTCTCTATACTTTCATCTCTTTCTAAATCAAAAGTAACATCCTCAGTTCTACCTGCCCTAACATTCCAAGAAAGATTCTTAATGACCATAGGTTCGTCTGTCAACTCTAAACCTTTATCTGTGACAGTTACAACAGTTCCTTTAACATAAGATAAGTCTCTACAAACATGAACACGTGGAGCATACCATATAGCCCTTTGGTTTCTAAAACCACCACTAGTAGCAGAACCTATCTCCGTAGTACCTGTGTATTTTCTATGACCTAGTGGGAATATACTATCTGCGTTAGGTGTACTAGCGTGATTATAATCTGATAAAATATTTGCACCTTCGGGATTACCACATCTATGGCGCAGCAAAGCCCTACAATACTCAGCATTAAATGACACAACTAAAGTAGCATTTGCTTGCGCTCCATATGTAACTGGTATAGGCACTTCATAAAATCCACTATGTTTCACATTTAAAGTTTCTTGGTATGTAGAGTCTGTTAAAACTGCTGTTTTATCTTTATCACCACTAAAAGAGTAATCAGATAAATAAATTGTAAACTCGGCTGTGTCTATTGTAGCACCTGCGGCTTGTGTTGCCTTTAGTCCTATCCACATCCTTAAATGCTCTCCTGTTTGTGCGCTTACAAGTGGTGTTTTATTAGGCACGTGTACTACCTGCACAGCGTTGCTTATAGAATTGCTGCCGTACCAGTAATAATTATAAGCCCATGTTATATCACCTGATGCGGTTTGTGCTTCCTTAGAACTGCCGTATCTAGAACCTAAATCACTAAACTCTATATTCATATTACCATCTAAAGCATTTACCATACCGTTAAAAGGAATACCACCTAGACCTACTCTAGTCCAGTTAGTAACATATCCATAATAAATAGAATCACTTACTTCACCCAATGCTATATACGGGTCTGCTATGTAACCATAACGACCATCATCTATCATTTTGTTGTCTACCGTACCATCTAAAAATGGCTCTACTCTTAATGACAATGGGTTATTTTTGTATTTATTATATTGTTGTTGCGCTATCAATAACGCTTCGTCACCACTTACTGTATCAGGATATTCTAATATTTTCCAACTTGTAGTATCATCTAGACCAACAGAAGGCCAATCAGCAAACGAAGAACCATTATTATAATAAACCCTAACGTTAGTTATTTGACCGCTTAAATCTACATCTATATTATTTATTGACATATTATCTCTATTCAACAAAATACCGGAATTGTAATTAGGTCTGTATTCAAATCTATTATCTCTACCTATACCATAAGTAAATGTTTGGTAAGTACCGTTAGAACCATAACCCGATTTTTCTTGTATTTTACTTATTATAGAACCTAAAGTGCTACCTCTACTATCTACTACTGAACCGTAAGAATCGTCATCGGACATAATACTTGTAACAGGTACGTTATTTATATCGTAAACGCTTGTTACTTTGGCACTAGGTAGCCATGTATCCATAATAGCAGCATTCCAAAGCATACGAATCTTATCACTATCCCAGTATGTTCCACCATTAGGGTTTTTGTAAAACCCATCTACGTGCATCAATAAACGCAACATATACTCTGAATACACAGTTGCGTGTACTTCGTATGCAACGGGTGTAGTTTCTCCACCTTCTGTTGTACCTAAGTTTAGATTTAATCCTATATCTTCTATTGTTATGCTGTTAGCATTGTAAACATCCCAAAGATTTTGCTCTAAGTTTACATAGTCTACTTCTACACCTTCTGTAAATTGTGAACCATCAACAACAAATATATTGGCTAGTTGTATAGGAATAACATAAGTATCGGAAGTAGCCCAATTACCATCATCATAAACCCATATTTCTTCTTCACTGTTTACTTTTAAGATATTTAATTCTGTTATGGTACTACTTGTGTCAGTTCTTCTAAGAACCATACCGGCTGTAACACCACCAGTAATATGTTCATGACCTGTACGACTTATTGGTATGTAAGGCATATTATAGTAAGTACCTGTACTACCTAGAGTTAAAGTACCTGTGCTTGAAAACTCAGTTGTTAATCTACCATCCCAATGAAAATAATTTATCAAAGAATTATTATCATCTTCATTCATTCTAGCAACTAGTTTACCAATACCTTCATCAGCAAATATAGTAATATCATTTACGGGTAATCCTTTGTAACCACTAACAAAACCATCCGTTGCTAATGTAGCATCGGATATTAGTATGTTTTGATTTGGGTGTTCTAAAGTTAAGTCGCCTGTTGTTTGATAAGAAGATATGGCCTCAGTCCAATAGTTGTCTATAAGCGCGGGGAAACCTGCTCTTTCACCATCCGATTCTACAACGTAATCTGTAAGGTCTGTCCTACCACCGGCAGATTGTCCAGTTTTACCACCGTTAGCATTAGTATTAAGGTTAAAGAACTTAGATGTATCAATAGCAAGTAAAGCACCTGCTTTGTTTTCCCAATCATGGTATTTACTAAAGTCAGATTCGCTACCAAAGGTAGGGTAATAAAATGCACCACCTGTTCCTTCTCCTGTACCTACAAAAGTAGTAGTAGTGTGTATGTATGTATTAGTGCTTACGGAATCAACTACGTGCATACCATCATGACTATCGCTGTTTACAATATAGATATAGTCACCACTAGCAACTGAACCAGTATTACCTGTTGTTATTCTTAAATTACCACCACTATTAGTTAAGGCTATGGCTTGTGGCGAAGAGTAATCAACAGGTTTTGAAAATCCTGCACCAGTCACAGGGTCAGTAGTAGAATCTATATTCCATACATCTAAATCTTCTCCGGTTTTCAAACTAGCAAACTTATCTATTTTACCATCAGCATCTACTTGGTCTGCAAAATATAAATCAAAATCGTAGTTTTTACCTACTGGGTATTGTAAACCGAAATCAGTTTTTCTTTCAGAGCCATCTGCATCAGCCAAACCATTGTTTCTCATGTCAGCCCAAAGTAGCCACATATGTTTATAGTCGTCATCAATATCTTGGAATCTAAGATATAATCTTTTATTTATACCATCCTCTACATAGTGATAACTAGCATTTATTGGATAATTACCTGTAATATATTTCACACCCAACAAATACCATTTGTTTGGCGTACCGGATACTGCGACTTTACCTTGGTAAATAAACTTTTCTTTAAAGACATCTGCTCTTTGGTATATAGCGGGACTTACATTTTTAGTAGACCATATTTCGGCCACACCTGCGTTTGGTGCAGCATCATAAGCAGTTTCATCTACTTCTATAACAGTAGTAGAACTGCTAAGTGTTTGGTTGTTTTCAATCCTAGAATATGCGGCTGCTTGTGTAGCCTGTAAGTATCCTGTTTGTGGACTAGGTGGTGGCTCATCTATCGGCTTTCTTTTTACTACACCAAAATGATATTTAAACCACAGGCTTTGAGGCAAATCTCTCATCCATCTAGCGTGTAACGCTCTATATTGCACATTAGTTAAATCTGTCCTAAAAATATTATACACAGCGCCAGTAGCCTTAGCAAAAGAAAATCTTGCTGTGCTTGATAAGAAACTAGTTGTAGTTCTGTCTGTACTACTACTAGAATAAGTACCGTGACTTTCACTACCGCTATAATCGCAGTCGGTACTAACAGCCCAAATAAATGTGTTTGTCGCAGTAATTTTTGTAAAATAATCACCTGCGCTAACATAAGTATTTCTCATTTTTTTGACACCTGTTACCTTTATTGCTCTCATATACTCACTTGATAGATTAACTGAACCCGCATCATTTTTTCTATTAATATAAAATATGTCACCTATTTTTAAAGTAGGTTCTGTGTCAAAATATATTTGTAATTTGTCTGATGTGGTGTCTGTATTAAGTGGATGATTTAGACAAAAATTGTACCAATCATAATCTGCTTGTGAATTATCTGCGGGTTTATCTAAGGCTTCTAAAAATCTTTCCTCACTCGCTATTGTTTCTCCTACAAACTTACCCATATAAATAATTTTAGCATCTTCTTTAACACTACTGTATGGTACATCACTAGAAGATACCTCTATTTCAGTAGACGTACCACTACTTGGTGATAAAACAGTAGCACTAGTTTTTGTAAAACCATTACTTGCTTTTACGTTAATTATATTATTAGTAGTAGTTGTCATACCGTGTTGACTGTCTTGCATTATTATTACGGTATTACTAGAGGTTGTATCCTGAACAAACCCCCTTATCCCATAACCTTCGTAAGAATCTTCTATATCGTTAGGTCCATATTCGTTTTCATTGTTATACATCTGTATAGGATGTCCTGAACCTAACTGTGTCCTTTGGTCTGAAGTTTCCCTATAACTAGTATTTTCATCAAAACCTACATTACCGTCTAATAGTTTTAGTCTAGCCGCACCTAAATACATAGAATCTCTAAAACCTTTAGCATCGTAATTCCAATAATCTGTACCTTCTTCGGAAATGTTAGAGCCTTTTTGACCTACATCCCATAATGGTATTTGTTTGTCTAAACTAGCCATACTATCTAATGCTCTTAACTTTAAAACTCTTGAACGGTTTTTTTGATTTATCTTAAAATTAGATACTTCCCCTCTCCATACCGGCCTATCTATTCTGCTAGTGTTATCCGCAAAAACTAGTAAGTTCCAGTTTAGGGGTGAGGAACTTACAAATAAACTCCTTAAATGTAATAAATAATTAGATAAATTAGCGCCTCTAGTAGTACCACTATCTTGTGGGTCATCAGATATTTCTATTTCACAAGTAGAGATACCGTTAGTTGATTGTGTAATACTCATGTTTTGTATTTCTACTTCTTCTGTTGTAGTAAAATCATCAGTTAAATATCTTACCAAACCTGCTCTATCTAACATCAAGTAAGAAACATAACCATTATTACCTGCTGTACCTTCGTCTGTCACAGTAAATTGATAACCGTATAAATTAGATGCGGTAGTAGCACCGTCAGATGTTCCATCCTTTGCCGCATCATTCATGGCTATGTTAGTAGCGTGAGAAGTACCGTTAATATACACATCAAAATTATTATTAGTATAATCAAAAACAAAATCAATATCTAACCATACATTATCATTAGTAACTTCGGGTGTGTCAAAACTACCACCTGTTAATAATGCTTGTGTATCGTAACTAATTGAGGATAAATCTAAGGTGTAATCTATGGCAGGTGTATTGCTATAACCTGTATCATTTAACAATCCTGCTTCGGATATAGGAAATCCTACTTCAAACTTTATACCAACATCAGCCCAAGTACCAGTTACCTTAGCACTTTGTACCGCTAATCTTACGGTAAAAATATCTCCGTCTAATCTAGTATTAATAGGGCCGTCATAAATTATAGTTGGTGTAGTAGCAGAGTTGCTACTGTTTGTCCTAGAGGATTGTATTACTAAAAATGGTTTTTTAGCGGGTGAATAAATATCTTGCATTAGGTTTGTAGGTGTATCGTCTGCACTATCGTGTGCTACTATTTCTCCTGTAAATACACCTGCCAAGTTAGCCTTTTGTATAAAGTTACCTCTTGGGGTAAAGTTACCTACAAGTGTACCGGCATTTTTCAAATCGTATTGTGTAGCATCGTGTGTTTTCATATCACCTCTACCAAATGTAGCATCGTTATCTCCCGTTGGTACTATGTAAGATGCGTCACTATTGTGACCGTTAATAAACCTTTGATAGCCGGTTGAGTAATCAGATGTATCGTTGTTAAACTTATATCTGTTGGCTACATTCCCATCGGGATATTGTAATTGTGAGCGACCTTCCCATTCGTTTTTAGATAACCTAGTGTCATCAAATGTAAGCCACTCAAATATACCGTCGTTTTGTAGATATTGGTTTGTACTATCAGATATTTTGTTACTACTACCTAAAGCACTATCTTGATTTCTATCTTCCATAGAAAATCTAAATCTAGGGTTTAAAAATGCTTCTCCATTCATAGGATTTCCATAATGACTGTTAAGAACAGTGTAAGTAGTATCGGTGGGTTTATTTCTATCGTCAGGTATTGCTCTAGCACCATTGAAATCATCATAATAGCCCGCAAGCCACACTTGATATTTTTTGTCAACCGTTCTTACCATTCACTCACCTTGTACTTAAATTGTAATTTCTTAAGTTTCCTCTACTCTCTATCTCTTCTATGATTTGGTCTGCTACTTCCGGTACTGTCATTCCGTTAAAGTTATTATGCATGATTACTTCTGTTGAAGTAATTAAAGTTTCTACTCCCTGTTGTTTTACTTGTCTAACTAAGTCACCTGTAAGTTTATCAGAACTAAAACCAAAGAATAACTCTTCTCTTGCATTGTTAAAGTTGTGAATCTCTTCGGTAGCCTCTGCTATACTACTTCCTATACCACCAGTCAAATCATCTTTTCCGTAATTTCTTAGGTAGTTGTTGTATTCTTCCAAAGCCTTTATCATATCTTCTGATGTCTCAAATGTTTTCCCTTCTAAGAAAGTCATAAGGTCAGCGTTATGGTCTACAAAATCTTGCATACCTTTTTTAGCGTCACTTCTTTCTTTAGTTAAACCACCTGAAAAAAGATTAGATAAAAAGCCTTCATCTTTTTTAGCGTCGAATAATTTAAAATCAAAAACACCTGTTATTTTATTAGCAATTTTTTCTAATCCAACATCCAAACTGTTAGCAACATCTACTATTTTTAGCATACCTCTTGCTACATTATCTAATGAGCCTTTTTGGTTTTTATAAACATTGTCTAGATTTTCTTGATGTTGTAAGTAAGTATCATATTTACTTGCCAAACCATCAACCTGTATTGCTTCTACTGCTCTCATATCTAATGTCTTTTCCAAAGATGCTATTTCTACTCTGTATCCTTCCGCTAATTTTTTAGACATTTCATCGGTAGAGTTCTCTATTTCTGATAACTTTCTTCTTTTTTCTTCTAGGGTACTTACCACTACGGAAGTATCCATAGCAAGATATTGCATTACTAAACTAGTATCCGAAACAGTGTTGTTTAGTTGCTCTACGCTTTGGTCTATATCGGGTAATAACGCATTCCAAACACCTAACTTTTCTAATAAAACATCTAAACCTATTATCACAACACCTATACCAAGTGTCGCTAATCCCATTTTAAGTCCTCTTACAGCGATAGTTGCTGCTCTACTAGAAGCAGCAATAGCAGTCAATTGAGCGTTGATTGCCGACATAACAGGTAACTGTGCTATATAAGTACCTAACAAACTTACATTGGCAGCATTATTAGCCATAGTAGCCTGTAAACTTTTGTATGTTTGATACATCTGTATACTCATAGCAGCAGTTGTAATCATAAGACCGGCAGCCATATGTTTTTCGTTTTGAGCAAACATCATCATAATAGAACCAATAGCACCTAAACTCATAGTATATTTAGTCAGTGCCATACTTTGTGATAATATAGCATTTTCATTTATATCTCTAACTATGGTATCTACTTGTACTGCGTCTGTGCTTGCTCCCATTATTTTATCGTGTTCTTGTAATGCTATTACGTGCGCTTTTAGTTTTCTAGTAGAGTGACCTTGTGCTTGCCAAGTACCTTGTAATGCTACTCTACGTTCACCTTCTTTAGCAATATTGGCTACTAATTGTTGCCTCTTTTTAGCCATTTCTTTTTGTTCTTTAGTCAATTCCATTGATAAAGATTTACTAGCCATTCTACTAGCCATTTGACTGTTAGTCAATTCTTTATAGTTACCTATTGATGCTATTTGTTCACCATTAAATGCTCTTTGAACAATTTGTTGTGTTTGTAAAGCAATCTGTAAGTTCTTTAACGCTAAAACTGATTGAAAAACAGGTCCGGCAAAATTACCCATAACTCTAGACATCATTACTAGTCTACCTACAAACCCACCAATCATATCATTGTCTAGCATTTTAGCCAATGTACTCATGAATAAAGCGTGTTGATTGTTAGCGGCAGTAAGCCCCGGCAAAAGTGCGTTACCTACTGCTGCACTGTAATTTTTAATAGCAGCCTCGGATTGTTCATATGCAAATATTTGCGATTCTAAACGTCTATTTATTTCATCCTGTGCAGACATTTGTTGAACCATAGCCTCTAACTCTAGTTCTTTTACCCTGTCTACGTTTTCCAAAAGTTTGATAAGACGAGTATAGTGTCTGTTTCCGGCAACATTCTGAGCCAATGCCTGTTGTTGCGCCCCATTCATACCATCGTATTTTTCTGCTAATTCTTCTAGCAAATCACTGAATGGCCTCATGTCTCCGCTAGTATCATAAACTGATATTCCTAATTGTTCAATAGCATCTCTAGCCCCATTTGTATTAGCACCTAACCTAGCGTATATCATACGCAAGGCTCTACCACCTTTACCTTGTTCTTCACCCGCTTCAATAAGAGTAGCAGACATAGCAGCCATAGCAGCAATACTTTCATTTGTAAGGTGCGCCTGAGAAGCGAATTGATTCATAACGAAAGTAATCTGCTGCATAGTAGCAGCCGACCTGTTTTCAATTGTGTTAAGTTGGTCTAAGACAGCAATAGAATCTCTTCGTAGTGTGTTTACCTTTTCCTGTGCCGTCATATTATCTTCAAGCCCATCAGTCATAAACTGCGTCTGTTGTTGTAAGTTGATTAGTCTTTGCATAGCCGCTTCGGTATCCATACCGGAAATCATACCGAACATCATACCTATTTCAGTACCTACTTCAGTAGTACCGCCACCAAGAACACCACTTAACTGTGCCATCCTAGCACCTGCTCTAAAGGCTTCATCGGCAGCAAAACCAAAACCTAGACCTATTCTTTCTAGTTCGGCAGTAACCTCTGCTAAATCCTCTCCATCACCTAAGAACTTGTCGAACTCAACACGTGCATTTTCTATCTCCTGTGCCAACGGAACAGTAGCATCAACAAGACTGTTAAACATTTGAGCCATTTCAGCACCGGCTTCTTCTATACCCATAAGAGAATCTAAGAAAAGACTCTCCATAACAGTAGCAGACGCTTTTGTATCACTAATCATTCTGTTGGCTTGAAACGTACCAACTACGTCGAAGAAAACTCTCGAACCACTTGCTCTGAGAACAAGCATGGTAACAGCCATGCAGATGAAAACAAATGGCGCTAAATATGGTAAAATAACTGTTTCTACTATCATTTATCTTCACCGCTACTCTTTGGGTCGTTTACTATTGGGACCCCGCTTTCTCTCAACATATCGAGTAGGTCATTGTTGTTGTTTAATAGTTTGCGTTGCTCACGCTTTTGATTGCGTCTAGCAACCATACCTTTAGCATCAGTTTTCTTAGCACTCTTAGTTGCTTCTGCTATCTTATCGTTGATTTCTGCTGCTACTAATAAATCTAGATTCATTAGGTGGCGACCACCTTCAACAGAATACTTTAGCCATAAATCAGACGGTAATGTTCCTTTAAATGCCATACACAGGCTAGGTGCAACCATTAGGAACTCAGAAAAGGTACTGCACCCTCTTCGTCGTCTCCACGTACAAATTGTAATATACGGTTTAATTCATCAAATGTTAGCATATTAATATCTACCTTTTCATCTAATATGCAATTAGGTATCCATGCTTCCATCTGAGCATCTACACCTGCTCCCAATTCATCAACCATAGAAGCAAACTCTTCGTTTTGTTCTTCGGTCCATTTGTCAGGACTACCTGCGTGGCTCATTTTACGAAACGCTTTACCTTGTAGGGTTGTTATTTTAAGACGTTCCATACCGGATGCTTGTCTTACCCAAATCTTTGTTCCATCGTCTAACTCTATTTCTTTCTTCATTACTGGCATAATACTTTCACTCTCGCTATATGTAGGAGACTATAAGGCATTAATAAAGAGTTACTCTTCTTCTTCCTTTACGATTGCAGCCTTTTTAGGCGCAACTTTTTTAACAGGTTTTGTCAACAAAGGAAATCTTTTAGAGTAGCGTAAAGCCTCTCTTTCAGACATATCTTCCATTTGTTTAAGATACTTTTCCGGTATATCTCTTCCGTACATTTAAACACCTTAGTAATCAGTCCCATCTAGTAATGTAGACCCATCCATAGTAATCTGTACTGCTTTGTTAGCATCTCCCGCATCGTAAAGAGCGACAAAGTTTACAGTCATTGTGTTAGTATCTCTTCCACTTACACTTGCTTCGGGAGCCTCAAATCTTACTTTGTAAATTGCTATTTCCATGTAATCAGAACCAGTTTCTTCATTAAGAGTCAATTTGATAGCAGGTACGCCTGAACCCGGATTAAATATATCACCATCTGCGGCAATTAAGTTATCGTATGATGGATTATCATCATCGGGTGTGGCAGTGCCATAAATTACTTGATTTAATTCTAAAGTACCTGTTATTTCTCTTCTTTGTGCCGGTGGCTTTCTTTGGTATGTCGAATTACCAAGACCGTATGCATTATCGGTATCTCTATTCATAGAAATATCTAAAGAGAAAGATTTAACAGCAGCACTAACATTGGTATTTGTTGAGCCGTCATCAAAAACTACTGAACCGTTAGAAAAGTAAAGTGCATCCAAAGCATCTCCGTCAAAAGATGCTGTTTGTAATGTTCCTGTTGCGCTTTCAGCCTTACCTACGAAATCAGCACTTACCATAACGTATTCTCCTACGTTTGCACTAATGTTTAGACTATTTCCTACCATACCTGTAAATGTGTGTTCCTTAGTTTCTCTTCCTACTTGGATAGTAAAAGAAGGTAAATCATCTGTTGTAGCAGGTTCAGTAAATACGTGGCTTGTACTAGTAGCGGTATCTTTAAAGAAAGCCCTCATAACATTTGC
>Ga0208543_1000516_pt1 | contig 12150 bp, 7 predicted proteins | sample DEB08_DNA_14_FD_185497 | JGI IMG/M metagenome (GOLD analysis project Ga0208543, IMG submission 185497) | Aqueous microbial communities from the Delaware River and Bay under freshwater to marine salinity gradient to study organic matter... | ecosystem: Environmental > Aquatic > Marine > Coastal ...
CCGTAGCTCGCCAGTGACATACTACTACGCCACCGTCTGCAAGCGTTCTTTCCATTTGGCTGATTTGCCATACTGTTGTCATGTTGTTTCTCCTTTAGGATTCTAGTGCCGCGATACGGGCTGTTAGTGCTTCAATGGTGGCTTGTTGTTCTTGTATTGCTTTTATTAATCTAGCCTCCATTTTCCCCATCCCCGATAATGTCTTCATACCATCTTGACGTTCGCCAACTAAATCGGGATAGATTTCTTCAACTTCTTGAGCAACAAATCCAATCTGATGCTCACCGCCTTCAGACTCAATGTAGTCAAACTCTACTGGTCGTAAAGCTGTAATGTTTGCTAACTGACTGGGCAAATCAGTAATGTTTTCTTTTAAGCGACTATCTGACCAAGACCCAAAGGCTACTGCTCCAGCCCCGTTGGCGTTGATCTGGCCTTGAGCGACCGTGCCATTATTAACAATAAAGTTGATAAATACTTGTGAAGTAGTGGTGTTGTTGTCAAATTTTCCAAACTGAGCAACGTTATATACAGTATCGCCTGTAGTATCCCCGTAAACTCCAAAGCCTAAGATAGCACCCGCATTACTTTTGACCGTTAACCTTGCATTGCTGACAGCAGTCCCCACCAGCAAGTTCCCGCTGGCATCGATGCGCATGGCTTCCGACCACGTTAGACCTGCACCTGCACCAGAAGTATTGTTACCCGCTGAACTCCAGATATGCTCTGCACCTCTTTGTTCGTAACGAGAAGCAGACCCATTAGCTATGTATTTCTCACCAGCATTGTAATACCAGTTTTGTGACAAATAAGTATTGCCATTATACGCTGATAACAACCCGCCACTTTGCAACTGTAAAGCGCCAGTTGAGCCATTGGGAAGCAAGAAAGCACTAGGAACCACCCCGATTCCCACGTTACCGCTGGAATCGATGCGCATGCGTTCAACACCAGCAGTGCCCAACGCCAATGTAGAAGTTGCGTGGTAATTTATAATGCTTGCTGAGTTATCACCTTTTGCTGAAATTATTAAATAGTCACCACCTGACGCATTTGCACCAGATGGGTCTAGTATCAACTGCGAGTTTCTTGTTGCCGCTGTTGCGGAAGCAATATTATATATAAGTGCCCCAGCGTTGTTCGCAGCAGTAGCATCGTTGGTTACAAAACGGGCTGCTTCCGCCCCACTTGCCGCCTCAACAGTCAGCCCATCCGCCGTGACCGTACCCGTGACATCTAAAGCAGTAGAAGGCGCAGCATTATTAATACCGACTCTATTATTAGAAACATCAATATACATTGTATTTGCATCAATGTTAAGATCTATAGAAGCTACGTCAGCCGATAGCATTCCTGTAGAGACTTTAGTTAAAGCCATGTTGTTTCTCCTGTTAAGATTCTAGTGCCGCTATACGGGCGGTTAATGATTCAATGGTGGCTTGTTGTTCTTTGAACCCAGCAATGAGCAGCGGGATTAGTTCTGAATACGCAACCCCTAGAAACTCCTCTGGATCATCTAGCGAGACTGTTGATTTACTGACGGCTTCTGGTAATACCTTCTCAACATCTTGTGCGATAACAAAAACCCGCCGAACCTGTGGCGCATCTACTTTGTATTTACCAATCACTGTTCGTAAGGTAAGCAATTTGCTTACTGCATCCGAAATCGGCTCAATAATATCTTTTAAACGCTCATCCGACATTGATGTCCAAGAGGTAGCGCCAGACGCAAGTTGCGCCCCTCCACTTCCTCCGACTTGTACTTGAAGCGCAGTAGCTGTGCCTGAAGTTAGACCTCCTATACGGGCCGATGCAGAGGCACCCCCATTACAAAAGTCAAGCGAACCTCCATTAGAGTTTGATGAGTTAATAACTAACTGGTTGCTGTTGGCCTTTGAAAATACGCCCAACCCACTGTTTATAGTAGAAGTAGTCCCCACCAGCAAGTTCCCGCTGGTATCCAGCGTCATGGCTAAAGCGCCTGCTGGATACCACGTTATCGGGTAAGTTGCAGGGGTTTGGAAGGTTAACCCGCCCGAATTCGCATAAACTTCTCCTTGCACAGTCCCAGCAGTTCCCATCTTCACAAAGCCGCCGTTTCCACCGTTCAAACCTAACAACCCATAACCTGCCTGAGAGAAGCCTCCGCCTCCGATATTCACGCCGCCGCTGGAATCGATGCGCATGCGTTCTGTAGACCCTGTAGCAAAACGTATGTCTTCTGCTCTAAACCCAAGTGGCTTTAATACTGCATTTGTGGAGTCAACTACCTGAAGACAAAAAGTACCAGAAGTTACCTCGCCAATGTTGTCAGTAAAATAACCGCGAGCATTTGTAGAGATATTTATGTCTAATTTACTGCTAGGCGAGGTACCAATACCCAAAGACTCCGCCGAAGCATCCCAGACCAACTTTGGAGTCGTGCCCGTGTCCTCGTAGAAGCTGATGTCTCCGCCTGCGGAAAACTTTGCAGACAAAGTGTTATTTGGATACAAACTTAAATCATCAGTAGTAGCACCAATGAATGTTCCGTTAGTAGAGTTTGAATCAGTCATTTTTAGATAGGTATTAGCAGTTCCTGAGTCTAACGTCAAAACAGTATTATCTGTTGCGCCTCCGTCAATAACCGCATTACCATCAACAGTAAGCCCATCCGCCGTGACCGTACCCGTGACATCAATGCCTGTGGAGGTGGTGGTTAGCTTGATGCCATTTGTCGCATCAGGGTGATATAACCTAACAGAACTATTATCTACAGCATAAATGTAATTAGTACCGTCCTCTGCTTCTAATAGCAAGTTACTCGCCTGAATTTTAAGGTCACCAGTGCCTACTTCTTGAATTTTGCTGTGCGTCCCATCATGTGAGATGCGTAAATCATCACCAGCACCAAAAGTCGCTTGGTCACTATCGCCCAATGCTATGCCGCCGTTGGCTGTAATTTCGCCAGAGAATGTACCAGTGCCCGTGACATCAATGCCTGTGGCTGTGGTGGCCAGCTTCTTGACTCCAGCATAATTTATTTCAACGTCTGTTGCGGATAAATCAACTTGCTTTATTCCACCCGCCGCCAAAGCCCAATTGTTTGAGCCTATGCGGTACAAACCGTTGTCTTGGTCTTGGGTAAACGTAATTCCTGGGGTGCCTACTGCGCCGTCGTTGAACTTGCCATTGCCAGCGTAATCACGGACGTCAGCAAAGTCTGAGATCAAATCGGTAACATCTGAGGCTAAATCAGCGACCAAAGATTGAGTCGGGATGATCTGGTAATTTTGACCGCTCGCCGTTGAGCCTAAATAATTTGATGCCAAGGTGATGACGGTTGCAGAGTTAATCGTCTGAATCTCATACAATTTACCGTCAGGGGCATATAACGCCTCGCCTATCTGAGCGCCAACCAAGAAATTAGTGCCTGAACCTGTGACCGTTGCCGATCCGTTGGTTAGTGCAATGTTGCCAGTGTTATACCATGCCATGATAAGAGCCTCGTTTTATTTCCGCAGTTTAACTTAATTAGGTGGATTTGGGAAAACGACCTGATCTATAGGGGTCGCATCTGGGTAAGTTTCTGGCAGGTCGCGCAACTCTTGACGATACGCTTGCCATGCTATTTTGTCTGAATCGGTCAATGGCGAGTCTGGTAATTGAGTCCAATCGCTTTGAGTTAGCAAAGCATTTCTTGTATCTCGCAAAGTCATAGCGAACAAAAACGGCTCTATTTCCAAGTCAATCAGTTCGCCATCAACCAATTTCTTATTTAACGGATCGCCGTCAAACTCTTGATATGAACACCCGCTTGGGACGTTATCCTCAATCTCAGATTCCAAACATTGAAGCTGACTCAAAATATTGCCGTCATTGTCGTAGATAATAAACTTCTTCATCGTTTAACCTCCACGCATTCCAAGACTGCGCCAGCTTCAATTCTGCAAGTGGTCGAGCCTCCTGCTTGAGCGGTGTACTTAGCTTCTAATTTATAATTTCTGCTTGTAACTGTCGTCTCTGTATCTACGAAGATCGGCGTTGCCGTCCCAAGAAACCCGCCGTAAACCGTAAATCCTGAGCTTGTAAATTGACCGACGTTAATTGTTTTCAATACGGTTCCGCTTCTAGTAATTCTAAATTGCAAACTTCCATACTGTATTGCATTGCTTGCATTGATAAAAATAAACGATCCAAACCCTTTGATGCTTATCGGTTGAGCTTCGTCATCAATGGATACAGGGGTAAAAGTCAAAGACGCAAGATCAGTCCATGTTCCGCTTGCTAACTGCGTATCAGAGGCCAGCGTGTTTGTTCTGATGACGTTGACCGCATTGTCACCAATTTTAAGAGTCTCAACCGCTAGACTATTAATCTGAGCGGTATCAACACCCAAATCTTTAATTTTGATTCTGTTGACCCCGCCAACTGTCTCAGAAGTTATAGTTGCCCCGTCAATTTCAATAAAGTTTGCTTCAAGTTTGCCCGTAACAATTTGCTTTGCTGACAGATAATCTATACCTGCTGATTGCATATAAGCGCCAGCGGGTATCGTATGGGTTATCCCGTCAACTGTTACGTCGGTGTCTGTTGTGTAAACCACAAACGGATAGCTGTCTGATAAATCCCCAGTGCCGCCTATAGCAAATTGATCTGCTTGAACTACGAAAGCCGAAGTAGTGCCGCCAGCAATAGCTGTGGATATTAAAGAGAATCCAGCAACGTGGCCGTCATTGTTGATTCTTACGCCATAAGTCGCTTCAATATCGCCGAACTGGTCAACGTATGCTTGGGCTGCGGTTTCTATCGTTGCAGTAGTTCCGTCTGGTTGCTTAATTTTGATTTGCTTGGCTGCGGTGACAATTGCTGTATCCGATACCCAAGTCCCGCTAGCTGCTGTACAAGCCGCTGAATTTTTTGCATCGGTTACGCTTCCGTCGACTATACAATAACCGATCCTAGATTCGTTGTTTTCTTGTATTGCCCCGCTAGTGGTAGTGATTTCTGTCCAATAATTTGTATCGGTTGGCAGATTATTTAATGACGCTTGAATACAGATATAAGGAGTCCCGCCGTAAACTGTGCCTTCGCCCACCGCATAGGTCTGCGTGGCCGAATACAAATCAGAGCCAGGGGGCAAATCAAGACCAGCAAACAATGTTCGGTTTGTTTGTGCTAATGCCGAGTCAGCAGTAGCTCTAGCAGTAGCTTCGTCTGAAATAGCGGTCACATTGGCCGCAATGTTTGCGTCACTTGTTGCTACAGAACTTGTGAGTGTTGTTATAAGTTGACCCAGCGCAGTATCAGCATTTGCGCGAGTTGTAGCTTCCGTTGAAACTAACGCCGCATTTGTTGCTAAGTCTTGGTCAACCGTTTCGATCAATTCCCAATAAGTAGCATTGGTCGGTAAATTCCCTGTCGTTGGGCCTTTGGCTCGATATAGGATACCAAGATAAACCACTTCGTCATTGGTGGTATAGGCGGTTGCTGCGTTGTAGGTATCTTGATCGCTAACGCCGAATCGAGCCAATAACGTCTGAGAAGTGACAGACAATGCCTCATCAGCGGCAGCTCTTGCGCTTGCTTCGGTAGCCACTTCTGCGCTGATTGCAGAACTAACGGTTGCTACCTCAGTCCAATAATTAGAGTTGGTTGGAAGGTTGCCTGTAGTTTCTTGCGTTGCCTTATAAAGCAAGCCCGTATAAACGACTTCATCATTGGCAAGATAAGTTGTTGCTGCGCTATAGGTGTCAGCTTTGCTAACGCCAAACCTCGCTCGTAATGTTTCGCCTGTATTAGTTAAAACAGAATCAGCCGATGTTCTAGCTGCCGCCTCAGTGGTTATAGCACCAGTATTCTGTCCAACTGTAAGGGTCAAGCTGTCGATTCTGCCGCCCAATGCTGTATCGGCATTGGCTCTGACTGACTGCTCGGTTGTAATGTTTCCTGTATTAGTTCCAACCGTAGCGGTCAATGAAACGATGCTTGAGCTTAACGCGCTGTCTGCGTCTGCTCGCGCAACTTGCTCGCTGAGAATCAAGGCTTGGTTGCTGTCAATTAGAGCCAGCAATTCTGTTCTAGCCGTCGTGGTGGATACCCTCAAATCTGTAACGTCAGCCGTGATACTCGACTGGGCATAGGCCAAATCAGTTCTGAGCGATTCCCGTTGATTATAAGCAGCAAGCAAATCCTTCAAGGATCGTATATTGTCTTTGTCGATTTGATCTTTGAGGCTTATGGTATCCCGAACAGTTAATGTAATGCTCGCAGCGTCCAGCGCATCAATTTCAATTTCTGCAACCGATACCCTGTCAGTCAAAGCAGTCAAATCTGTTTGGGATGCTTTGAGGGCAATCGCGGAGGTATTTCCGCTAATATCAATTTCGGCTTGATTTACCCTTGTATTGATCCCGCTTACCGTTGTTGTATCTGCTTTGAGCAAGATTGCCGCTTCGTTTGCGTCGATGTCGATTTCGGCTTGATTAACCTTCAGCTCAAGCGCATTCAAAGATGCCAAGTCCGCAGAGTCTAATACCGCCGCAGCGATAGCGTCGTTGACGTAGGTTACAGATGCCTTGAGGTTAATCGCCGCTTCCGCAGCATTTAAATCAACTTCTACAGCAGAAAATCTAGTGTCCGTTTGGCTGGACAATGTTTCAACTGCTTGGATTGTGACTGCCCCTGTTGACGGGTCAACGGTTATGCCTGCGTCCCGAACGATACCCAATTGCTCGCTTTGAGTCGTTGCAAGCGTCAGCATTCTGGTCGCTACTAAGTCAACGGTGTTTCCAATATCTTGCGCTTCGTTGATGATAGTGGTTACTGACGTTTGATCTGCTTTAACGTCAATGTCTGCTTGCAAATCTGCTACTTCTTGGTCAAGCGTTGTGGTGTCAGCTTTGCCTGATATAGTCGTTTGCAACGTGCTATTCAAAAAGTTGTAATCAATAATCCCTGCGGCAAAATCACCAGCGCCTAATTGAATCGTCGTGCCATTTCCCGCACTAATCCATGCGCTTGCATTGCCCGTTCTGTCTACCGATCTGAGCCAATAGTATCGCGTCAAAACCACGGTATAGGGGCCGTCTATAAATGACGTTCCGCTTGTTTTGCCAATAACTACCGCGTCGCCTTCCGTCGCTGTGCTAGATCGTTTGATTTCAACATAGCTAAAATCTGAATCGGTCGGGTTTGTCCACGCCAAATCAATCTGCTGGAAAGCACCGTTAACGGATGGGCTTGTTGGCACCCCTGGTGCTGTTATATCAACTGCTGGACTGATTCCTGTAGTTGATACCGCCGTTGACCTTGCCCCAATCGAGTTGATTGACCTTACCGATATGGTGTACGTCTGACCGCTGTTCAGGTTAAAAATATAGTATTCTGGACTTATTACCGTTGTCGTTTCGCTGTCGCCGCCTGATGCCGTCCATGTGACTTCATAGCCAGTGACAAACGAATCAGTTGATGCCGTCCAGCTCACATCGATGCCAGAAGTTACCGAGCCATCCGCGTTCGTTACAACTGAGCCAGTGGCGACTAAACTGGTTGGTGGCAATACCGTAAACGGATCTGGCAGGTTGGTCGCTGGGTAATCGCGTTCCTCTATTGCGGTGTCGTACGGGTAAATGCCAGATTGATATTCAACCATGCTGACGCTACAACCGCCGTCATAATTCATCGTCAGTTCTTCAACTTGGAAGGGCTTGGCAGACCATGCTGGCGTGTCATGCGTTACCGTTACAACATCTCCGACCGATAACTGCAACGCCTCGCTGGTCGTTCTAAATTGAACCCTAATAGCATTCCGTGACCGCAACAAAATGATTCGGGCAAGATCCCGCGCCGAGTAATAATTGGTGATGGTGTCATTGTCAAAATTACCGACCAATAACGTGCCGCCGTCTTCTGCTAAATACGTCGTTTCCTCTGTTGAGTCAGCGTCGGGCCATATAGCGTCATCAGGCTCATAATCCAGTTCGTAATTGGGGAACTTAATAATGACTCGGTTATATTTGTCTTCCTTGCTTTCGCCTTTGATATTTATGCCGCCGACGATATTAGTTTTGTCAAACGCGAATACGCTTGAAGCTGCCTTGTCAATTTTTAGGCTGTAGACCCCTTGATTGTATGGCAAGAACCCACGGCAACCATTGAGCATCATTTCAATGTTAGAGAACAGCGTCGCATCTGTTTGCACGACGGCATTGCACTCGAACAGCTTGCCAGTGGTTCCAGTCGTGTAGAAAGTAACCACTTCGTCGCAGTCTGTCGCAGCTTGAGAAAATGCTGTGTCGTCAATTTGCGCTGACGTCAATCCTTTGCCGTATCGAGCGTTTGTTAGATAGTCCCGAATACACAAAGCTGGATTGTTGCTATAAGCGGTCGTTGAGTTCCTTGGGTCGAATACTTTTCGCCCTTGGACTACGCAAGTAATATCTGGGATGTTAGAAAATACGTCCTGATCCCATTTAATACGGAACGCGATATAAGCAACGCCCCTTAGTCTGTGGGCAGAAGTCCAGCCAGCGTTCGCTTCAGTCAGCAGCGAGTCATAAGTTTGATCGTCTGTGCCGAGGTGAATGTTATGGGTGACCAATCCGCTGAAGCGAGCGTCGCTAATCAATATATCGTCAAACTTAATTTGACTGACTGAGTTAATCTCGCCTTCGCATAGAACGTGCGCTATGTACAGATATTCGTTAGGATCGCCGCCTATTTCGTCTCGCGTAGATATGAAAACCCGCGTACCACCGACCCGTCTGGTTCCATAAATAACAGGGATCGGCTCAACATTAGATTCTTTGTTGAGCAATACGCCACGCATAGCATCGGCGGCTTTCCTCGCTTGCTTTTGGGCTTGTCTAGTCGCTACATAACTGACACCAGCACTAATTGCAAAGATCGTAGCTAATAACCAGAAACCCATTATTTACGTCCCCACTTTAGATCTTTGATCGTCTTCGCTGCGAACTCAAAACCCAGATCGCCATCAAAATATAATTGTTGCGTGTTGTGGTTCGTGCGCCGCCCGTTCTCTTTCTCAAAGTCTTTCCAGTGCGAGGCAATCTCAACCGTCAACTTGCTTTCGTCTTCAGTATCGTCAATGGCATAACCGACTATCAACCCGTCGAAGATTAGTATTGGAGCGCCCACAACGTCGTCGCTGCTGTCAATGACTGCCCGATAAATCTTAGCTCGGACATCTATATAATCATCGCCCAAAAAGATAGCGACATAGGTTTGCTCAACGCTAGAAAGCGTGATTGACAAACTATTAACCCGCAAGTCAGAAGTCTCGCTAACGTCGCTCACGCCCATGAAGTGCGGGCTGCTAACCCAGTTGGCTGACAAAGCAGACAGGTTTCTATCCCAATCAGTCAATCGGATCACGCTGTCAAAATCGAATTGGATCAGCGTTGCAAGGTTAAAGTTATCTTCACCAATTGCCGTGATCGTTGCTGCGTCAATAGTCCGAGTCATTAAACGGCCTCGATCATGTCAATCTCGTAATCAACGAGCGATGCTGAGCCTAGATTAAATTCTTGCACGTCATTATTAAGCCGAACGGTAAATGGCACGCTGTCAAAGGTCACTGCGTTATCGTTAGGCACTGCCACTCGCAGCGCTGGCTGGATAGATATATTGCCATCACCAGCCCGATCAGCCGTTAGCATGTAGACCTTGGTGTGATTAGCAAATTTAATCATGTCCCCAGCTTTAAGCGTTCCAGTTACTCCGTCCACGCCCACAGTGGTCGCGCCTATATCTGCGGCTCCGTTGACTAGAATAGTTCCGCTGGCATCGCCTGACTTGCTGCTGATCTGCGGCAATACAATCGTAAAGGTTTCCGCTGAACCACGCTGCGCCATAGTAAAGACCAAAATAGGCGCAAATTCTGAACGGGTCATTCTTGTATATTGAGCGCTGAACTCAAATCGTTGTCCGCCAATGTTTCTTACTTGCGTCCTGCCTGAAATGCTTTGGCTTGACAGGTTATAATTGACGCTCCTGAAGCCTACGGTGCTGAATATCGGGGTTGTTGGATATGTTCCGCTCATGCTATTGACACCCTGCCACGGTCATTGACCGCTTGGTTAATCATAGAAATTATTTGGCCTCTGCGAGATTGCAGCAACCTATCAAAGCCAGCAGTATCGTTTGCTTGGATTGCAAAATTGACATTGACTTGGGTTTCGTTGCTGCTGTTCGTGCTGCTCATTGCAGCCTTCAATTGATCGTTGCTCGATATACGACCTGATCCGCCCATTGTGAGCAATTCTGGGCCTCTCTCGCCGACTAAATAGCTTTCTCCACCCCTTACTTGCCCACCTAATGCTCGGCCTGTTAGCCCTGCAACGGTTTGCCCTGCAACGATACCCAACGAAATCGCGCCCATTGCTTGAATTGCCCCAGCAGATGCTAAAAATCCAGGAAGTCCCGTCAATGGTGCAGCAACCGCGCCAGCTGATATTGCAGCTCTTTGCGTGTCGACTATTATTTGAGCCATTGCCAAGCCTTGCTGTAAAGCAAACGCTGATTTAGCGGCAGCAGATTGCTCCCCAAATGCGCCAGCCAAAACTTGGGTCAATTGACCTGCAACCGATGCGGCTCTCGTTAAAGCCATTTGCTCGATTGCTGCTTTTTGCATTTCCCTTTGCTGCGCTTCCCGCAACTCAATACCTGTGATTTGCTTCTCGGTTTGTTCCGTTAAATTTTTTCTCGCGTCCGCAAATCTTTGTTCAATCAAAAAAGTGTCTTGACCTTTCATCTCAGCCGCGACTACTGCCGCCAAACGATCTTGTTCTAAAAGAGCAAGGCTTTGCGTCAGTTGTTCTTTGAGCCTTTCAACTGGCGATAAACCAGCTTGTTCGGCAATTTGCAGTCTTTTAGATGCTCTCTTTTCTTCAATTTGTATTTGCTTTTCTAATGCTTTGTTAGCTCTTTCTCTTTCTTCCGTTTCGGATTTTAACTTTTCGGCGGACTTTGTTCTTTTTTCTGCTTCATCTTTTTTTAGTTCTAGCAAATCATAAAGGCGATTAATTTCTCCTACTTGCTGCGGGGTTGCGTTTCTTATTCTTGCGAGCTCTAAGTCTCTGGCTCGTCCAACTAAGCCAAAAAGATTAACTTCTTCTTTTAAACCGTCTATCAGGTCATTTGTTGTTTCGCTCACGCCGTCAATTTTGTCTTGAAGCGAATTATATTCGTCCTGAAGCTCAATCAACTTTGTTTTATGCGCGTCAAGTTCTTGGAAAAGCTCTTTGTATTCTTCTGGAACGAAAAACGATTCTACTTGCGTTGCATAAGTGTCAAGCGCAACTTTTGCTCTTGTAATAACTAACTCTTGGGCTTCTAAAGCTTCCTTGCTTTTTTCTAACTGGGAAGTTAATTGCCTGAGAACTACTTTCTTGTCTTCCTTGCTTAATTCGTTCAATTTAGCAGCTAAATCCATAGCCCGCTGCTCTACTTCTTCCATTGTTTCGCTAGTATCTTTCAATCCAGCAAACATCACGCCACCCAAAAGCGCCGCAAAAGAAATAACCGCGCCAGCAACAGCGCCGCCAGGCCCAAAGACCGAAGCTAATTGGGGGCCTTGCTGACCAAGGATAGTGAAAGCATTGGTGCCCATCTGGGCTTGAACTGCAATATCTTGAAGCTGATAGGAAACTTGCTGAGTGGATCCTTTCATGGCTTTAAAGTTGCCTTGTACAACTTTTGATTGGTCGCCCATTTGTTTTTGAGCGTTTCGATAATTCATAGCCGCTTTGGCTGCTTGAATTTGAGCTGCGGTTGCGCCTTTTTGTTCGAGCTTGAGCAGCCTTATTTCGTCAGCAGTTTTTCCTGCCGCCTTGGATTCTAATACCAATGCGGCAATTAACTTGTCTGTTTCTTTTTTTAGCTTTTCGTTGGAGCCGCTTGTTTTGTTAGCTTCTTGCGCTAATTTCTGAAGACGATCAGTGGTCTGTTTTATACCTTCGCCTTTGACTTCAACTATTAAGGATGCTATGTCAGCCATTTGCGTAAGCCTCTTGGTATGAAAGTTGATCCAATTCTCTTATCAGATCAACTTCAAATGCGGTTAAATCGCCATAAATGTCCATGTACGATTTGATTTGATTATAGCTAATGGCTCCTTCACTTGCATTTTTTAATGACACAAACAAAGCC
>Ga0208543_1000524_pt1 | contig 12077 bp, 9 predicted proteins | sample DEB08_DNA_14_FD_185497 | JGI IMG/M metagenome (GOLD analysis project Ga0208543, IMG submission 185497) | Aqueous microbial communities from the Delaware River and Bay under freshwater to marine salinity gradient to study organic matter... | ecosystem: Environmental > Aquatic > Marine > Coastal ...
GCCACCTTGATCGCCGCGCCCAGTTCCACCAAAAACAAAGAAGGGAAGCGGGATCCAGAAATGCACCAGACCAAGAAAGGTAACCAGTGGAATTTCGGCATGAAAATCCACGCCGGTGTGGACAAGGACTCCGGCTTGATCCACTCGGTCGTGGTGACCGCAGCCAACGTGCATGACATCACCCCGGCAGCTGAGCTGCTGCATGGTGATGAGCAGGTCGTTTACGCCGATGCTGGCTACCAAGGCATCGCCAAAAGGCCTGAGATGGCAGGCAAGACAACGGAATTCAGGGTTGCGATGCGACCCGGCAAACGCAGGGCTCTACCAGATACACCAGATGGAAGGCTGCAGGATCTGATCGAAACGGCCAAGGCCCACATCCGCTCCAAGGTTGAGCATCCCTTCCGCGTGATCAAACAGCAGTTTGGCTTTCAGAAGACCCGGCTGCGCGGCCTGGCCAAGAACCGCTGCAAAATCCAGGTCTTGGCAGCGCTGTCGAATCTGTTTCAGGCCCGACGGCAATTGCTCGCAACAGCCGGACCAGGGGATTGGCATGGTTAAACCCCGCGATTCAGCCTCAAAATCAGCCCAAAGTGGCTGAACAGGAGAACAAAACCACTCAGAAAGTGGCATCAGAAATATTCCACAGGCAAAGGCACTTGCCTCCTTGCTGCTGCCGCTCAACCCCCGTTTGTCCAGAGTCTCCTTAGCTTCCCGGCGGAGCTGAAACAGTGGGGCAGAGCCAACGCCCCCGACCATGACACGGCGATCCTTCCCCGATAAGCCCGGTGGGATGGTGACGATCCCACCGGGCTTATCGGGGAAGGATCCGATCGCTTCTATCCCGAGGAAGCGCCAATGCGAGAGGTGCAGCTCACGAGCTTTCAGATCGCGGTGGCGCCGGTCACCAATGCTGAGTTCGCCACCTTCGTGGCATCCACGGGTTATGTGACGGTGGCCGAGCAGCCGCCTGATCCACACGCATACCCGCACCTAACGGCGGAGCAGCGGATCCCCGCATCCGCCGTGTTTCAGCCTCCACCGCCCAGCGTGGATCGCAGCCGGCCCCAGCGCTGGTGGGCGCTGGTTCCAGGGGCCGACTGGCGGCATCCCCAGGGACCCGGCAGCACCCTCGACGGGCTCGAAGCGCATCCGGTGGTTCACATCACCTGGGCCGATGCCCAGGCCTACTGCGTCTGGGCGGGCCTGCGGCTGCCCACAGCGCAAGAGTGGGAAGTGGCGGCTCGCGGCGGCCTGGTGGATGCCGATTACGCCTGGGGACAGGAACTTAATCCCCAAGGCCGCTGGATGGCCAACACCTGGCAGGGGCCCTTTCCGTGGAGCAATGAACAACGGGATGGTTGGTTCGGGACCTCCCCGGTGGGGGCTTTTCCGCCCAATGGCTATGGCCTTCTGGATGTGTGCGGAAACGTCTGGGAATGGACCAGCACACCCTGGCCCGTCGACCCTGGCGAGCAGGAGCGGCGGATCGTGAAGGGGGGATCATTTCTGTGCGCCGATAACTACTGCCTGCGCTACCGGCCCTCCGCACTGATCGCCCAAACGCTGGACACTGCCACATGTCACATGGGCTTTCGCTGTGCGTCGAACTGAACCTGGCACTGAATCAGCGCGTTCTGCAGCGCCAACAAGGGAAGCGTGACACCCATCAGCCACTGGATTGCGTGGACAAGATGTCCCAAACAATGCGTTCTTCTGTCCCCGAACGACTAGGCACAGAACCTTCTGGCAGCGGATACGGGAGCTGGGGCAGAACTCATTCAGCGGCTCTCCTGTGGCAACGGACTGCTGAACCTGCATCTGCCGACCTCGTGCTCCAGGCTGCTGGGACCAGCGACTGATCACTGCATTCAGTAGCTGGGACGCAACCCGGTTGCAGAAAAGTTGACATTCCTCTGATCTGAACACCCGAGAGCGTCATCTTTCCCAGCAGTAACTACCGGATTGGCGTGCAAAGAAGCCCCGGGTCACGGTGGCCTCCGTGTTGGTTGTTGCCATTGCCGATTGTTAAGCCCTCGACCTTGGCCGCGTTGGGCTAAGGATTGCGCCTACGCCTGCGCAGGGGCGTGCACGCGCCACTCGTGGCGGATGCTTGTTTATACAAATGCCTCGGAGTTGGCTTCAATCAGCCGCGCCAGTTGCCCCAGGCCATGCACGCCAAGCAGCACCATGGATGAGTAGACCAGGGCCTCGTGCATCGGATCCAGCGGGGCTCCTGCATTGGCCGCGGCCGTCCCTATCTCCAAGGCGTCCTGTAGCTCCCGCATATCGGCTCGCAGCAGTCCGATCGCGGGGTGTCTCATCAGGCGTTTTGTGTGTCCCCTAAGCAGGGTAGGCAGCCCATTTGCACGGAAAGTGCACGGACGGGACTGATGCAATTCCTGAGAAGTCAGTCGGGGCGACAGGATTCGAACCTGCGACCTAGTGACCCCAAAGGACCTAATCCCGACGCGCTTGCACCCCCGCCAATGCAGCGCCCCAGATGGCTAACCCGTCCCCACCTGCGCTCTATGTGGCGCGATGGTGGCTGGGTCTACTTGCTTGCCAGGTAGCGAAGTGCTCGTGCCTTCAGCTCCTGCAGGAATGCTGGATCCGCTTCCACGCGCCGATCCAGTTCGTCTAGGTCAGCGGATAGCCCTAGTTCCAGCAGCAGGCGCTGCAGGAGACGGCGGGCATCAACAACGTCGCCGCTTCTGTCAGTGCTTTTTCTTTCTTCTGCAATTCACGCTCCAGCTGGCGATTCCGCCGGACCAGTTCCTGATTCTTGCGTTGCAGTTCCCGCTGATCAGCCATGCTCGGCGCGCTGGGGCCATTGGCATCCTCGGCGGCCTGGCGCCAACGGGCAACCTGCTTGGGATACAGCCCCCGCTCCCTGCAGAACGACCCGAGCTCGGCTCCGTTCAGTCCTGCGGCCTGGATCACGGCTGCCAGCTTGTCGGCAGCGCTCCACTGCTCCGGCGGCCGGTTCGTGGCAGGCACCAGCTGGCCCTGCTTCTGCCACTGGCTCCGCCAGTTGTAGATGGTCTGCGCCGTGATCCCGGTGTCGCGGGCGATCTCAGCCACGCTCTTACGGTTCGGAGGGCTCATCCGCAGGCGGACGGCTTCCCGCAGAGCGGCGTCATAGGGCGGTTGCATAGTCGTCGGTTGGGCCCCCAGGTGGACGGGTCAAACCGAGCGGACTTCTTTGCTGACACTGGGGGCGGAGTGTCTCTGCTGACCATCTGGTGACTCCTGAAACCAGTGGTCAATCAGGACACGCCGTTGGCTTTGAACCAGGCCTGAAGCCGACTCCAGCCGTCCGCAGCAGCTTCCGCCCGGTAACTAGGGCGGTAGTCGGCATGGAAACCATGGGGAGCCTCCGGATAGACGACGATCTCACTGCGACCTCCTGCCGCCTCGAGGGCTACCTGCATCCGCTCCACCGTCTCCAGCGGGATGCCGTCATCCTTGCCGCCGTACAACCCCAGCACCGGAGCCTTGATCCTCGCCACAAGGTCCAGGGGATAGGAGGGCTGCTGGGGGGTGCTCGCTCCAACCAATCGCCCATACCAGGCCACCCCGGCTTTCAGGTACGGGTTGTGGGCGGCGTAGAGCCAGGTGATCCGTCCACCCCAGCAGAACCCGGTGATGCCGACCTTCCGGCTGTCTCCTCCTCCCACCCGCTCCGCCCATGCCACAGTGGCATCGAGGTCGCTCATCACCTGGGCATCGGGCACCTTGGCCACCACGGACCGAATCGAAGCGATATCCGGCAGCTTGGTGACATCACCCTGGCGCTCGAACAGGCTGGGGGCGATGGCCAGATAGCCGAGCCGCGCCAATCGCCTGCACACGTCCTGGATATGGGCATGCACCCCGAAGATCTCCTGAACCACAAGCACCACCGGCAGGTTTGTGCCTGTGACTGGTCTGGCGCGGTACGCAGGAATCGTGCCTCCTTCCACCGGAATGCTCACGAAGCCTGCGCTCAGTCCACCCGCTTCCGTGGTGATCGTGGCCGCTGAGATCGGGCGCACGGCCACTGCAAAGCCAGCAGCGAGGGTGCCCAGCAGCAACTCACGGCGGCGGATGCCCTGCGGGCCTGCTGGATCGAATGGGGTCGAAGCCATGCGAGGGGAGGCCAATTCACTCAGGCCGCCATTCTGTTGCCCATGTCGAATGGGGGGTGGCCAGCACGCACGGCCTTACTCTCCCCTCGCCAGACAGGGCTGTTCTGAAGGCAGGCACCTTCATTCCCGATCGAGCCCCAGCTGCCTCCACCACGTGATTCGTAGAGCTGGGCCGCTTGCGGCACAAACCGCGGACGGCAAGTACCAAGAATGGCGCCGCTCCACGCTCCTGGCCGCAGAGGTGGCGATGGTCTGCTTGATTTCGTCCATGGAATCCAAAAGCTGTCATCGCTACCAGCATCAGCGGCTGCTTCTGCCTCAAGGTGATCCAGAACTCTCCAAGTCCCCCGCGACGATCGGATGGATTTGCCCATCCACCATCCTGTACTTGGGGCATCGTTTGGTCTTACTGCTGGAGTCGCTGGATCCATTCTTGGACTGAACTCAGGACGTCCCTCCAAATGATGGGTTTCCTTCCTCGAAGACTGGTTCTCAGTAGCCGCAGGACTTGTGGCTCAAGGCTTTCGCTGAAGATTCAGCGTACCTGCACTTGATGAGAGAGGGTAGAGATCTCCACGTCCTCATCGTACCCGATGAAGTACCGCTCCCCCTGCAGGATCAGGCTTGAGTCTGTGGATCGAAACCAGGTGTTGGGCGCGCAGCTACAGGGCTAACCGGGCGGGCGGAAGGGATAGCGCGAGGGAAAGCGAGGAGTCACAACCTGCACCATAAGCAGCACGCTGAGTATACCTTTTCTGATACAAGCACAGTTTTAAACTTAAACATTAGTACAAAATATCACGCCTTTCTCAAGTTGCTGAAATATGTAGAGCAGATATTGTTTCCTCATAAGCAGTTTAAGATTCTTGCCTAGATAATAGATTTTTCTTTTAAAGTCTTGGAATTAATACTTGGCATGAAAAGTATGGCGCCAGTTACAGAGTAAGCCGTTTTATCGGTAGGGCTATTGCTCGAGAGTACATCTTTCGGGCGCTCACCCACCAGCGTGATTGTGCCTACATTATTGGGGTTAGAAGCACCATAGGGTGAAGCGTCAATCTGACCAGAAGAATTGGCGTTCATTACCGTATTGCCCTGTACGTCGGCAATAATTGAGCCGCCATCGTTAGGCCTAATGCCGCTTTGAGTTTTCAATTGAATACCAGTACCTTCCGATTGAAGAATAAGATTATCGTAAAGTGCAACTCTAATGAGAGAGTCTGCGTAAGACAGAATTTTAATGCCTTCGGCAGCCTGATTGCTTTGAACGGGATTACTCGCAAGTGTTGATACAGTATTATTCGATACTAGCGCTTGGCTCACCACTCCATCAACTCCAGCTATTAAATAAATTCCATCAGCATCATTACCATACGTAGTTACTTCATTGCCGCTTATTTCAAGTTTATCGAAACGACCATTCCTGAGAGCGTTAACATAAATCCCATCTGACTCCAAGTTGTATTGGTTGCGAGAGTCACTGCCTACATCACCAGTCGTCAAAACGATGTTGTTATTGACGGTCGCCTGTCCAATAGATGCTCCATCAAGGCTGCTTAGATATATCCCTTCGGAGAGAAGACCCGATGTAGTGATGTCGTTCTCACTAATGTCTGTGGCACCAATTGAGCCCGTGTTCGAGGCCAAAACGCGTATACCATGAGACAAGAATGCACCAGCAGTATTGACCGTATTCCCAGATATGTCGAGATTGGCGAGATAACCATTGGAAACGACCACTTCAATACCAGCTGTTTGCGCACCGTCGACTGCAATCATATTATCGATTAGCTTAAGATCGCTGTTCGAGGATGTGCTGCTGGCTCGGCTCTCTGTCACAAGAATTCCACGGTTGCCATCTCCAGTCACAGAAATGTTGTTGCCTGAGATAGTATTAGCATTAGCGCCCTCCAGAAAAATACCAGAACCGTCGTTGTCGCTGATAACATTAGAAAAAGATCTATCATAACTTAGCCCTGTAACGGGATCCATGAAAGCACCAATCATGTTGCCTTGCGAGTTAGCAGTAATTAGTATCCCATTACCTGAATTACCACTGCCAGTGACACCATCTAACATCAGGCCAATATAGTTGCTCTGAATCGTTATATTATTTGCATCAAGCGTAAGGCCGTTGCCACTGGCATCCATAATGGCAAAACCACTAAGACTTGATCCTGCAGCTTTCCCGCCACGGAAAGTAAGTCCGCTTTCACCGTTGAAATCAATGCCAATGCCGGGCTCGCTAGTGTCTTGAATCAATCCACTGATCGATACCCGATCAGTAATCACAGGTAGACTATCTAAAAGACTGATTGTTCCTCCAGCCAAAGCGGAGTCAAACCGAATTGAGTCAAATCCAGCCGTACTATTAGCATTACTAATTGCCCACCTGAGACTTCCCTCTTCTGAATCATCTAGATTGGTAACAAAGAACTCCATTTTATGGTACTTGGACTCTCCGGATTCATTTTTTACACGGTGGTGACAAGGGTTGCAAGCCTTGGAGAATTTTTTAATATTCTTCATTAGTTGCAGAATGAGTGCGGAAGGTGGGGAAACCCCAAGTCTGAGTTGATCTGGATTTTCTGAGCTGAGACCATCGTTAGCCTCTGAGACGTGGCTCCACCTACAGCCCCAGTTCCAGGCCAGGGTCACCATGGAGGCGATCAGTGTCCGCAGGACGATCCAGGTGATCGCCGCCCACCACCCGATCCAGGTCAGTCTGTGGAAGCGGCAACCGCTCGACGGCGCCAGCGAGCTTTATTCCTGTGGCACAAAGACCAAATACATGGGCGATGGGTACGCCAAGCAGGCCGAACAATTTCACCAGATCGTGAGGCTGCAGATAGAACTGGAGTAGCTCAAAAAAATCTCAGCATCTATGATGCCCGCGAACTGCGCAAGCTGGTCGATCAAGACGATTCTGAACTCAGCGTCAGCCGTCAGTGTGAGCTGGTGGGTCTACCTCGATCCACGCTCTACTCCCGGTCGACACCAGTGCGGGGATCGACGCTTCGGATCATGGCCAGGATCGATGCTCATGACCTGGAAGACTCCTGCAGAGGCAACCGCCAGATAGTTTAGTACATGGTCAGAGATGGGAATCCGATCAGCCGTAATCGGGGCAAAACCTCATACACCCCATGGAGTTAAGGGTGATCTTCAAGATGCCTCGTACCACGATACCTGATGGTCCATCCGATCGCCTCTTCTGATTGCTGGGTCTCAGCAAGGTCTTCGTGGTGGATCCGGGTCATCGCTAACACCTGCATCCCTAGGTGTTGAGTCTCACCAGGTTCGTCAGCGGAGCAGCTCGACGAGCCGCTGCTGAGGTGAGCGCCAGCCGAGGGCCGAGTGCTTCCTGAGCCGGTTATAGATCGCCAGGTAGCGAGGCAGCCAGCGGTTTCGTTCCTCGGAGTTCTGGAAGGCCATGGCGTAGGCCCACTCCCGGCAGAGGGTCTGAATGAAACGCTCCGCCTTGCCGTTGGTTCTGGGCGTGTAGGGCCTGGTGCGGATGTGCCGCAGACCCAGGATGCGGCAGGCCTTGGCGAACGCCCTGGAGACGTAGGCGGGGCCGTTGTCGCTCATCACCCGCCGGCACTCCACACCCTGGACGTTGAACCAGGCGACCGCCCGGCTCAGAAAGCCGATCACCGTTGGCTTCTGCTCGTCCGCGAGGACCTCGACGTACGCCAGTCGGGTGGCGTCGTCCACGGCGACATGGACCTTGTCGTAGCCGACCCCGTAGGACTGCCCCTGCTGGCGATTCCCGGTGATCCGGTGCCACACCTTCCGGAACCTCGCCAGGGTCGTGACGTCGATATGGATCAGGTCGCCTGGCCGCTCCCACTCGTACCGCTGCACCGGAGGCCTGGGCTCCAGGTTCCTCAGTCGCCCGAGGCCCAGACGGCTGAGGGCCCGAGCCACGGTGGAGAAGGGTGCCTGCAGGAGCCGGGCGATGTGCCGGAGGTGCAGCCGCTGGTGGCGCAGATCCACGGCCTGCTGGAGTTGCTGCGTCGATCCGCCAGTGAAGCTGGACCGCCTGAGCGGTACCGGGCCAGCCAGCGGTAGGCGCAGCGGAGGCTGATTCCGTTCTCGACAGCGAGCTCGGCAAGGCTGCGGCCGTGCTCCAGATGCTGGATCACAAGCCGGTGCCGGCCCCGCTGGGTCAGGCGCGCATTGGGGTGGCTGGTGGCTATGCATAGGTGCGTGAGGTCGGGGTTGGTGGGTCGCACCTCAACCCGTAGCGGCCTCACACCCTGTGATCATCGGGTTACCCCACCAGCTCAGGGCTGACCCACCTCACACCTGGCCGAGCTTTTCGTGCTCTCCAATGGATCTGTCGCCTTGCGCTGTAGCCCTTGGCTTCCGCGAAGCGGTTGGGGCCAACCAACAGAACGGCATCGTGACTTGATCAGGAGCCTGGCCTATAGGTCCCATCACAGGTTTGTCCGGCTGTCCTGTTGGTTGCATTTTCCCACCACCAACCGCTACGCGGAAGCCTCCGGCCCCCAGTGTCAGCAAAGAAGTCCGCTCGGGGTACTGATCTGAGCACCTTCGAAAGCCTACTCCGGATGGATGATCATGGGCTTCGAGATCGGATGTTGATCGTCATCGCGCGTTGATCAGGAGCGCAGGCTTGAGCGGCCGGCCCCCGGTCGGAGGCTGAGGCCGGCCCGCCTCTTGCGGGCGGTCCAACCACAACCCCCTGGGGCCTGGGTTTCTGATCTTCAAGCAGCGACAGTGTCCTGCGGTCTGGGATGGTTGACCCGCACGACTGTTGGCTGAGCCCAATCGCGAGGTGGCCGGGCCCAGCGGCGTGGATGTTGCGCACGCGCCTGCTCATAGGTCTGCTGACGGACTCTGCAGATCGCGTCAGCTTCTCCGTAGTGACGCTGATTGGGCGTCACATACTTGATGCCGCTGTGACGATGCTCAGCGTTGTACCAGTCAACAAAGCCATCGACCCAGGCGCGCACTGAGAGAAGATCCCGGAAACGACGCACTGGATAGCTCTGGTGATATTTCATGGTTCGGAACCATGACTCAACTTAGGCGTTGTCATTGCTCACCCGCGGCCGCGAGAATGACAGGGCAATGCCGAGCTCGGCCAGCTTCGCGGCCAAGGTGTAGGAGCGCATGGGTGCTCCGTTATCGGCGTGCAGGATCGTGGTCGACCCTGAGCTGATCCCTTCATCACGGCAGACACGATCAAAGAAGTGCTTGGCCAGTTCGCCGCATTCACGATCGTGCACCTCAACGCCAAGGATGCGCCGGCTCCACACATCCATCACCATATAAAGGTAGTAGAACTGACCCTTCGCAGGCCCCGGCAACAGGGTGATATCCCAGGCCAGCACTTGATGGATGCCCGTTGCCTCCAGCACGGGTGGCTCTCTTGGCTCCCGCGGTGGGCGGCTCCTGCCGCGATGATTTAACAGGCCTTCCTGGCGCATGATGCGGTAAATCGTTGACTCCGATCCCACGTAGACTCCCTCCTCGGCAAGGATCGCCACGATCTGACCAGGCGTGAGATCGGCAAAGCGTGGATCGTTGACAGTGGACAACACCTGTTGGCGCTCCTCCTCGCTGAAACGATGCATGACATGCCTGGACGCTCCCTTGCGTTGATCGCAGCTGAATCCCTGGGTCCGAATCATCAAGCCCCATCGCCTCAGCGTGCGTGTCGCCAGGCCGAAAAGATCAGCAATGGCCTTGGCCGAAACGCCACGACTGATGCCCTCCTCCAGAAGCGCGACGATCGCACCGCGATCGCCAGACGGAATCAAGGATCCTCGTCCGGTTGAAAGATCTGGTTGAACTTTTTTGAGAGCATCAACAACGTCGCCGCTTCTGTCAGTGCTTTTTCTTTCTTCTGCAATTCACGCTCCAGCTGGCGATTCCGCCGGACCAGTTCCTGATTCTTGCGTTGCAGTTCCCGCTGATCAGCCATGCTCGGCGCGCTGGGGCCATTGGCATCCTCGGCGGCCTGGCGCCAACGGGCAACCTGCTTGGGATACAGCCCCCGCTCCCTGCAGAACGACCCGAGCTCGGCTCCGTTCAGTCCTGCGGCCTGGATCACGGCTGCCAGCTTGTCGGCAGCGCTCCACTGCTCCGGCGGCCGGTTCGTGGCAGGCACCAGCTGGCCCTGCTTCTGCCACTGGCTCCGCCAGTTGTAGATGGTCTGCGCCGTGATCCCGGTGTCGCGGGCGATCTCAGCCACGCTCTTACGGTTCGGAGGGCTCATCCGCAGGCGGACGGCTTCCCGCAGAGCGGCGTCATAGGGCGGTTGCATAGTCGTCGGTTGGGCCCCCAGGTGGACGGGTCAAACCGAGCGGACTTCTTTGCTGACACTGGGGGCCCTGACTAGGTGGTTGCTGTTTTGGTAGAAGAGCAAGGTTGATGGTTTATTTTGGGTTAAATCTTTTCTGCTAGTGCTTTTTTAAGGCGTTCTCTGTATTGGTAAATCTCTGAAATTGCCCCAAGCTTGATCATCTTTGGCTCTTCATTGTCAAAGATCTCTATTCGCTTATTTGGTGTATTAAAGTGCATTCGGCAGACTGACTTCCAGGTGTTGTTATCTACCAATACATTGCAGTAGTTTTTCGTATCTTTTTCAGTTAATCGCATTGGCTCAATAGTGTCCGAACAGATTGCTCTAATGATATAAAGACCTTCTCGTTCTTCTTCTGTGAACTCAAGTCCTTCTGAGTCTTCTCCTGGCTCATCGCTTAGCTTTTCGGTTGTCTCTTGACTAGCTATTTTCTCTGACTCCATGGCTGAACTCAGTCGCTCAGTAATGCGGTCGTTAATTATTGCTTTAATAGCATCGGCAACAATAGGTTTAAAGTTTTCAATCAGTTGACCAGAAATTCGTTCAGCAGTGTGAACACGCCTTGCCATCTCGCGTACTAGCCAATCACTTGGATCTTTGAACTCTGAGCGCATTTCTTCTTTTACGCCTCGCAGGTATTTCAGCCTTTCGGCGGTGGAGAGCAGAGTATCTAAATCAAACATTGACTTAGAAAGTTGCTTGATTTGCTCTAATGGGGCTGCTTTTAGATCAAATAGATCTACCTCGGCGAACGGTTTTTCGTCCATTAGGTTTTGATTATCTAAGTCCGAGAAGAACAGGAATTTCTGACCATTAGTAAGGATGCCAATTCGCGCATGCGTTGCTTGAAAGTATCGGGATAGCTGCCCCTTTTCGCTGCTCTTCAAATCCGTATTGAACGGTTTAGCTTCGATCAGGATTTTTGGGATTCCGTTCTCTAGAACGGCATAGTCCACTCGTTCCCCTTGTTTCACTCCAGGTAGATCAGCGCTGAACTCCGGTTTCACCTCGGTTGGATTGAAGATGTCGTAGCCGAGCGACTGGATGAAGGGAGCAATGAGAGCCATCTTCGTGGCTTCTTCGTTGGTAAGGCTCGCGCTGGTCTGTCGTGCTCGTTCGGCTAAAGCTTCTAATTGGTCAATTAGATCCATGTTGGATTTAACAGCGCTTAGCCACCTTTAACGGCTTACGGGCCTTTTAGTTCTCTTTATGCCCGCTTTTCTATATTTCGGCTTCGAGTCGTCCAATCACTTTGCTGCCCTGCGGACTCCACAGTGACACAGGCTCTTGCTGTGCCAGTTGGCCTTGTCGCGGTGGTGTTTGCCCGTCTCATCGCGTGAGATTGGTGCGGCGATTCTTGTCCAATTTGGCCTTGGCTCATGTCCAAAAATCTGAGACTCAAGCCGGTGTGCCAGTTGGGTTGATCTGGGGCTAGATCGTGCACAAGCCCCAGAAGCGTCAACTGGCTAACAATTGCCCAGCGTTAGCCGGCGCATGCTCAGTTGGGGTGTCTTGGTTGGCTGTGCTGGTTCTTGCATCAGCGCAGAGGATTCTTCTGTTTGTTGTTGGATCAACTGGAGCAGTAACCGCTCGACCTGAGCTGAGAGCAA